>ERZ842401.5535-NODE-5535-length-13941-cov-4.673340_pt1 | contig 13941 bp, 17 predicted proteins | sample MGYA00521270_ERZ842401 | MGnify/ENA primary metagenome ERZ842401 (study PRJEB31892, sample SAMEA3878208) | bioreactor metagenome | biome: Moose rumen | place: Sweden | collected 2011-10 | study: EMG produced TPA metagenomics assembly of the PRJEB12797 data set... | reverse complement strand
GCGGAAGCCAGTAGCGAAGTCCGATTTTAGAGGGAAGTGGCGACCACGCTCCGCAACGCGGCAGTAAACGGCGATATTGAGCGCACATCCGCCACGAAGAACGCGGAACTCGCCCGAATCCGCGCCGCGCGGGTTTTCCGCAGGGCTTTTGGCGTAATATCCTTCGTCGTACCTATCCCAGCACCATTCTTCCACATTGCCGCTCATGTCGTACAGTCCGAGCGCGTTGGGGGCTTTGGTCATCACCTCGTGCGTTGTGCCGCTCATAAATGATTTGCTTCTCGTAGTGCATTTTGTTTGTCGCGCACGAGGCGAAGAGAAAGACGAGAATCAGCAGTGCCGTGATTGCGATTTGGTGTTTCATTGGGTTCATAAAAATATCGTTCCTATATGCAATTACATCGAAGCTATTCCAGTCCCAGTTCTTTTGTAAAATACTGCAATGAGCAGAACTGAATCCGTGCATTCGTCTTCAGTTTTGGGTTCGCTTTGTGGCGTTTGTATTCGTCAATAAAAAATTTCAAGAAAGACTCGAATTTCCTCTTGATTTCGTAATCCTTGAAATGAATCGCCATGTAGTCAATGTTGCGGACTTCGGGGCGGGCGGTCTTGTCAATGAAAGCATCGTTTGTTATGACAACCGCTTTCTGAAAATCCAAACCTGCGTTGCTGGATTTGTCCGTGATAAAGCAGTCGTGATTATTCGGGTTTATATGGCTTCTGAACGGAACTGCGAATTTTTTGCCGACAGTCTCAACAAGAAGAACGGTGTACGGTCTTTCCTGCTTTACGAGGATTTCCTTGCAGTCCTTGTATTTTTCGTAAAACGATGCGGTCAAAAAACAGAATTCCATAAATGCTGCTCCTACGAAAAAGGCTCTGTATTACTACAGAGCCTCATCCACTGATTTTCTTTAGTTAGCCAGGACACAATCTATGTCCTCATCATCGACTGAGCTTCTTTATTTTTACAAGGACACGCTCTATGTCCTTTTCATCTACATTTACTATACGGTGAAAAGGACAAAAAAGTCAAGCATTTTTTATTTTATTTGGGCGTTCCCCCCGCTCGCGGCGTACTCCCATTCGGCTTCGGTGGGGAGGCGGTAGCCGTTCGCGCTTGCAGTCGGCTGTGGCTGTGCGGGGGCGGGGGTGTCCGCCCCTCAAAACAGCACATTTACTCACAGCAAAATTGGTGAGTTTGCGCACCATTTTTAGGTGGGTTCACACTAACACATAATTTTTCTCCTGTGATATACTTTTTCAAAATCAAACATGGGCAGCTTGTGTGCACTGCACATGGAAAGGAGTTTTTATGAAAAAGACACTTATCACGGTTCTGGCGGCGGCAGCTGTGCTGTACGGCGCTTGCGGAACGGCATTTTCAGCCGGGCTGAATTTTAAAAACTTTAAGGATACTGTAAAAAAAGATTTTGAGCAGAAGCGCGCGGCTAAAACAGGCGGCTCGGAAAAAGAGAGCGGCGAAAAACAGGAAGCCGCCAGTACCAGTGATACTGGTAGTACCAGCAGCACTGCTACCACTGCAGCCGCTGCCAGCAACAGTAGCACGGCAGGCAGCAAGCAGACAGCCGCCGCCAGCGTAAACACAGAGCCGAACAGCGAGGACGACTTTGACTTTACCGTAAATGACGACTTTACGGAGATTACGATTACAGGCTACCATGGCACACGGAAAGACGTGGTGATTCCTGCAAGCATACAGGACGTTCCGGTGCTGTATATTGACAGAATTGACAATGGTAAAATAACAAGCCTCGTCATTCCGGCAGGGGTAAAAGAAATACGAGAAAACGTTTTTTGGAATAATAAATCCTTAAAATCACTTACGCTGCCATCTGGATTCCATATAGGAAGCGGAGCTTTTAGCGGTTGCCGTGCCCTTGAAACTGTTGCACTCGGTGAAAATTCCATAATTGGGGACGGTGCATTTAGCGGTTGTTCCATAACGAATATAGACATTCCAAAAGGCTGTACGCTGGGCGAGGGCGCATTTGGCTCTTGCGAAAAGCTTGAATCCGTCACGCTGCCGGAAGGACTTACGGTAATTCCACATGCGAGCTTTTCTAACTGTGGAAAGCTTGCAACTGTCAACTTTCCCGCCTCTCTTAAATATATCGGTGGTGACAGACATACTTTGACTGGTGGTGCATTTTATGGCTGTCCAATTGCATCAGTGGACCTGCCGGAAGGACTTGAGTTTCTGGGATCGTGTGCTTTCAAGTCAAAAGCCATTACTTCCGTCTCACTTCCAAAGAGTCTTAAATGGGTAGGGATAGAGCTAATATTAGGAGACAGCATTGCAAGCATAACAGTTGCCGACGGCTTTGCTCCAAAAGTCCTGTCAAGTGGAAATAAAGAAGATATTTCCAAAGGCAAGGATGGCAGGGACATAATAAATGGAGCAACAATAAATAAGACAATAAAGCTTCAGAAGTATCTTGCGTCTATAAAGCTTGAAGCCTGTGCAGCAACATTTAATGATGGCAATTTTACAGATGAAGGCAAACTCCTCTATGCCGACCTTTTACGCTATGGTTTCAGTGAGGGAGATGCAGAAAGCATTTGTCGTGAGTACATGCTTTTTATTTATTAATAGCAGGAGCGCTGCCACCATATCGGTGGTAGCGCCAGCTCCCACAAAGCGCTTGCGTAAAAAGGAATTCCTATGACATTTGACGAGTTACTCTCAAAGCCCATCCTTGCGGACAGCGGCTTTGACTCATACGTAAAAGCCCTGTACGATGAATGGCTGGACAGCCAGAAAGGCGGTGCGTTTCCCACTGCTGACAGGCTGTCCACCTATATTAAAGGAATCAGGCGCGACATGCCGCCCCAGTTCTTTACCGGAAGGCTTGACAGCCCTGTTGTCCTTCTTTCGCTTAACCCGCACGCAGACGGAAAGGGCAGTGCGAAAGAGGTCCTGCACGAGCCTTTCTGCACCACATGGGAAGACTACTTGAAGTACTGGCAGAATTTTGCACACGAGCGTTACGCAGACGGCGGCAGGGTAAAAGCCCGCTACGGCAGTAAGCTTCCGTCCTCTCATTTTGATGACAAACTGCTGCTGTTTTTTGCCGCTGCCGCTGGCGTAAAAGCGGACAGGCGTATGCTTGAAAAGCAGCACTGGCTGGGCTTGGATTTTATACCGCTCAATTCACCTGCGTTTCCCCCTTTCAAAATTGATGACTACATCAGGCTGTACATCAGCCGCATAGTGGACGTGCTCTTCCTGCACGAGCGGAAGCTCGTCATTGTTTTAAACGGCATGATATGTAAGCTGCTTCAAAAGAGCAGCAGTGCAGATTTTACCGTAAGCAAGCCGGAGAAAAGCGCCTTTAAAGTTAAAAAGACAGACGGCACGGACAGCGCAAGAAACTGCTCTGTCGAGCGGTTCAGGATACAGCGCAAAGACGGAAAGGGGCTGAATATAGTTGCCACCACATCGTTTGCAAGGCAGGATTTGAACGGCGTACCGCTAGAAAATTACGGACGGCAGGGTTTTTCAGACTCAGAAAAACAAATCATACAGGAAATGCTTTTAAAATAAATCTGATAAACCTGCCGGTAGGAGCACTGGCTATGGAGAAAAAACTCAGAAAACGGTATGCTGTGTGCCAGAGGCTTATGCACTATGAACAAGAACGAAAATACATTTTTTTAATGCCTTACCGCCTGCATCATCGGCGAAATACTGAACTTTGCAGGCGTCCTCCTTCTGACCGGCATCCACATTCCCTTCTTTCTGGACACGATTGGCACCGTAGCGGTAACGTTCTACGCAGGACTCGTGCCGGGGCTCACCGTTGCCCTCCTTTTTAACGTACTCCGCACCCTGCAGGTCGCGCTGATGAGCGGAACGCAGGTGTACCCGTGGGAAATGCTCTACATGCTGTGCGGGGTAGCAATTGCAGCCGTCACCTGGGCATTCGCGCGCAAAAAGGAGAATTTCCGCATAAACCGGATTATTACCTGCCTGTACCTCATGCTCATTGCGTTCTGGTCAGCATTCGCTTCCAGCGTTGATTGGCGGAGTAGTAGAGGCATGCAACAGGATTCTGTTCTACGGGGTGCAGAACAAATCCCCTGCGGAATATTTTATCCGTGCATTCCTGGGCGAAAACTTTGGGCTCTTCGTCTCCTGCGTCATAGCCCGCATTCCCATGACCGTAATGGACCGCATCATCTGCACTTTCGCAGGCTACGGTCTGTACCGGCTTGCAAAAAGAAGGTAAAAAATGTACAGTATTCTTCCCCCCCCCCCCATAACAATACACAGTACAAGCATACTTAAGGCAACAGCCGACACATCTCAGGAATACATTCCGTCTCCAGAGGAGCTTCAGCAGATAGTGCATTCTTTTGTAGGCTTCTTTGTATTTTTCTCACTGCTGGCAATAGTCATCCTCATCGTGCTCACTGTCATACTGATTACGTTCGGCAAATCCTGGCAGAGCAAAAAAGAGTCGGCAGAATACCTGATGTACGTAATTCAGGCACAGGAAGAGGAGCGGAGCCGCCTGTCGTCCGAGCTTCACGATTCTCTGGCTCAGAACCTGAGGGCTGCCATGACGCTTACAGAGGATGACAAAATCCGCGCTATTCTCAAAGACTGCATAGCATCCGTCCGTTCGCTCTGCTACAGCCTTGCTCCGCCGGACTTTACCACGGAAAAGCTTTCTGATGCCATAAAATCCTTGTGCCTCAGAGTGCAGGACGAACACAGGCTTGAAGTATCTCTTGCCATCCGGCTGGAGGCACTGCCACTGCTTGACTCAGAAACCTCAGCACGCTGCAACGCATAAGCCTGTACCGCATTGTGCAGGAACTGCTTGCCAACGTGCAGAAGCACGCCAGGGCGGGGGAAGTTTCCGTCATCATCCGTAAGGAGGGCGAGGGGGAGCCGGAGGGGCTGTACATGAGCGTTGCCGATGACGGCATAGGCTTTGACCCGCAGGAAAAAAAGATGCGGACAGTTCCGGCGGATTCGGCCTTAAGGGCATCCGCCAGCGTGCCATCCAGCTGGACGGAAGGATAGACATCAGCTCGGAGGCTGGCTGCGGCACGGAGGTAACGCTTTTTGTTCCTATCAGGACATTCATAAGGGAGGATATATGACAGGCAGTTATTTTCTGGTGGAAGACCATGCCCTGATGAGGCAGGGGATAATAGACTACATAGCAAAACATTCCGGCTATGTGTGCTCCGGTAAGGCGGCGAACGCAGGCGAGTTCCTGTCTGCAATGGCAGGCAGTGACAAAGTCCTTCCTGACATACTCATCACAGACCTTGGGCTGGGAGACGACAGCAAGCAGGGGCTTTCCCTCATACATACCTGCCGGAAGCAGTTTCCCGGCATAAAGATACTGGTGTACTCCATGTACAATGACCCCGGCACGGTCAAGGCGGCAATGCACGCCGGGGCAGACGGCTACGTCTGTAAAGACAGCGAGGAGTCTTCCATAGTCGCAGGGCTGGATGCGGTGCAGCAGGGACGGCGTTACATAGACCCGTCCGTTGCCGCCACCGTAGTTATGCTTGACCAAATCCTTTCGGTGTTCACCACCCGTGAAAAGGAAATCCTGAACCTCATAATGAGGGATAAGACAAACGCTGAGATTGCCGAGCAGCTGGGCGTCCAGAAGCGCGCGGTAGAAAACTACATCAGCCGCATCTACAGCAAGAGCGGAATGTCCTCGCGCGAGGAGCTGCGCCGCTACTGGAAGACAAAGGCAGCAATTACGAGATAATTACGGTTCACTAAAAATCATAAAAAATAAAGCTTTTTTTGGGATTTTGTGTTATACTTTTTATGAAGCATTGAAATGTCTGAAGTTTGAATTATGCGAGGAAGTGCGGTAATGGAAGGACGAGAAGATAAAAAAGCCAACGACCTGTTTTTCTTGTGCAGCTTGATTGACTACATTGCGCGGAAAACGAAAAATCACCGGACCGCCGTTGTTGACGCGCTGGGGACGGAACGGCTTGCAAAAATCTATGAGCTTGCCGATATTTACCACAGTGACAACATCAACGCTGTTGCCGATGATTTCATAGCGCAGGCTGACATAAAAACAGGCGATTTTGACAATGTGGCTCAGGCAAAGTATTCCGTTCCGACCCACTGGGACATCGGCAAAGTCTATAAGCGGCTGGACTGAAAAGCTTGCGCTGTACGCTTGGTGACCGTAAGTATGTTTTTACCGTCTGCACGCCGGTATTCCACGCGGTCCATGATTTTTTTTGTGAGGAAGATGCCCAGCCCGCCTACGGAGCGCTGCTCTGCGGGAAGCGTTGTATCAGGGTCACTCCTTTCAAGCGGATTGAACGGAATGCCGCTGTCGCAAAAAGTGATTTTTACCTCTGGTACCGTTCCATCTGTTTCTGCAGCTATCCTGACAGTTCCGCTTTGCGCGCAGTAGGCATAATGCGCAATGTTTATGAATAATTCCTCAACGACCAGATCAATCTGGAGGAGGATTTGTTTGTCTTTGAATAAATTCTCAACTTGCAAGCGGACAAAAGACTGTGCTTTTTCAAGGTTCTTGTCTTCCGCAGCTAAAACGATTTCTGTCATACCGTCTTTCTCCATATAAATTCCAGCATCGTGATGTCATCTGCCTGCTCTGCGCCTCCGGCGAATTCATCTATTCTTTCACGCATTTTTTTAAGCGTGTCTGGTACGGAAAGCTGACTTGTTTCCTTTATTGCCTGCAAAAGCCGGTCCTCGCCAAAAAGCTCATTACTGCCGTCTGCGGCTTCGGTCACGCCGTCAGAGTAGACGAAAATGCGGTCGCCTTCCGCAAGCGTGATGCTGTGCTCTGTATATGGAAAATCTTCCATACCGCCAAGAACGAAATTCGGCTTCATCTTGAGATATGAAAATGCTTCATTTTGAAACAGGATGGGAGAGGTATGCCCCGCGTTCACAAAACGAAGCTCTCCCGTGCTAAAGCAGAGAATGCCAAGCCAGCAGGTAACGAAAAGCCCCGAATCATTTCCCTTGCACAGCTGGTTGTTTGCCCGGTTAAAGATTTCTTTCGGCGGAAGCCCCAGCATTGCGTAAAAATCAAGCAGGACTTTGCATTTTCCCATAAAGAGCGCGGCTGGCACGCCCTTGCCCGAAACATCGCCCACAGTCAGCAGCAGATGGTCATCGTCAAGAAGCAGATAATCATAGAGGTCTCCGCCTACTTCTTTTGCGGGTGCCATAGTTGCAAAAAGATCAAAGTCTGTCCGCTTTGGGAACGGCGGATAATCTTTGTTCAGCATATCGCTCTGGATTTTTGCGGCAACGGCAAGCTCTGTTGAAATCCGCTCCTTTTCGGCAGTCACACGGGTGAGTTCCGCGATATTGCGGCAGACATCCACTTCCATCTGATGGACAGAATGGGCGAGCGTCCCCAGTTCGTCACGGTTTTTGACGGAAAGAAGGCGGTCGCTGGGCTGTCCGCCGTAAGAAGCAAAATGGTCTGCCTCGTGCGTAATGAGCGTAATCGGCTTTATGAACAGCGTGTTAAAGTAAATGATGAAAACTGCAACGAAGAGCACGGCAAAAATCACTTCAAGCCCGATGACAAAATTGACGTAGGCATAGCGGGCATTCACGAATTCCTGAATATTTTTCTGAACGCCAAGCACTGCGACAATCTTTCCCGAAGAGTCTGTTACGGGAATCTGCGCCGTGATGTGCGAGCCGCTCCTCGTTTTCATCGTATGCCGGACGATTGTTGCCCCTTCCTCAAAGACTCGCTTTGTCGAAGCATTGTATTCAGGTTCCCTGTAATCCTCTTCATAGCCCAAGGGATACTCGCTCCACTTTCCGTCCTTCTTAACAGGATTGTAGATGTATGTGATGTGCGTATAGTCAGGGGGCTCAACAGCGGAGACATAAATCATATTCAGCTCAAACTTGTCAACAAAATCCTGCAGGATGTGCTTGACCGAATCATAGCTTTCGTTCCGTTCGTGCGTGGCAAGGTAGGCGGGAAATGCGTCCGGATCCAGACACTCGCGGGCGGCTGCAGAGACAGCACGGATTGAAGAGTCATACTGCGTCCTGAACTCCCGCGAGAATGCCCTGTAGCCCGCTGCAAACACGAACGTACAGAGCAAAAAGCCCGCGATAACGACAAGAAAGAGAATCTTCTTTGTGATAACGGGGAGCTTTCTTTTCATTTTGACGGATACAGAATTTTCAAGAAGATGTCCGCACCGGTTACTTCAAAAACCTGCCTGCAAAACTGGCTTGGATTTTTGATAATCATCTCGTGATTTTCCTTCATCTTCTTTTGTGCCGAAAGAAGCACACGGATTCCTGCCGAAGAGATGTATTCCACGGCGGAAAAATCAAGAATCAGCCGGTTAATTACGGGCGAAGCGAGCCATTTCGTGATTTCTTCTTCCAAACCTGCCGAAGCATTCACATCCAGCCTGCCCGAAACAGCAAGCGTTACGCTGTGTTCTTTTCTTTCTTCTGTAATCTGCATAATTTTCTCCTATAATTAGAATGATTTCTTCACGATGATTTCAACTTTCTTGCCATCAACGCCCACAAGCACATCGTCCGCTATGTTTGCGATGATTGATTTTTCAAGCTCGTCCCATTTTTCACCCTGTTCCGACTTTGCTTTTGCGCGGTAGTTTTCAAGCGTCCATGCCGGAATGGCAAAATACGGATTTGCTCCCATGCCGTCGTGATAGAAATCACCTGCAAGGAGTAAGTCTGCCGCATTTTTTTCATAATCAATAAGCATGAAGGCTGCGGCAAGCCGTATTTTTGCCATTATTCCGACTGCGGCGGCATTTTTTCCAGAGCTAGAAACTTTCAAAAGCTCGTCGCGTTTTTCGCTCGTAAGGGCATCGTCCGGTTTAAGCGAAGTGTGAAGCTCAAAATGCTTTCCCTCGCATTCAATCCAGAATTCACCAGACGTAAACTCAAGGAGCGAGGGCAGCATTTCGACCAGCTCTTCAGCAAGCAGGCGGAGGCGGCTGCCCTGTTTTTTGTCGAGAGAAGCATACGCGGCTGTCTTTTCCGTCTCGGAAAGCACCTTTTTGAGCGTGTCTATGCTGTTCGCAGAAAGCGTACAGATGTCAGATTTCATTCGTCCCTCCTATTTGATGCTCAAGATGTCCTTAAAGCCCGTCACGTCAAAAATGTCGAGCACCATTTCGCTCACATTCGTAATCGTCATGCCTCCTTTGGGGGCGAAAGCCTTATGTGCTGAAAGCAGGACGCGCAAGCCCGCAGACGAAATGTAGTCGAGGGCTTTGCAGTCAATTTCAAGCGACTCAGCCCCGCCAAGCGACTGGATTTCCTTTTCCAAATCGGGTGCGGTAATTGTGTCAAGGCGGCCTGCCACAGCGAGCGTGACAGCCGTTCCGTTCTGACTCTTTGTAACAGTCATATATTCCTCCAAAAAGTAATGAATGCCTTTATTTTGTCTTTTCCACTTCGTTGCCGTAGATTGTTTTCCAGTCGTCCTTCATTGAAATTGGAATCCAGCCGTTGGCCGCGCAGTCTGCACGCATCTTATCGGCTTTTTTGAGGTTGCCGTACTCGCGCCCTGTGTCGTCACAGCAGAGCATAAAACCGAGCGACTTGTATTCGTTGTCATACATCGCATAGTTCACCATGCTGGCATCGGTGAGGCTGTTTCCGAAAGCAAGGACGGGCTGAAATCCGATTTCCTTTACGATTGTGGAAACTTTGTTCATCTGAAGATTTTTGATGATGTTCACGCCGCCGAGAAGAACTGTGTCTCCCTTGCTGAATGTGTATTCAAGCCCGTCCTTTCCGTCCTGGTTTGTTGAGACAAGCACATTGTCAGAGCCGATTACCTGCTTTGGAGGCAGATTCAGCGCGTCGCAGACTAAGGCACGTAAAATGAGGCGATTGGTACCGCTTGAAACATATACGGTAAATCCGTTCTGCACGAGATAATTCACGACTTCGACCATCGGCTTGTAGAAAGCATTTGCACGCTTGAGATTTTTGTAGCCGGGCTGAGGGGTCTGCATGAAATCTTTTACATAAGAATCGAATTCTTTGAGCGTAAAGCCTTCATAAGCACTCGCAAGCATTTTTTCGTATTCCTTGCCCAAAGGCGGTACATTTCCTGTCGCACGGAAATCTTCTGCCAAAGCCTTTTGTTCTTCGGTCGGCGTATAGTTCGGGTCGTCGAGAACGCGGTGAATGAAAAGCTGGAAGTCGAAATAAGTGGGATTCGTTTCGCAAAAAAGCGTACCGTCGAGGTCGAATGCCGCAATTCTTCGTTCAGCGGGGATAAAGTCAGCAGAATTCTTGTCCGTAACAGCTTCCACATACTCGATGAGCGCTTTTTTTGCGGGGGCACTGTCATTCCAGAGCGAGAGCGATGCTTTTTCTGCACGAGGCGTACTCACACATGAAGCAAGAATAAATGCCGCAAATAGTGCGGGCAAAACCAGCTTTGCAAGATTGTGTTTCGTTGTTTTCATAAAGATAACTCCTTATACCTTAAAATGATTTGCAATCCTCTGAAACCGTGACGGTCGCCGTTCCCTGCCGGTCGTCTGCATACGCATACACCAGTCCATACTTTTCGTGCAGGGATTGAAGCGAGCCGTCTTTTTTCATGGCGCGTATCACATTGTTCACTTTAGCAAGCAAGTCGTTTTGTCCCCGCCGCATCAGCACCCCGATTTCTCCATGTGTGAACGGCTCGGAAAGAAGAGGGGCTGAAAGGCGGCCGTCGTTCTGCACATACCAGGGGGCTTCCGTTATCTCGGTAATCATGATATCGGCTTTTCCTTCTGCCACAAGGATGGGAATCTCTTCGTTTCGGTCATGAACGATGATTTTGGCATTCTTTAGATTTTCACACGCAAATTTTTCATTCAGCCCGCCGGGATTCACCATAACGCGCACATCGCTTTTGTCGACATCGGAAAGAGAGCGGAATTTCTGCGCTTCTTCTTTACGGCAGAGAATTGTCTTGCCGTTCGCAAGGTAGCCCTCGCTCATATCCATCGTTTCAAGGCGTTTTGCGGTGATTGTAATGCCGCCGAGCGCAAAATCAAAGGCTTGTGGCTCTGAAAGCACGTCACCAGAAAGCATCGGCCATGAAGTCGGAACAAATTCAATATCCACGCCCAATTCATTTGCAATGCGATGTGCAACTTCTATTCCGAATCCCCAGTATTCGCCCGTGTCTTCGCGGTAAGAAAGCGGTCTGTAGTCTCCAGTCGTTCCGATGCGCAGCACCCCGCGAGATTTGATTTGAGAAATGGTCGGCTGAACGGCTTCTGCAAGACGAGCGACCTCCGCAGGAGTGCTGTCGGTTTGCCCCGTGCTTGCACAGCCAATTGTCATCAGTACCGCAATCGCCGCGAGAAAAATCGCTACAATTCTATTTGTTGCTTTCATAAAAAAATACTCCAGAGATATTTTCAAAGTCCCTTGAACTTCAAAATCCGAAGGACACTCTGATTCAGCCGCTCTGTACTGATTCTTCCTGTTTGTACGGCTTCAAGTACTGCATTATAAGCTGCCTCAAAGTCTTTTGGCATAAGCAGAATGTCGTTTCCCGCCTCAAAAGCGAGTATCGAAGCTTCAGCAGAGCCATAGTTCTTTTCGATTGCACCCATATTTAGTGCGTCTGTCAGCACAATGCCGTCATACCCCAGTTCGCCGCGCAGCTTTTCACCGATGAGTTTTTTTGAAAGCGAGGCAGGATATTCATCGTCAACATCGGTAAAAGTCACATGGGCAACCATTACGCTGTCGGCGGCGGGAAAATTATTCTTGAACGGAACAAGCTCGCAGTCCAAGATTTCTTCCCACGTCTTCGTAACGGCAACATAATCCGCGTGTGTGTCGCCCTTTGTGTCGCCGTGCCCTGGAAAATGCTTGAGGCACCCCTTGATTCCCATTTTGTGCAAGCCAGCCAGAAACGCCCCGTCCATATCGGACACAAGCTGCGGCTCGCTGCCGAACGAACGGTCTCCAATCACGATGTTTTCAGGATTGGTGTTCACGTCGGCAACAGGGGCAAAGTCCATCGTAAAACCATACTGACGTAAATAGCCGCCGATGTATGCGCCCGCTTCTTGAGCCTTTTGCGTGTTGCCAGCAGAGCCGATTTCTCCCATTGCGCCCACATTCTCAATGCCAAGCTCTTGTGTTCTCGCAAGCCTTGCCACACGCCCACCTTCCTCATCTACGGAAATTATCGGAGAAAAAGAACACGTTTTTGAAAGGTCTGCGGTCAATTTCTTGAGCTGCTCTTGATTTTTAATGTTCTTTGCAAAGATGATAAAGCCCCCTACATGGTAGGAACGAAGAGTCTTTTTCATCTCAGCTGTGAGCGATGTATGCCCTGCGGCACGAGGATTTAGGGCTTCCTCTGACGGCAGTGAGAGGTCAAGCTGGTCTGGCGTTATAATGAAAAGTTGCGCTACTTTTTCTTCCGTTGTCATCGCGGATAAGATTTCTGGCGCAATTGCAGTGTTCCCGCGTTTTGTCGTGCTTGCGCAACCTATAGCAAGCAAGGCGAACGCTGCGACAATCAGGATAAGAACTGATTTTTTCATTTATCTTCCTCCAAAACTTCCCTTTTATTTCCAATGATTTTTAGAACAATAGGGAAGAACGCAATGTAATAAAACGCATAGATTACAGCGAATACGAGTTTTCCCCAGTGGCCGCCGAGAAGTTCTTTCATAAACGGGCTGAAATACTGTTTAAGAAAAATCATCGGAACAAGACCAAGGATGCAGAGAACGACACTCTTCCAGCCGTTTTTGAGCGGACTGAACTTAATCCACTTCTTTTCGATGAATCGTGCAATGCAGAATCCAATCATCTTTCCCAAGTCGCCGTAGCCGTCATTCATCATCTTCTGCGGGTCAACAATCAGCTTGCCTTCGGCATTATAGTCCATCGGGTACGGCTTAAAAGTGATGTACACGAGGGCGAGAACACAAAACACGAAGCCGCCGAGCAAAAGAGCGCCTTCTTTTTCGGGATTTTTTTCAAGATACGAAAAGAGTTTTGCCGTTCCGAACAGGCTGAGAAGCGAAATAATACAGCCCACGCACACATCCTGCGGCGTGTGAACACCAAGATAATTTCGCGAGAATATAGTCAAAAGGATAAAAAGGGCAAACACAAAAGAAAGCGGACGAGTACGGACATTGCCCCAAAGATTTACCGCCATGCCGCCAGAAAGCGGGGCTGCCGTCGTGGTGTGTCCGCTTGGAAAAGAATAGCCCGTTGCCGTGCGGATTGAATCTCCCGCCGGCAAGATTCTAGTGTCGCGAATCCACGGGCGGTAGACGCAAGCCGTAAGCTTAATGAGCGGGGTTAAGACCATGCAAAAATAGTAAGAAACAAGCGTGTACAGTCCTTTCCGCTTATCCACATTCCAGTAGTAGAACACTGGAATCAAGATGAGGAAGTCCACCGCAAAAGCCGACACCCACTCCATAAACGGCGTGAGCGCGTTGTTTATGCTGTTCCTAAAATCCTGCAAAAAAAGCAAATATTGAATGTCCATAAAAAATTTCCTCTATTGACTTTCACTCCACGTCATTTTCGAGCGTTTTTACCACGCGCGCAGGAGTTCCCACGGCGACCGAATTATCTGGAATATCGTGAGTCACCACCGCACCCGCGCCGATGACCACATTGTTCCCAATCCAATCCACACATCTTTTCCCACGCCGCCAAGCATTTTCTGAAGATATGCGTACTGGGCGGCAAAATCCTTGCCGTCAATCGCGTTGTATTCCTCGCACCAGAGAATCGCCTGCGTTTTCCGTGCGACAATTTCCTTGTCTGCAAAGCTGTATTCAAGACCGGCATTTAGGGAAACGCTGATTAAAGACCGTATTCTCCCCTTGTACCCATCGGGAACCAAAAATTTGGAAATTCTTGCGGAA
>ERZ842401.5534-NODE-5534-length-13941-cov-6.447789_pt1 | contig 13941 bp, 9 predicted proteins | sample MGYA00521270_ERZ842401 | MGnify/ENA primary metagenome ERZ842401 (study PRJEB31892, sample SAMEA3878208) | bioreactor metagenome | biome: Moose rumen | place: Sweden | collected 2011-10 | study: EMG produced TPA metagenomics assembly of the PRJEB12797 data set... | reverse complement strand
TTGATTCGCTACCTGTTTGTCCGTGTGGTGACCATTGTGCCGCTTGGTTTACTGTCGTTCATCGCCGTACTTTTTGGGTTTGTTTTTGGCTGACGCAACGGAAGAGACTGATTTCGTTCCTACTCCTTTTGAGCCTTTCACCGCACGCTATGTTTGAGCCTTGAATGATCTGCTATGTTCGATTTATCAGCAAAGCTGGGTAGACTAGCTTTGCGCTTTGATATGCTTGCTTTGTGCGACATTTCAGCATAGTCGGGTAAATCGACTTTTGCGCCTTGAATTATCTGCTTTGTTTTAGTAGGCGGAAAATAAATCCTGATCAAAGTTACCTAGGCGCACAAAGTCAACATTTACCAAGGTTCGCGCAGCGTATCGAAGTAAGAGAGGTCACAAAAGCACCCCCTCCCCTCCGGGGAGGACTCGATATCTCGCCCACTCCACAAAAGTGCGGCAGGTGGGGGAAACACCCCGTCCGGCGAGGACTGAATTATAAATTAATAACATTGTAGCCGCAGTCGGTTATTACTGCTTTCAGGGTGGTTATGTATTCGGCGGCGGCTTTGGATAGCTTTGAGCGGCTGTTTTCTATCCAGCCCACCAGCATACGCTCGTCGGTTTTCAGCGGCACGGCGATAATGCTGCCGCTGTTTATGTCCTCACCCAGCACGCCGCTGGATATGGTATAGCCGTTAAGACCCCCGAGAAGGTTAAAAAGCGTGGCTCTGTCGCTTACGTGTATCTGCTTTTTAAAGCTGTGGGTGCTGCAGATCTCCTCAGAGAAATAAAATGAGTTATACTGCCCCTGCTCGAAGCACACAAAGGGGTAGTTCTCCAGCATTTCAAGGGTCACCATTTCCTCATGGGCAAGGGGGTGGGTCGAGCTTATAAAAACGTGGGGCATGGCGTTAAAAAGGGGGTGGAATGCCAGACCGCTCTCCCTCAGCAGCTTTAAAATGACCTTTTCGTTGAAATCGTTGATGTACAGAATGCCTATCTCGCTGCGAAGATTTTTAACGTCGTCGATAATCTCGGCGGTGCGTGTTTCACGCAGGGTGTATTCATAGCTGTCGTTATCCAGCCGTGAGAGCATTTTTACAAAGGCTTCCACCGAGAATGCGTAGTGCTGGGTGGATATTGAGCACAGCTGCTTTACTCTTTTTTGTGAGGAATAGCGCTCTTCCAGCAGCTCTGCCTGCTCCACCACCTGTCTTGCATAGCTTAAAAACTCGGTGCCCTCTGCTGAAAGGGTGATGCCCCTTGAGGTGCGGTTGAATATTTCTATCCCCAGCTCGTTTTCAAGCTCCTTGACAGCGTTTGAAAGGCTGGGCTGGGATATGAAAAGCCGCTTTGCCCCCTCGCTTATTGAGCCGTAATTCACCACGGCGATAACGTATTTCAGCTGCTGCAGGGTCATTGCTTTGGGCTCCTTTCGATGATTTATTTAAAACTCCCAAATTGGGAAATTTGAAAAAAGGGTCAGCGGCAAAAGGTATCTTACCTCTTACCTCTGACCTCTTACGTCTGAACGGTGAGCCTGCCTGTAAGCCGAGTTTTGTCGAGTGCGGTAATCTATCTACGCTGTACGTCGCCGCACAGCTCCAGCCACCAACAGCCGCAGATCTGACGAGCAGCCATTGACCTTTTGGCTGCCATTGGTGTTGCATCGGATAAGGTTTACATGGCAGCGGCATCTCTGCCGCTCCGGTGGGCTCTTACCCCGCCTTTCCACCCTTACCGCATAAAGCGGCGGTATATCTCTGTTGCACTTGCTCGGAGGTCGCCCTCGGCTGACGTTATCAGCTATCCTGCTCTATGATGCTCGGACTTTCCTCATGAACTGACGTTCACGCTACCGCACAGCCTGCTCACATGGAGATTATAACACATTTAAAACAATTTGTCAAACATTATCTTTCCCCCACCTGCCGCACTTTTGTGAAGTGGGCAAGATATCGAGTCCTCCCCGGAGGGGAGGGGGCGCTTTTGTGACCGCTAGAGCTTTGATGGCTGCGCCAACTTTGGAAAATGATGTATTGGTGCGCCTACAGAAATAAGCAGTTTGCCTACGACCATTTTACACTAAGCTTTAGCAGAACTTATCTGTTAAGTGCATATTTTCAACTCAAAACAAAAAGGGTCATAAAACAAATTACCGAACGGTGAGCCGGCTGTTGGCTCACTGTTCGGCATTATTCAGCATAAAAGCTATGAGTTCTGCATTATCAGCTTTTTCGGCTCTTCCAGTCTTGCCATAGCGTCTGTCAGGGTGGAGTTTAGCACCTCGTTGTCGTAGCTGTCTATCATCTGCTGCGCCTGGCTCAGGGCATCTCTGCCCAGCTCTACCTGATACTGGTACAGGCTGTCCAGCCTTGATATCGCCTTTACTTCAAGGTCCTGGTACACCGTCTTGATATCCTTGACGATGTTCATTCTTATCTCGTCGTAGTTTTCAAGGGCTATGTCGATAATATCCGTCTGCTTTTTCTTTTTGAGTATGCTGCTGAATGTGCTCATGGCAGCGGGCGAGAAATTCTCGCTGGTGCCGAAGAGCTTTACGCCCATAACGCTTCTGGTGACGTTGTTGTTCACCGACATCATTATCCTCTCTACCGAGGGCGCTTTGGTCACTTCATTCATCTCAGCTATGCCCAGTGCCTGTGCCAGCTCACGGCTCATTTTCTCCACTATCTCGGTGATAGCGTCCCTGTGGCATTCAATGCAGGTGCGGTATGCTTCTCCCACCTTTTCCATAAGGAATGAGTAGAAGTATTTCTCGATATCCTCGCTGGCAAAGATATCCTCGCCGTTCTCGTCCTTTGCCCTGCATTCCAGTATGCTGGTCCTCAGCTTTGCAAAGAACTCATACATCCAGGTCTCAGCCTCCTGCTGCATTTCAAGTATCGAAAGGTGCAGCGAGGGCTTTTTCTTTTCAAGGGCAGCCTGCAGCTCGTCGCACTCGGCTTCAAAAGCCTTTGCACGCTCGTCCAGCATCTGCTTGTCCATTTCGGTCATGTCGCTTATGAGCTTGAGCTTTGAGCTTATCTCGGCGTGCATCTGGTCCAGCATGGTCATCACACGCTTTGAGCGTATAACGTCCTTCTGCATGATTATATCACGTTTGAGCGAAAGCTCGAACTGGAAAAACTGGGTCTCATAAAACTCTCTCGTGCCCTTGTCGGGTACCCTGTCCCTGCCCAGCTTGCGGTTGAGCTCGTCACCGCCGCTTATGCCGTAAACTATGGCGTTGGGTACTATCCTTTCGGAAATGCCCCTGAACCTGCGCATTATCTTGTTAACATCAGCCATTGAGTTGAGAGCGTCCACCATGTTCACCAGCACATAAAGCATACCAAAGCGCTGTGGCTGAACGTGGCTTGCCAAAAATATCTGCTCCGTCTCGGAAAAAGGCAGCAGGCATGACGCCGCATACATTATGGCGTCGGCATTCACTATATAGTCCTCAACCTGCTTGTCCAGCGACTCCAGATCGGAAAGACCGGGGGTGTCAACTATCCTTATATCCCTCAATATCTGCGCATTGTCCTTTATCTGCACACAGCTTATCTTTGCAGGGAAAAGCTTCATGCGCTTTTCAAGGTTCTCACGGGTTATGTCCTCCAGCACCAGGGGTACCCGCTGACCGTTTTCCAGAATAGCCTCAACCGTCTGGGTGTGCCCGAAGGATATCTCGTTTATGGTATAGGTCTCGGGGGTGACGTTTATTGGCGCCAGCACCTTGCCCAGCAGGGCGTTTATTATGGTGCTCTTGCCCCTTTTGAACTCGCCCAGTATCACCAGGGTAAAGGGCTCCTCACACTTTTTTTCTATGAGCGCGTCGTACTCGTTGAGCTGCCGCACACAGTCTGCGCCCAGTATCTTGCCTATTTTTTCATCATTTATGATATCGCTCAGCTGTTTTCTGATAAGAGCGATATTCTCATCGGCAGCTATATGCTTTTCATTATCTGTCATAACTGCCCTCCGTTCCCGATGATAACGTTGGTACGCACATCGCAGATCTGTCCCGACTCGGCATGGCCCTCGATATCCTCCACATCTCTTCTCCATGAATAAAGCGTTTCGCAGTAAAGGAACTCTCCTGCTGCCAGCAGAAATCTTTCGATATCGCTCAGCTCGTCCTCAACTTTAAGACTTCTGGAGGCTGAGGAATGTATCTTCTCAGCCTTGGCGCTCAGTTGGGTAAAATCGATCCCCTGCTGGCTCCTGCCGAAGAAATCAACATAGCCCTTGCCGTAAAGCCCGCACATTATATCAAGATATCTTCCCGGCTTGTCAAGGCAGATCATGCCTGCACGGTTGGCAGTCACATCTGCATACTTCACCCACTGTGCCAGCGCCGAGAAAAGCTGGCTGCTCACCGTCTGGTTGAATGACCTCTCGATAGGTCTGAACACATACTTGTTCACATTCAGGTATGTATATGCCATATTAAAGGTGCAGTGGTTGTTCTGTATCCTTCCGCACTCGCAGCCGATAAGCAGCGTCAGCTCGTCCACCGAGCACATATCAACAAGCTGCTTGCTCAGCACTATGCAGGGTTCTATAATATCGCTGGCTATGGAGTATGCAAGCGCTCTGTCCATATCCTCACGGATAAAAACTATAGGCACTATAAGCTCCAGCCGCTCAGCACACTTCTTCACTATATCGTAAATATCGGGATATTTCAGCGGTCCCACCTGGTTGCATTTCATAAACAAATGCTTTGCCTCTGCCGATATATCCTGAGAGTTTACCGCCTTGAAAAGCTTACTGCTGCCGCCCAAGCCCATTATCTTCTGTCTCACGGCAAAGTCCGACTCAAAGGCATAATCCAGACTGCCGTCCACCATGTGGTTCTGGTAAGACCTTGTATACGCATTGAGATATGAGCGGAAGCCTGTATCTATCTGAAGAAGCGGATTTATCTTCTCATTCATGTCACTCATTGAGTGTACTCCTTTCAGATGTAAGATGTAAGAGGTAAGAGGTAAGAAGCTTAAAGCCCGAACCGCCGCTCTTTTTGCTTACATCTCGATAATTTAAAGTTATCCGTTCAAGAGGTGAGCAAAATGTATCTTACATCTTACTTCTTACCTCTTACTTCTGTCAGCCTACTGCTTCGTCGTTCAGTATCTTTCTTACGGCATAAGCCTCCTGAACTATGTTGCTGGCTGTTTCCGCAATGGTATGCAGTCTTTCCATCTCCTTCTGAGATACGCTGGACTTCTCAGCCTTGAGGTCGTTGAGGTTGTCCAGAGTCTCCTGAGTATCTTTAAGTATGATCTCAGTCTCTTCCTCGATCTTGCTCTTAATGCCGTCGAATGAGGAGAATACCTGACGTCTTACAGTCTCGGTGAAGTCGTTGTTGATCTTCATCTCGTGGAACTGCTTTTTAACGTGGGTCTTGAAATTGGTCTTATACTTGTCTATCCTCTCGTTCACCAGTATCTTGTCAACGGCAAAGTTTGAGGTAAAGGTGCCTGCTATGCCTGCAAAAGCCATAAGGCAGAGGGTAACGACAGGCGCACCCACTATGCCTAAGAAGCCTGCAAAGAAGGTAGCTGCATAATATGTGGCATAAAAGCCTGCCAGACCCGTAGCACCGCCCAGCAGTGCGCCCTTTGCACCCGACTCTCTGAACCCTAAAAATGCGCCGCCTGCGCCCCACATACCTGTAGCCGCACCTATCACCTTATCCATTATACCGCCGTTCTGCGATACCCTGTCGGAGACATAGAACATTCTCTGTATAGCCGCTACCGACTCAAAGAACTCGTCCTCAAACTCCTGCAGTCTCTGGGTCTCGCCGCTGACAGCCTTGTTAATGCTGTTCTGTATACGCTCGCAGATTATCTGGGCTCTTACCTCCATGCTCTCCTTTATCTTCTCGGTGAGCTTGTTTGATACCAGCTTGAGCCTGTCCTTTTTAAAGTCCTCAGATGACATCTGGAAGTTGTCTATTACCTCCATAGCCACCTTTTCTATCTCGGTCCAGTAGCTGTCAAGCACAGGTTTTAAGTCATCGAAGACCTGATTAGCCGCATTGTTTATCTTTACGAACTCCTGCCTCTTCATGTTCCTGATCTCGTCGATCTCCTTGATAGCAGCGTCGTACTTCTCCATAAATTCATCGTTAGCCATCATCAGTGCGTTTTCCTGCATAACGATAGAGCGCAGTATCTCTGTGCCCGAATTGGTTATCTTATTAGCAAGTATCTGCAAGGTGATAGCGCCCCTCTCCTGAGTGAGCAGCGTTTCAAGAGCTTTCTCAAACTCAGGGAAGTTAGACTCCTCCAGCAGCTGCCGGTTGCCCAGTGTCTTAGCTGTCAGAGCACGCTTAGCATACACGCCTATAACTCTGGGCGTGCCTATCTTTCTCTTATAAACGGCAAACTCACGGGAGTCCTCACCCATGACCTTTTTTGCCTTTTCCATAACATATCTGCCTATCCTGGTGCGGACGGTCTCGACTATCTTGTTCTCGTCCTCCTGAGTAAATGTACCGAAGCAGTTTACCACAAAGATTATCCTGCCCACATCGGAGGTCAGCATCTTTTTCTCCAGAAACTCCTTTTCAAACTGAGAGAAGGGAGAGTTTGCGCTGATAACGAAAACAGCCGCATCTATCTTGGGTATGATAGACATGGTGACGTTGGTCATCTGGTCATCATCGTTAAGCCCGGGGGTGTCGATGATATCAACGTTGTTCTTGCAGAACTCGGTATCATAATACACCGTAGCCTCCTTGACGGTCTCGGCTTTCAGCTCCGACTCGCTGGTGAGCTTGGTGACATACTCCTCCAGCCTGTCTATCTCCACCTTTTCCGAGTCGCCGTTTTTATACTCCACCTGAACATAAGGCTCGGTGCTGTAGGTGACTCTGTTAAGGGTAGCCGTAGCAGGCAGCACATCGGCAGGCAGCACCTCTTGCCCCAGCAGGGCGTTTATAAGGGTGCTTTTGCCTCGCTTGAACTCGCCGACTATAGCCACCTCAAAGTGCTCGTCCTTAGCCTTTTCCAGCGTTTCTCTGATAGAGTCGGCAGTGTTGACGAGAGCTATCTCCTCACTGAGCTTCAGCAGCTTATCAAGGTCGCCTGTGAGATTTTCAACAGTCTCCTTATAGCCCGCATAGCTTCCGTAATCAATTTGTTTTTCCATAACAAACCTCCGGTCTCAATTTTCTTTACGGTCGTGATAACATTATACAATAAATAAAAAAATTACAAATAAGTAAACATAAAATCATTATTTTAATTATATCACAAAATATCCCGTCAAGTCAATGCTTTCCATACCATCTGTACGGATAATTACCCTTTTGCACAAATTCACCCCACCTATATATAGCACTTTACACAATACACCTACTCCAAGATGTAGTGAGGGGCTGCTAGGTGCTTTTAGATGTAAGAGGCAAGAAGTAAGAGGTAAGAAAACGATTTTACAAAAAATGCGATAAAACGCACAAAAACTCGTTTACAAGGTTCGCGCAGCGTCACAAAGTGCGAGCCGCCACGAAAGCACCCCCTCCCCTCCGGGGAGGACTCGACCTCCTGCCCACCACACAATAGTGCGATAGGTGGGGGAATTACCCCGTCTGGCGAGGACAAGGTTCGCGCAGCGTCACAAAATACTAACCGCCACGAAAGCACCCCCTCCCCTCCGGAGAGGACTCGAGTGCTTGCCTACCCCACAATAGTACGACAGGTGGGGGAATTACCCCGTCCGGCGAGGACAGGTGGGGGAATTAAAAACACTTTTTGCAGGCTACAGTCATTATCATATCGCCGTCTGATATCTCGGCAAATATCTCGCCGCCCATTTTGTGCATTAGCTGCCTGCATATGTAAAGCCCCAGACCACTGCCCTTTTTGCCCTCGGCGTTGCTGCCTCGGTGAAAGCTCTCAAATATGCCTGTCAGCTCTGAGGGCGGCAGGGTGCAGCCGCTGTTTGTCACCGATATCAGGCGGCAGTCGTCCTCTTCTGAAAAGCTTAGGGCAATGCGCTTGCCGTCGCCGTATTTTATGGCGTTTTCCATAATGTTCTGCAGCACCTCGGTCAGTCTGTCCACATCGCAGGCAAGCAGGCAGTCGGTAAAGCTGCCGATAGTGAACTCGGTGGCGTTGAGGGACAGCTTGTCGGTATAATATTCACGGATATTTTCTGTTATCTTTGAAAGGTAATGCTCCCCCATGCTGACGCTGAGGCTTATGATATCCTCGCTGGAAGCCTTGACTATGCGGCTGATGTAGCTTTCTATCTCGTCAGCCTTTTCGCCTATGCTTACGGCGGTCTGCTTCTGCTTGTCGGGGTCTTTATACAGCCCCCTTGCCAGCGCTGTTGAGTAAAGCTTTATAGCCGAAAGGGGGGTTTTTATGTCGTGGGAGAGTGACAGCGTAAGGGTGCGCCTGTCTTTTTGAAATTCAAGCTTCCTCTGCCTTGACTGCTCCAGCGTCTCACGCAGATTATCGAGCCCCCAGATAAATTTGCCGAAGTATCGGCTTTTGTTCTCTTTAAGGGGCACAGTAAGGCTGCCCTTGGCAAGCTGTGCAGGCAGGTCGCTCAGGCGCTCAAAGGGTCTTATGATATTCTGCCTTATGTGCCAGAGCAGCAGCAAAACCGCTGCAAAGCTGAGTATCAGCATAAGGTCGATCGCCGCCCTTGTGCTGCCGTTGTGTGTGGTGCTGGGTATAAGCTCAATGCGGTAAAGGGTGCCGTCTATCTTTCTGATGATGTAGTCGCTGCCCTCAAAAAAGCCCTCGCTGCCGTCGTCAGCCCTCACTGCGGTTATGGTCTCAAACTGTGAGATATCGGCGTTTTCTCCATCTTTTTCGATAAGCTTTTCCACACGGCTGAGCTCCACACGCTCCTGTCCCGAGCTCCCGGTTTTTGTGCCTGAGAGCATAAGGTCAGCAGCTGTTATTATGACCGCAAACAGCACCGCTGCGGCTATCATCAAAGCATTGTACCGCTTCATTGTCCGTCACCGTAGCGATAGCCCTTGCCCCACACTGTAAGTATGCGTGTGGGCTGCCTGGGGTCGTCCTCTATCTTCTGCCTCAGCCATTTTATGTGTACCGTAAGGGTCTGGGGCTCAGAAAAGCTGTCGGCGCCCCACACACGGTTGAATATGTAGTTTTTATCCAGCGTTCTGCCCTTGTTTTCCATAAGCAGCTTTAATAGCTCAAACTCTTTAAGGGTAACGTCCACCGCCTTGCCGTTTTTGGTGACGGTGTTTGTTGATATATCAAGGGCAACGCCGCCGTCGGTGAGCTTGTTGAGAGAATAGCGGCGCATGAAAATGCCCTTTATTTTAGCCAGCAGAATGTCGATATCATAGGGCTTTTCGATATAATCATCAGCCCCCGTGATAAGCCCGTTGAGCTTATCGTCCTTATCGACCCTGGCGCTTACTATTATGATAGGTGTGTTTGAGTTTTTCCTTATCTCTGAGCATACAGCAAAGCCGTCCATACCGGGTAGATTGACATCTAATATAACCAGCCTTGCGCCGTATTTATCAAAATAAGCCAGCGCCTTCTCCCCCGTGTCGGCACTGCTGACGGTATAGCCCTCCGCCCGAAGAAAATCGCACAGCAGAACGCTCAGCTCCCTGTTATCCTCCACCACCAGTATATCCATTAAAAAGTCACCTCTTTGAGTTTTTTAACTAAGAATATGATATCACAAATCAAAGTCACTGTCAATGTTCCGTCCTCACCGTGTCCTCGCCGGACGGGGTATTTCCGCCGCTAGAAGCAAGAGGCAAGAAGCAAGAAGCAAGAGTCCTCTTTTCATACTCTGTTTGTTTGGGAAATTTCTTACCTCTTACCTCTTACATCTTGTCTCTAGTGGCTGGGGGCGCTTTTGCGCTGCTAGTCGCTAGGTATTAGAGAGCTAGTGGCTAGAGAACGATTTACAATAATATGCGGTAAGCCGCACAAATACTCATTTTCAAGGTTGGCGCAGCCATCAAAATACTAGGGTGTGTTGACACTAAGCCTAACACACGTCTTTTTGGATATTTTTGTCCCGTTCGTCGTTAAAAATCCTTGCAGGGCGACAGCCCAACTGCGGATTTTTGCCTAGAACGGAACAAAAATATCTCAAAAATCCGCATATCAGTTTAGTGTCAACACACCCTAGCCGCCACGAAAGCGCCCCCTCCCCTCCGGGGAGGACTCGAGTGCCTGCCGCCCCACACAATAGTGCGATAGGTGGGGGAATTACCCCGTCCGGTGAGGACAATATAAGCATAAATAATTTATAAGCCGAATATACTGTCTTAGCGGAGTTCCCGACAACAGTTCTAAGGAGGAATAACAGTATGAGCAAGGATTTTAAGCAGGACCGTACTGCGGTCTGTGCTTCACGGACGGTGATAGACAGCCCCTATGAGCTGCCTGTGGAGAGAGATTTCGTTCTGCCTGATTATTATCCTGATATTTTCAGGATACTCAGATGTACAGTGTCACCCTCGGTGGTGAGCCGCAGCCTGAACGGCGGCAGGCTCAGCTTTGAGGTGCTGGCATACATAAAGGTGCTTTATTTGAGCGAGAACGACAAACGCATAAACTGCATAGAGCAGAAGGTCACTTTGTCAAAATCGGTGGAGACTGACGCCGAGTGCAGCGACCCCACCATAAGGATAGACCTCTGCTGCGACTATGTAAACTGCAGGGTGGTCAACCGCAGAAGGCTGGACGTAAGGGGCGCTGTGACCGCCTATGTGAGAGTCACCTGTGAGGACGTAAGGTATGCGGTGACAGACGCATGGGGCGCAGGCATACAGCTCAAAAAACAGCTTATGACCTACCCTGCAAGGCGCATAAACACCGCCAAGCGCATAACGGTGATAGAGGAGCTGGAGCTTTCTTCATCAAAGCCCTCGGTGGGGGCGGTGCTGCGCTGCGGCTGCGTTATAAACAGGGGCGAGCAGAAGATGATAGCAGGCAAGCTGATAACCAAGGGCGAAGCCGAGATATCCATGCTCTACTCCTGCATTGACGCCGCAGGGGAGGACAGCGCCGAGACCATGCGGTTCAGCCTGCCCTTCAGCCAGATAATAGATGTTGAGGGCATTGACGAGAGCTTCACGGCGGATATCGACATAACCGTTGCAGGCTGTGAGATAATGCCCAAGGGGGAGGACAGCACATCTTTGGAGTGCGAGCTGGTGCTGAACGTGCTGTGCAGCGCGGTCAAGTATGAGAGCACAGAGGTGGTGACAGACGCATTCTCCACCGAATTTGAGTGCACCACACAGCAGGGGGCTGACAGGATAGAGGCTGCCCCCATAGCCGTAAAGCGTGAGTGCCGCACAGAGGGTACTCTCACCCCTGCCGAGGGCAGACCTGTGTCGGTTTACGACTGCTTTGCCGAGTGCTCGGATATCTCGGTTATCAAGGACGATGAAAAAAACACCTTCACCCTGTCGGGCACCGTGAGCTTCTGCGCTGTGGGTGCAGGGGAGGACGGTCAGCCCTTCTTTACCGAGAGCCGCAGCACTCTTGAAGAAGAAATACCCATACCCGAGGGCGCAGGAGAGGACCCTGCCCTTGAAGCAGCGGCAGATGTGACAGGCTGCTCCTACTACCTCACCGACTCTGCCAGCCTTGAAGTAAAGGCAGATGTAAGGATAGAGGGCAAGGTGAGGAGCTTTGTGCCCTGCAAGGTGATAAGCAGCATTGAGCCCGACGAGGATAAGCCCAGAGAGCGTGACCGCTCATGCGCATTAAAGCTCTGCCGCTGCGGCGAGAATGAGGATATCTGGGATATAGCCAAGCGATACTCGGCGTCAGTCAGCGCGATACTTGAAGAAAACGAGCTGGAGGAGGACAGCTTCTCAGGAGGAATGCTGCTTATCCCCCTCTGATACTTACGCCTGCAAGATCAAATATACTATAGGAGAATAGCTTATGAACAATGATATTTACAACGATATCGCCAGACGCACAGGCGGCGATATCTATATTGGTGTGGTAGGACCTGTCAGGTCGGGAAAATCCACTTTTATAAAACAGTTTATGGAGCAGCTGGTGATACCCAATATCGAGAGCGGCTACCGTAAGGAAAGGGCGGTCGACGAGCTGCCCCAGTCGGCAGCAGGCAGGACCATAATGACCACCGAGCCGAAATTCATACCCGAGGAGGCTGTTAAGGTAACTGTCCCCGACGGTGCTTCATTCAGCGTGAGAATGATAGACTGTGTGGGCTATATAATCCCCAGCGCAGTGGGATATTTTGAGAACGAAGCCCCCCGAATGGTGATGACCCCCTGGTTCAGCGAGGAGGTGCCCTTTAACATGGCTGCCGAGGTTGGCACCAGAAAGGTGATAACCGAGCACTCAACCATAGGTCTGGTGGTCACCACCGACGGCTCGATAACCGACCTGCCCCGTGAGGAGTATGAGGAGTGCGAGGAACGGGTCATCAACGAGCTCAAAGAGATAAATAAGCCCTTTGCGGTGCTTTTAAACTGCGTTGACCCCGATACAAGGGAGGCTAAGGAGCTGGCGGCGCAGCTTTCGGGCAAATACGGCACGGCGGTGCTGCCTGTGAGCTGTCTGGAGCTTGACGATGAGGATATCAGGGATATACTCACCCAGGTGCTGTATTCCTTCCCTTTAAGGGAGATAAACATTTCCATGCCCTCATGGATAAACACTCTCGAAAAGGGTCACTGGCTGAAGGAAGCAGTGTTTTCACACATAAGGCAGGCGGCGGCTTCGGCTGAGGTTTTAAGGGAGATAAAGGAATGCGCAAAAAGCATAGGGGAGTGCGAATATGTACAGCATAGCGAGACCGCTTCCATCGACGCAGGCTGCGGCAGCGCTGTGATAGATGTTACCCTCAAGCCCGAGCTTTTCTACAGGGTGATAGGCGAGGTGACAGGGCTTGATATCAAGGGCGAGAACGAGCTGCTGCCCAAGATACAGGAGCTGGTGAAGATACGCACCGCCTTTGAAAAATTCGCCCCTGCCATAGAGCAGATGGAGAGCACAGGCTACGGCATAGTTATGCCCGAGCTCAGTGAGCTTAGCCTTGAAGAGCCCGAGATAATCAAGCAGGGGGGCAAATACGGCATAAGGCTGAGAGCCCAGGCGCCTGCGATACACTTAGTAAAGACCGCTATCAACACCGAGGTAGCCCCCATAGTCGGCTCAGAAAAGCAGTCGGAGGAGCTGGTGCATTATATGATGAGCGACTTTGAGAGCAGCCCCGAGAAGATATGGGAGTCAAACATCTTCGGCAAATCCCTGCACGAGCTGGTAAGCGAGGGGCTGCACACCAAGCTCTCAAAGCTGCCTGCGGAAGCCAGAATGCGCCTTAAAGAGACCATCGAGCGCATGATAAACGAGGGCTGCTCGGGGCTGATATGTCTGATACTCTAGAGGCAAGAAGCAAGAGGCAAGAAGCAAGACCCACGGAGAAAAGAGGCAGGAAGCAGGAATTTGCCCTGCAATTATGTAGAGAGAAAACCTGAGGGGTTTTCTCTCTTGTTGTTTAGAACTAATTTGCGGACAAATCATTTCCCCCGTGGCTTTAGTTGCAGCCGCAGCCGTTGTTGCAGCCAAAACCGTTGTTGCAGCCGCAGCCGCAGTAGCCAACGATGAGGATAAGGATTATGATCCACCAGATGCTGTTGAAGTTATTCATAAGTCAGTTCTCCTTTTATATTTTTTATAAGGCGCTTACCGCTGCCTTATATTACAGTTTATGCGCAAGTTAGAAAAATGTTCGCTGTCAGAGGTAAGAGGTAAGAAGTAAGAAAACCGGTTCACAAAATTATGTGGTATAACTCACAAATGCAATGCCGGAAAAATCTCCACACCGTTTCAGTGGGGCGAAATTATATTTAATCAAATTTCTTACGGCGCACAAAGTCAACATTTGGCAGGGTTGGCGCAGCCATCAAAATAATAGCAGCCACAAAAG
>ERZ842401.5533-NODE-5533-length-13945-cov-6.394024_pt1 | contig 13945 bp, 12 predicted proteins | sample MGYA00521270_ERZ842401 | MGnify/ENA primary metagenome ERZ842401 (study PRJEB31892, sample SAMEA3878208) | bioreactor metagenome | biome: Moose rumen | place: Sweden | collected 2011-10 | study: EMG produced TPA metagenomics assembly of the PRJEB12797 data set... | reverse complement strand
GTTCAGCCTACTATGAACCCTCTTATGTCATCACAAGAGCATATATCCAAGGAAATTTTAACTAACAGCAGAAAGAATGACAGAAGAAAAGACCATATTGTATCACAGGGCTTTAGCACGCTACAAGCATCCCACCCATCAAATAGTCTTCTGTACGCCAGAAGCCCTGACATGTATTTCCTATAAAGGACACTACGCGTTATAACCACTATTGCTAATCTGACGAAGTAAAAAAAGTCGAACACAGGGTTTATGATTGTTAAACTAAAGGCATTGATATCGCCCGAGAATTCCAGAAACAGGATGTTGCGCAACAACATCCTGCTGTCGGGTGTTATCAAGGCTGTTGGTCTGTTTACGTCGCTTCTGGTTGTACCGGCAACGCTCGACTATCTGGACAAGGAACAGTATGGCATCTGGATGACTATCTCGTCGATTCTCATCTGGTTCTCGTTCTTTGACGTGGGATTGGGTAACGGTATGCGTAACTACCTGGCGCAGTCAATCTCGACCGGCGACTACCGCAAGGGACGCATCTACCTGTCGACCACGCTGGCCATGCTCACTTGCATTGCTCTCCTGCTCATCGTGGTAAGCACTGTTTGCACCTTCAGCCTTGACCTGAATAAAGTGTTCAACACTTCTGCCGTTGGCAGCCAACAGTTGACAGCTGCGCTGCTCATCGCCACTGTCTTCACGCTTATCCAGTTTGTCGTGAAGAACGTAGGGCTGGTCTATGTGGCCATGCAGCGCTATGCCATCAACGACCTGCTCATTGTGTCGGGCAATGTCGTGGCGCTCATCATTGTGTATATCATCACAAAGACCACGGAGACCAACCTGCTGTATATCGTCCTGACGTTCACGGCAACGCCTGTAATTATCTTCTTGCTGGCGGCAATACCTCTCTTCGTAAGATATCCGCAACTGCGGCCATCGCTGAGTAGCGTCGACCCGGCCTTTGCCCGTCAGATACTGGGCAAGGGACTGGGATTCTTCTTCATACAGATTACTTCTGTGCTGGTCATCTTTGGCAGTGCCAATATCTTCATAGCACAGGCCCTGGGCCAGGAGGCGGTCACTACCTACAATATCGCCTACAAGTTCTTCAACCTGCTCATCATTGCCTACACCATCGTTATCGCACCCATGTGGAACGCCTATACAGATGCCTCCGTCAAGGGCGACTTTGTCTGGATTGGTGCGACCCTGAACCGGACGCTCACAGTCTGGTGTCTGACACTACTGGCAGGTATAGCCATGCTGGCTCTGTCGGGACTGTTCTACCGCCTGTGGGTGGGACAGAGCGTACAGGTGCCTTTCACGGTGTCGTGCTGCGTCTTCATCTACGCCTCGCTCTTCAATCTAAATAGTGGTGTCACTGCCCTCATCAATGGTGTCAACAAGATACATGTGCAAATCATCACCTCTGTCGTGTTCACCGTGCTATACATTGTTGCCGTCAGTCTCTGGGGAATGCGCCACGGTATTGAGGGCATCGTCATCTGCATGGCTGCTAGTTACGCCGCCATGAGTATCATCCACCTTTATCAGTGTCGCCTTATCATCAACCGTCGGGCTAAAGGTATTTGGAACAAATAAACACTATGCTGTCATGAGTAACAAGATAAGTGTCATCACCGTTGTCTACAACAATATAGCCCACATCCGCCAAACGATGGAGAGCTTCTTTGCCCAGACCTGGCAGGAGAAGGAGTATATTGTTATTGATGGCGGCAGCACTGACGGCACCGTCGATGTTATCAGGGAATATGCTAACCGGCTGGCCTATTGGTGCTCAGAAAAGGATGACGGCATATACCATGCCTTGAACAAGGGACTGCAGCACTGTAGCGGCGAATGGGTGAACGTGTTGAACAGCGGCGACCTCTTCGCCAGCAACCGTTCGCTGGAACTGGCAATCACCAGGGTGCCAGACATCAGTCAGGCTGATGTTATCTATGGCGACAGCATTGAGCGTAGCGACGAGTGCGGCGATGTCTATAAACGTGCGTCGGACATCAGGCAGATGACCTTTGGACCTATCTATCGCCACGGCTCGTCGCTGGTGAGAACAAGTGTACAGAAAGCCCACCCCTACGACTTGTCACAGGCAGCCACCTACGGCTATGCTCTCGACTGGCTTATGATTTACCGCCTCTATAGCGAGGGAGCGCGATTCCAGAAGACCGACACCGCCATAGAAATCTACCTGCTCGAAGGGGTCTCCTACGGGCTGGAGCAGAACCTGAAGTATAACCGTATGGTTATCACCGGTCGTCCGCTGACACTGTCCGACCGTCTCAGCATCAAAAGATTTATGGCCAAAGAACGGTTCAAGAAGAGCAATGTCTACCGATGGGGTATCGCTCTGCTCACGGAGTATGGCCTGAATGACGTGCTGCCTCACATCCCCTCATGGACTATACGCCGCTTCGTCATGCGGCGGCTGAAGATGAAGATAGGACGCGGCACATTCATTGCCAAGCGTAACTACATTATGACGCCGCAGCAGTTGGCCGTTGGCGACCATTCGCATATTAACCGCGGCTGTACCATCGACGCCCGTGGCGGCATCACCATCGGTAACAATGTATCGATATCCTACAATGTCAGCATCATGACAGGCAGTCACGACTATAACAGCCCTTGTTTTCGAGGACGCTTTCTGCCTATACACATCGATGACTATGTCTGGATTGGCAACAATGCCGTCATCCAGCAGAATATCACCATAGGCCGGGGTGCTGTGGTCTGTGCAGGTGCTGTGGTTACCAAGGATGTGCCGCCGTTCAGTGTCGTTGCCGGTGTGCCGGCCCGTCAGATAGGACAGCGCCAGAAGAATCTGAATTATCAATGTAAGGGATTTATGCCCTTTGTTTAATATCGTAAAAAAATGGAAGAAAAGAAGACACGTGAAATCGACCTGCTTTCGTTGGTCATAAAAATTCTGCAAGAATGGCAGCTTCTGTGTAAGTTCTGCGGCGTTGCCGCTGTCATAGGCATCATCGTTGCGTTATGCACGCCAAAATACTTCAAGGCAGACGTCATACTGGCTCCAGAAATGTCTTCAGGAGGTCTTGGACTTACGGACAACCTAGCTGACATGGCAGCTAATTTTGGAATCGAATTGGGAGGCAAGTCATCGATGGATGCAATCTATCCCGAGTTATATCCCGACATCTTCAGCTCTACAGCGTTTATCATGCAACTTTTCGATGTACCTGTACGACTGAAAGATGACAATACACCACGCACTTATATAGAGCACCTGGAGAAAGACCAGAAAGTCCCGTTTTGGACTTACCCCAAAATGTGGATTGGTGAATTGTTAAAGCCAAAAGACCCGATGGCAGACGGCAAGGGCAACAAAGACAATTATAAGATATCCAGAAAAGATGCCGACTTATGCGATGCTATTCGCAACGCCATTCTTTGTACCATTGACAAAAAGACCAGTGTCATCAGCATCAGCGTCACAGACCAAGACCCCTTGGTGGCTGCAATCCTTGCTGACACACTAAAACAACGCCTGCAATCATACATTACCAACTATCGCACCAGTAAGGCCCGCATAGACTACGAATACTATCAGCAACTTACGAACGCTGCCAAGGAAGACTACGAAAAATCAAGACGCAAATATGCAGGAACATCCGATGCCACTACTAATGTGTCGTTGCGTAGCGTAGAGCTGAAACTAGAGGACATGGAAAACGACATGCAGCTTAAATTCAACACTTACACGAACCTAAACAACCAACTACAGACAGCAAAAGCCCGCGTACAAGAGAATACACCTGCCTTTACCGTCATCGAGGCTCCTATTATGCCTTATCGGGCAGCCAGCATACCCCGTGCCCTCATTGTTTTGATATTCATTTTTCTTGGTGGCTTATGCGATGCGCTATGGGTTCTCTACGGTCGTAAATGGTATGGAAAGAAAAAAAGCGGCAATAGTAAGTAATGATATACGCAATACCATATATAATATATATTATTTTCCTTGGCTTTCTTGCCATCTTATACCACCAGCATAGGGATGATGAGGAGTACTGTCGTAATATTGTCATATATTGCGCACTCTCTTTTATTTTCTTTTTTGGGTTCCGGGGATTTATCAATACTGACTGGATGGTTTACTATCAAGTCTTTGAGAAGGCCTCGTGGGACTCGCTGACAGATTATGAATTAGGCAAGAGCCGCGAACCTGGTTTTTTGCTGTTCATCATGCTGAACAAGAGTATTGTTCCCAGCTATCATTTCTTTATATTCACGCAAACACTGCTGCATACGTTCCTGCTGTTTCGCTTCTTTCGCAAATACTCAGACAATGTGGCCTTGTCACTGTTGATATCCTTAGTGTTCGAGGGCTTTACCATCAATGCCAACCTTATACGCAACTCCACCTGCATCTATCTCTTCCTGAACGCCATTCCTTATATTTATGAACGCAAACCCCTGCATTACTATGTACTTTGCTTGCTGGCCATATCGTTCCATTTCTCAGGGTTTGCTTACCTGCCACTTTACTTTTTCCTTCATCGCCGGCTCAACAGATGGGTTTATTTGTCCATTTTCACCGTCTGCATCCTGATATTCGTCCTGCATATTCCCATCTTTCTGAAACTCATTCAGTTATCAGGGATAGGAGGCGATTTCGTGGAATTGAAGATAGAAGGATACACTGCAATTTATGGAAGTAGAGCCATCGGATTAGGATTCTTTGAACGACTGATAACAGGCGTATTGGTGTTCTGTTATTATAATAAGATACGGGAAATGAAGCCGGAGAACACTATCTTCATCAACTCGCTAGTCCTATATTTTATTTCAATCTTCTTTTTCAGTGAATTTGCTGAGATAAGCAAGCGAATCTTTACACTATTCATTTTTGCTTACTGGATACTATGGTGCGACATTATCAAGTGCTTCTTCTATGAAAGAAACCGATACCTCTTCTGTGCCTTTGTAGGCTTCTATTGCCTCATCAAGACCGCTACGAATCTCAATCAACCTATTCATGAATACGACAATCTGCTCTTGGGAGGCATTAAGTCCTTCCAGGAGCGTAAGTACATCTTTGAAAAGACTTTTAAAGAACCGGAATATTGAAGAACATGAATCGAAAATTGCTACATATCACCTTTGCCAACACTTTAGCCTACACGGGAGGTGGACAAGGTACTGAACATAACAAAAAGGCCATCAGGGCGTGTCTGGGAGAAAGCGCTATGGACTCCTATACCATCATGCCCTATAAAGGGCCTCACAGCATCAGATTCTATCTCAGAAGGATTTCTGAGATTATCAAAAGATACATGGGGGGATTGACAGAGCAACACCTGAGAAACATTATTATAAAACTTAACACTGGCGAGTATTCAGATATCTTCATCGACAGTTCCCTACTTGGACATATAGCAAAAACTGTCAGGGAGAAGTTTCCCCATTTGCGCATATACACTTTTTTCCAGAATATGGAATATGATTTCATGTCTTCTTCCGTATGGGATGGGAAAGACTATCTGCATGCGTTCATGATTCCTATGGCCAAATATAACGAAAGGTGTGCATGTAAATATTCTGACAAAATAATCGTATTCAATAGCAGGGATGCATCGCGTGTTAAAGAGGTCTATCACACAGATGCAGATATGCAGATACCAATATGGCTGACGGATGATTATAAAGATAATCCTCCAAGTATGCCAACAGAACAGGGAGTCAAAGAGGCATTGTTTGTAGGCAGCTACTTTTTTGGCAATACTCAAGGACTGAAGTGGTTTTGCAAGGAAGTACTCCCTTACGTAAAAATTCGCCTGACTATTGTAGGGTCTGGTATGGATGCCTTTGCCAACGACATTGAGTCTTCGGATAAGATTTCCATCCACAGTAACGTTCCTGACCTGAAACCGTATTATGAGCAGGCAGACTTCGTGATATTACCTGTTACCACTGGTGGCGGCATGAAGGTTAAGACAGCTGAGACGCTGAAATACGGAAAGTATATCATTGGAACGAAGGAATCGGTAGAGGGTTACGACGTCAACTCCGACATAGCTACAGTCTGCAATACCGCCCCAGAATTCATTGAGGCCATCAGCAATTATCACCGACCATTCAAATTCAACCCGCCATCGCGGCTGCTGTTCAAGCAAAAGTATTCCTATGAGGCGGTCATCAGTAAATACGAACAAGTTCTTAACACCCCTATACCTAAAAAGTTATGACTATACTCGTTGACGGAAGAGCTTTCACGGCACCTACTGCAGGAATATCCAATTTCCTGAAGGACAGTATCATGGCTTGGGGAAAGCTGCAGCCCGCAGACACCATATTGATAGCATTACCCAGACCACTTCACAAGACATTCTCCCAAAAGGGCTTGCCCGACAATGTATTGTTGTCGGAAAAGTCTAACGCTTTGTTCCGTCTGCTTCCCAATCTGGTTTGGCTGCTCATGATGATGCCCTTGCTGGCACGCCGTTGGAAGGCAGATATCTACTATTCACCTGTTCCCTGTTTACCCTTCCTGTTGCCTCGCAGAATGAAAAAAATCATCGTAGTGCACGACGTGGTAAACATCGAGTTTCAGAAGACTATGCAATGGAAGAATGTGTTGGCTAACAAACTGTTGTTCAGACGCTCCATAAAAAAGACAGACATTATCTGGACCAACTCGTTATACACGCAGGACAAGGTCAAGCAATACTTCCCTAAGCGTCAGTGTCAGGAAATTTTCACAGGAGCTTCCGTCAATCGTTCTATCTATAAGTCCCTCAAGCTGACAGACGAAGAAAGATTGCAGATGATGCAGAAATACCACATAGATAAAGACTTTGTCTTGTTTGTTGGCTCCTTGGAACCCCGCAAAAACCTCAACTTCCTGTTGACGCTGATGCCCGAACTGTATCGCCGGAAACAGCTACAAATGGTTGTGGTTGGCGGCAGCGGGTGGAAGAACAGTTCTATCCGCAGCATCGTTGAGGATAAGTACTTTCCACGGGAAAGTACTGTGTTCTGTGGCTTTGTGCCTAATGAAGACCTTGTTAAGCTGTATCATCTGGCACGCTGTTTTGTTTCTGCATCTCTCAACGAGGGCTTCGGTATGCCACAGCTGGAAGCACTCCTATGTGGATGTCCTATCGTTACTGCTCACAATTCTGCTATGATTGAAGTGGCAGAAGGCAAGGATGGTGCCACTACTGTTGAGGGGTATGACCCAGAGACTTGGATTCATACAATCATTCGTGTTACAGAGGAACGTCCCAAGGTGAATACGGCTCAGTTAGCCGACTATGACTGGGACATTGTCTTAAAGAAACTATTGGAGGAACGACTATGAAATTAGCTGTCGACTGCCGACTGATAGGCCAAAGTGGTATAGGGACATTCATTGAGAATGTGGTGCATTATATGGTGGAGCGAACCGACCTGGAATTTGTGCTCATTGGCAATCTGGACAGGTTGAAGGCCTATTCAGTAAGACACAATTGTCGCATCGTGGAGTGTTACCACCGAAGTTTCACGCTACAAGAAATTTTCTGTTTCCCCACCAAAGAGGTCAACCACTGCGATGCCTTCTTCACACCATACTTCAATATCCCCTTGGGCATCCGCATACCCATCTTTTCTATGGTACACGATGTCGTTTTCTTTGACGTGGAGGGCATCTGCTCGGTAATTGGCAAGCTCATCCGGCGTTTCTTTATCCAACGGGCATTAAACATCTCTACAACGGTCTTTACGGTCAGTGACTTCTCACGTCAGAGGATACTGCGACATTTTCATGCCTCCTGCAAAATAGAAGTGGTTCCAAACGGATTGAGCAGAGAACTACTTGACTACAAAGCCACTCATGCAATGGTCAAAGAACGCTCGGGGATTGTTTTTCTGGGTAACATCAAGCGCCATAAAGGACTGCTTGTCCTATGGAAGGCCTATGAAAGGCTCATCAAGGAGCGTAAGGATGCTCCCATGCTGACCATCATTGGACACATTAATTTCAGGACAAAAGATTCTGAGATGATGGAAACGATTCAACGCAGCAAGGAAAAAATACGCTTGGTGACCAATGCTTCCAACCAAGAGGTATATGATATTCTTTCCCATGCAGCCTGTCTGATTTCACCTTCGTTGTATGAGGGATTCGGCATTCCACCCTTAGAAGCGATGAGTCTTGGAACACCCGTCATCATGTCAGATATTCCCGTGTATAAGGAAATATATGGCCGTTCCCCCGTGACTTTCTTTGAGGCAGGCAATGTTGACGCCTTATATCATCATCTGCAAAAACTTCCCTCCTCACCTGTCAGTATGGACGAGCAAACTTTATCAACTTATAATTACCAGAACGCGGCAGAAATCATTTTATCGAAAATTCTTAATTGAGAGTCTCAATAAGCAATAACGCATATTATCTTCTTGTTACTGTCGCATCGTAAGCCAATATAAAGCCTGCGTACCTCCTATGTACCTAATGATTAGCTCCTGTTCTTGTACCATTGTACTTCTATTATTATCCTATTGTTGTCTTATTATAAATGGGACAACAATGGGACAACGATGGGACAACGATGGGACAACAATAGGGGGACAATAGGAAGAAGAGCGGAGCAAAGGTGGATTAGTATAGTAGTAAGTTTTTCTTGTTTTATATAATAAAACAGGCATTGAGACGTTATCAAGTATATGAAGGTAGCAATCATACAGGAGTGGCTTGTGACTGTTGGAGGGGCTGATAAGGTTTGTAAGGCAATCTTTGATGCCTTTCCTGATGCAGATATCTACACCCTGGTTGCCAAGAAGGAGATTTGCGACGAACTTGGCATTCCCTGGGAAAGAGTGCACACCTCCTTCATTCAGAGAATGCCTTTCGCAAAGAACAAGCACCGCGCCTATCTGCCTCTTTTCCCGTTTGCTGTAGAGCAATTTGACCTAAGAGGATATGATGTCATCATCTCTTCATCTCACTGTGTAGCAAAGGGTATACTGAAGAAAGAAAGCCAACTCCATATTTGCTATTGTCATTCTCCCATCCGATATGTATGGGATATGTATCATGAATACCTGGAAGAATCCGGTCTGCAAAAGGGAATCAAGAGCTGGATAGCTAGGTATCTATTGCATCGCATCAGGAAATGGGATATGCTGAGCAGTTTCAGAGTGGATTATTTTATCAGCAACTCAAACTATGTGGGTAAAAGAATCAGGGCTACATACAGAAGGGAATCCACCACGATTCACCCCAACATCGACATTTTGCATTTCGAGCTTTGCGAGGACAAGCATGACTATTACCTTGCAAGTAGTCGATTGGTATCATATAAGAAGATAGACTTAATCATTGAGGCTTTCAACCAAATGCCCGACAAGAAACTGGTCGTTATTGGTGGAGGTCCTGACTTGCAGGCTTACAGAAAGCTTGCAAAGTCTAATATTGCGATTATGGGATACCAGCCTATGGATGTCTTGATAGAGAAGATACAACATGCAAAAGCATTTGTATTTGCTGCTGACGAAGATTTCGGAATGATTCCTCTGGAGGCTGAGAGCTGTGGAACGCCAGTTATAGCATACGGACATGGAGGTTCGTTAGAAACGGTATGCGAGGGCAAGACAGGACTCTTTTTCAAAGAACAGACTGTTGAGGCCATCATGGATGCCGTTAATCGTTTTGAGAACTTAGGTCCTCAACCTTTTTCCCCACTGGATTGCCGGAAATGGGCAGAAGGTTTTTCGGAAGAGCGTTTCAAAAAAGAGATAAAAGCGTTTGTAGAACAAAAATATAATGACTTTAATTGATTATAACAGAATGTACAGATATATTAAAAGATTTCTTGATATCACAGGTGCCCTTTTCGGGTTTATACTATTGATTCCCATCTGCATAATAGTCAAAATCAGTTTTTGGTGCATGGGAGACAGGCACGGCATATTCTTTAACCACACACGCATTGGGAAAGACGGCAAACCGTTTATAATGTTTAAATTCCGCTCGATGGTTCACAATGCCGAAGAGCTTTTGGAGGAGTTACTGAAAGATGAGCAATATAGAAAAGACTGGGCTGAAAACCAGAAAATAGATAATGACCCGCGCATTACACAATTAGGCATTTTTTTGAGAAAGACATCCATTGACGAGTTGCCCCAACTATTGAATGTACTAAAGGGTGACATGTCGCTCGTTGGACCAAGGCCCTTGGTGGAAGGCGAATTAGAAGCGCATGGAGGCTCAAAGCTTTACTGGAAGGTAAAGCCCGGCATCACAGGATGGTGGGGAAGCCACGGAAGATCAGATGTAGACTATGACCAGCGCCTACAGTTGGAATATTACTATATTCAAAACATGTCGTTTAAGTTGGATGTAATTTGCATCTTTAAAACTATTAGCTCAGTGATCAGACATAAAGGGGCTGTTTAAGATTATTCAAAAGGGCATGAAACGTATCTTCGATTGTATCATAGCAGTCTTTTGCCTTGTGCTGTTTTCACCATTGATACTGCTGTGCTGGCTGGCCATCAAACTAGGGGGAGGGCCTGCCATATACAAACAGGAGCGTATTGGCAAGGGAGGTCGTCCCTTCTATATCTACAAATTCAGAAGCATGAAGGTAGATGCAGAAAAAGAAGGTAAGGAACTGCTTCAAAAGGAGAACGACCCACGACTGACCAAAATAGGACGACTGCTACGCAGCCACCATCTTGACGAACTGCCCCAGTTGTGGAATGTCCTTATTGGAGACATGTCCTTTGTCGGACCTCGTCCAGAACGTAAATACTACATTGACAAGATTATGCAGCGTGATTCACGCTATGAGAAGCTATACGCCTTACGCCCAGGTGTTACCAGCTACGCTACTTTGAAGAATGGTTATACGGACACCATCGATAAGATGCTGGTACGTCTGGAAATGGATTTATACTATTTAGAACATCAATCATTATGGACTGATATGAAAATATTACTGAAAACATTTGGGAACATCGCATCTGGACGGATTTTCTGTATAGCCTTCGCCATACTATGTACGAACCTCGTTCAGGCGCAAGATTCAACACAGACCCACATTAGTTACGACTTGACGACGGAAGCTGCCGTAGGAACAGGCGATTTTACAGCCTACCAACTGTCTGCCAACCGTCACCATGCGCTGGCTACACGTTCTAACACGGCTTATTTGCGAGGTGCCGTCAACGCGGAGCATGCGTTCAACGAGAACTGGAAGCTGTCAGGTACAGTAGATGTTATTGGTTCGCTACATGGCGACCATAAAGCCTACCTGCAGCAGTGTTATGCCAACCTCTCGTGGAAGTCGTTTTTCCTGGAGGTAGGCAGCCGTGAACAAGAACAGGTAGTACGTGACAATCTGCTTTCTGTGGGTTCGTTTGTCAAGGGTACCAATGCCAAGCCTATCCCACAGGTTCATTTTGGCACCAATGGTTTCTGGAACGTCCCTTTCACCAAGGAGTGGGTACAGATTAACTTTGACTTCGGTTACGGTAAGCCTCTGGACAGTGATTATCGTAAAGAACAATATAATAAGGCAAACGATGTCAATTGGTTCTATACCAAAGGAGCCTATTACCACCAGAAGCACCTTTACATCCGCAGTAACCCCACGAAGCCACTATTCGTGATGGTAGGTATCGAACATGTAGCGCAATTTGGCGGCACATACTATGGTTACGCAGACGGAGTGCTAACAGAAAAAAGTAAACCTGCCAACTTCAAGGCGTTTTGGAACGTGATACTGCCCTTGGGTGATAGCAACTTTTTCGAGAACAACGCAGTAGAAGACTGGGTATATGGTAATCATATCGGTGTGATGACATACCAGATTGGTTGGAATATTAACAGCAACCATCAAGTTCAAGCTTATTTGGACAACCCCTTTGAGGACGGGTCTGGTGTACGAAAAGGCAACGGATGGGACGGACTCTGGGGATTGCAATACACCAACAAGACTCCTGGCAGACAGTATGTTCGTGGGGCTGTTTTCGAATACTTTCAAAGTACCAACCAGTGTGGTCCATTGCATTGGGACAGCGGCGACTATCCAGAGCCTATCCGTAGTCAGATTACAGACTTAGTGACAGGTGCCGACGACTATTACAATCACATGTTTTATGGGGGCTATTCACACTATGGGATGACTCCAGGCATTGGTCTCATCACCTCCCCGATTTATAACCAAGACGGCTATTCTTTATTTCGCGACAACCGCGTGAAAGCCTGGCATTTCGGCATCAATGGCGAGATTACAGACCATCTGTCCTATCTGGTAAAAGGCTCCTATCGGGAGGGATGGGGAACTTACCGTCTTCAAACTCTAAAATCGAAGCATCACTCTTTTGATGCAATGTTCCAGGGTATCTATACTACTGGTCCTTGGCAATTCTCCGCTGCTTATGCCTTCGACAAGGGTAATATCTATGGCGACTGTAACACGTTTAACTTTAAGATTAGTTATCATGGCAAGATTCTTTAAAACAACTATACTCATTTGTATTGTTCTTCTAACAGGGTGTCAAGAAGGCGGCGAGGCAGGCGACTTGTTTGGACAATGGAGAATGACTGATACTCATTATATCAGTTTCTCAGGGTCTATTGTAAGACTATATTGTACGAATGAAGGTGAGGTCTTTGGTAATTTCCAACATCAAGGCGACAGTCTGTTCATTCAGTGCTATTCTATAAAAGGTATTAAGGCAGACACCACGCTGGTGGAGAAATCATTTGGCTTCAAACCCTTCAATAATATCAGGGTAAAAATAGCCGCCTTGGATAACGACCAGCTCGTCATTACCAAAGGCAGCCAGACATGGAGTTTCCACAAGTACTGATACATTTGTAGGGAAATTCCCCCTCTCGTTTAGGGAAAATCCTTTGTGATGTCATGATTTTCTTCATACTTTTGCACCGTGAACATTAAACACTTACGATGATGAAGAAGATGATGATAGCCCTGGTAGCAATGCTGACGATAGCAGCAACGGGCAAGGCAATGAGCTACGAACAGGCACGCAACGAGGCATTGTTTCTGACGGACAAGATGGCTTACGAGCTGAACTTGACCGACGAGCAGTATGAGGCTGCCTATGAGATTAACCTCGACTACCTGATGGGGGTGACCAGCTACGATGACGTATACGGCAACTACTGGGAGCGTCGCAACCTGGACATGAGTTATGTGCTGCTCGACTGGCAGTGGCAGACATTCTGTGCAGCCAGCTATTTCTACCGCCCACTCTACTGGCGTGAAGGTTTCTGGCACTTCGGTATCTATGCCCGCTATCCGCACCGCGACTACTTCTACTTCGGACGACCCGTGTTTTATGCCAGCTATCGTGGTGGACATGCCTGGCACGTGGTAGGCGGACGAGGCTACTACTATGGCCGTCGCGACCACTTCCGTCCGGTAGGACGCACCCACTTTGGCATGCACGACCGCTGGAATCGTGGCGACTTCCGCCATCATCACACCACGTCACGCATCGGCAATGGCAATACGAGATATGGAGGTGGTGTACGCAACAGTTCAACGCGTACTACGGTGAATCGTCATCACAGCAATAATACGGGAAGCTATAGCGGCAGCAGACACAGTTATCAGAATGGTTCTTTCCACAATGGGGGGTCTGCCAGCAGGGGTTCATTCAGCGGTGGCGCTACCCGCAGCAGCGGGGGCGGAGGTTCCTTCAGCGGTGGAGGCCACAGGTCTGGTGGAAGCCAGGGCGGCAGCCACAGCAGCGGAGGCGGTGTTTTCGGTAGAGGCCGTTAAAATACGTACCTCAGCGTTCATCATCCGCTGGACCTCCCGCATCGGACATTTGGCATAGACAGCCAAGACGGCTTTATTCATGATTCCATGACCAACGGCCACCACCCGCTTTCCCGGGTAGGTGGTCGTTATATATAATAGGAACGCGCGAGCCCTCA
>ERZ842401.5532-NODE-5532-length-13945-cov-9.441541_pt1 | contig 13945 bp, 1 predicted proteins | sample MGYA00521270_ERZ842401 | MGnify/ENA primary metagenome ERZ842401 (study PRJEB31892, sample SAMEA3878208) | bioreactor metagenome | biome: Moose rumen | place: Sweden | collected 2011-10 | study: EMG produced TPA metagenomics assembly of the PRJEB12797 data set... | reverse complement strand
CCAATCCCCAATCCCCAATCCCCAATCCCCAATCCCCAATCCCCAAATTGAATTTTTAATAAAGTTTTCTAATAATTAAAAATGTTTATATATTAAATACAAATTTTAATTAGATAAGTTAAAAAAATGATAATCCATAGATATTATTTCACTCTATTTTTTCCTTTTTTATTATTAATATCTTTTCATAACATTCCTAAAATTAAATCATTATTAACATGTCCTCCAGATTTTAAAAGTCCAGGCGATAATTATTCAAGTAGAAATGATCCTCAAGATAATATTGAATATTTCTATGGATATGAATTTGCCCATAAAGTTGGTAGTGAATATTATGACCATTGGAAAGGGGTATATTGGGATTCTGAAAAATTTTGTTATGATGCATATAATAATAAAACCCGGCCTTCTAAATTATCTGATTTAGATGATTATAAAATCAAAGAATATAATGTATATACAAATTTAAATGATGTTCAAGATGATGATAATAATGAATATATTATATTAGAACACGATCAAAGTAATTTAATAAATTTTCATAGAAAAATGTGCATGACAAAACCTCATGAGATAAGTCAATATAACAATGGTGAATTAGAATTATTAATAAAAATGGATAAAATATTCGAAGATAAATATATAACCACCCCTCATCATTTTTATTTTACTATCGAAAATCCTTTTGATTATGAAGTAACATTTTCTTTTAAAGTAAGAAATTTTATACAAACAATAGAAGAAATGAGTTCAATTAAAGAAGAATGGGTTCCAGACCCTAATCAATGTAAGGATGATAATAATAACGATACACCTGATAATCCAGATGGTGATGATAATAATGATAATGATGAAACAGATAAACCTTGTGAAAAAGAAAAAATAAAAAGTGAAACATTAGTTGAATGGACTGAGGAGTATCCAATACCTGAAGTTTTTTATATAAGTAACAAATATAACATCGAACCTCATAAAAGTATGTTGATAAATATTTCGCTAACTTTCGAAAAAGATGATAATACGGGGGGATACTATATTATCTCGGGGGAAACTGGAAAAAGTGATGAACCGTTTTATTGGCCGGGAAATACTCAAGATAATGGTAAAATAGAAAAATTAACAAATTTGGAATTAATTTTAGAATCTGATTTAACTATTGGTATTTCTTCTTTTGCTTTGATGAGAAGAAGACAAAAAGAAGATCATTCTTATTTAGGAGAATATTGCAATGTGAAAAGTGATGGCAATGATGAATTAAGTGGAAAATGTGGAGACAGTTACTATTGTAATAATAATGAAAATGGTAAATGTGTTCAAATTCCAAAAAAAGAATGCAAAAATTATGACCCTATATCAAATGCATGTACAGAATGCTTTTTAATTTCTGTCGATGAACAATGGAATCCTCCTGGAGGAAAAGGTTCCAATCTTAAATGTGATTTAGATTATATAGATATAACAAAAGTGAAGATAAATAATTTAAAAAAAATCGAAGTCCCCCCTGCTATACATTGGCGAGTGACTTTGGATTTTTGGATCTGGATATCAGATACTTTAATACTAAGAGATGCCGGAGTTAATTTAAATATTGTATATAAAGATTTCCTCGCAATTACATTACGATGTTTCACTGAAGGTTTAAAAGTATATGCAACTCCAATTGAATGGCTTTATGAATATCCTACATATGATGAAGGCAGTTTAGATAAAGGAATATTAAATAAATATAAATATAGAAATATTAACGAATTATTAAATACAGTTGATCCTGCAAGAGAAGTATTATTCGAAGATTTAATTAAAGATGCTTCGTCGAATTGGGTTTATATAAGATATGGATTTAATTTAGATTCAAGTAAACATTATTTAAATGATTTACCGGAAAGTAATTTAAAAGTTGCACAGATTTATGTCGGACAAAATGGAATGCCGTTTCATATGAAAAAATTTTATGGAAGAAAAGAAATGACTTATTTATATTTAAATAATTTTTATCATCCGTTAACCGAAGCACAGGAACAACAAGGCAAAAAAATTTTTATTTATTTAAGAAATTTAAATATCTTTAAAGAATATATGCCACAAAATATAATCACGAAATATTATAATTTACATTTAATAGAAACTTCGTCAAAATTTCCGCAATTATTAGCAAGTTTTTCTTTCTCGGATTTAACTTTACCAAATCCAAATATTTATACATACAAAATGAAAGGATATAATTATTTTAGAACAAACACAGGCGAAGCATTAAAAGACGAAAGAGAAACAAAAGAATATGATTTAATATTAGATCCTAATTTAAAAACATTAAGACCCCCTCGAAATTTCTGGCGTCTAAATTTATTAAAATTAAATAAGCAAGCAGAAACTTGTGATTTTGAAACTTATACTAATTTAATATGTGGTCCAGATGAAGTCTGTTTTGATGATAATAAACCTTTCATATGTGAAAAAGGAACATCAAATAAACCTTTTTATTTAGATATAAATAAATTAGAATGTAAACAATATTGCGAATATGGATATATGCATCCTCCGAGATATAATGACGATAATCAAAGATTATATTGTTCTCAATCATGTGATACTAATAGTAAACAATGTCCTTCGGATGAATTAAAATATATAAAAATTCATCCTAATTTTTTATGCTCAAATGATTTTTTTAATTTATATTATAAATGCTTCGATAAAAATGAAGCATTAAATAACGAAGATTTTACCGGAATTTTTTTCAGCAGTTTTCTTCGAACACCTTCTATATATATCGATTTAAAAAAAGAATATACACAATTTGCTATTGATTTTTGGTATTTTCCTGATATAAGATATAGAAATTATAGATATAATGACTTAGATTATTTAGGAAATGAATATGATCCAAGTGATATTAATAAAATTATTTTTTTATGTGATGCTTTTAAACTTATGCGTGGAGATTCATATAGAAGGAATATAATTACATTTTTTGCAGGAAATCCTTATCAAAGTATAACCATGGAGAAAATTAGTGAGTATAATTGGAATCATTTAGTTTTTACATATTTTCAATTATCTACAAAAAGCTTTGTGTTTTATTTGACTTTTACTAATAATCAACATACATATTATAGAATTCCTGAATATGTTAATACTAATAATTTTCATAGTTATTGGCCTGCACCAAGTGGGGTTATTCTTAAAAAAATTATTTTTTGTAATAAAGATGATGATGTAGTACCTACTGGTATTCTTAAAACAGAATGTAGAAATGCTTATTGGTATGATGGATTTTATAGAAAATTACAAATTTTTGATATTAGTTATAGTTCAAAACAACCTATGTTTTATTCACATCAATTCGAAAATGATGGTGTGGGAAGTATGTTAAAACATAGATATATTTTCGGATTAAATAGCGTTATAGATAATCATTTAATAGATTTAGTCGGAGGAGCAAATGGAGAAGTATCATTAGTCTATGATTTAAATTATATTCAAAATCCAGATAAAGTTAATTATTTATTATATGAAGTAAATTACGCTCCTCAAGGGGGTATACCAACTTGGAGGAGTGTTGATTATATATATACATATAGATATGATAGTTTTCCTAAAATAAGAATTGAAGGTAGATCTTGCAGCGATCCCCATTGTTCAATATGTCAAGATGCTTCGACTTGTCTTGCTTGTAAAAACGGATTTTCATTATTTGATAAAGTATGTAAAGGTGATGTCAATAGTAATTTAAACGGAGCTACTTATTTTTATAAAAATCCTGGAAAGAATATGCAAGATAGACTTACATTTAAATTAAATATTGAACATATAAAAAATTCGCCATATTTTACTTTCTTCTTTTTCATAAAAATTTATGGATTTGTTGAAAATGCTGCAAAAGATGGACCAGTTAAAATAATGATTTTTAATCAAGAAAGAAATAATAACGGGGTATTAGAAGATGATTTTTATATGGCATGGGATCCTGATAATTTAGAAAGTTTAATTTTCGTTGTTCATGGAAAAGTAATGTATTCATATCCAAAATTTCGCGAAGATCTTTTTGGACTTTGGATTCCGATATCATTCACTGCTTTTCGAGAAGATGATCGAAAATTTAAAATGAATATGGTTCAAGCTTCTATTCTTTATACAAATATGGGTTCAGATGCTGATTATAGTGATACAAAAGATATATTTCCTTATGTTAGATTTACAGAGTTCACCATCACTAATAAATGGATCGGATTACTTTGTGATATAAAGATATATAATAAATTTATGGCCAACGCCTGGAGTATGATTAAATACAAATATAGTGATAAAGCAAATGATAGAGATGACGCAGCTGATACAGCCATAGAAGAAATAAATTTAAGATCCGATACTCCTGAATCTTGTCTTTTATCAAATCAGATATTAAATCAACCAGCGTCTGGTTATAAAATCGAATGCGTTGCTGATTATAATCCTTATTTTTATAAATTATGTCCAAATGGAATGAGAGATTTAGATATTAGTTATGATCAAAGACCAAGTTGTTGCAATTCCGTTTCTAGTGTCTGTAATAATCGTGGAGGAGAACCTAGTAAATGCATAAGAGGTTCAATATATAGCTGTTATAATGAAAATGAAGCTCATGGATATGAAAATGTAAGTCCTTTATGGAAAACATTTTATCCTATTTATACATCAAATGATAATAAAAATAAAAAAATTGTTTTTAGATGGTTAAATTATATTGATTATAATAGATATAAATATGCCAAAATTGAAAATATAATTTCACCCCAGGATGTATGGGCTATTGATTTCTGGTTTAAAACTTCGACAAATCAAGCTATTAAATTCAGAAAAGATAAAGCAACATATTCCGCCGATGATTCTAATAATAATAATTTTAAAGAATTTATTATTGAATGGAATTATCATGCTAAAGTAAGAGTATTTAAAGAAGAAGATGAATTAACGAATGAAACTAAATATCAAGTTGAATGTACACCTATTGTTGTCGTGGAACATTCTGATTTAAACAGTCCAGAAACTTATACAGAAAATAAAGATGATATACATTATCAATGGAAATATGTCACTTGTGGTGTTAATTTCCCTGAAAAAATTTTTTATTTAACTACATCTAATAGATTAACAGAAGAAAAAACTTTTTCTTCTGAATTAGTATTAATTCCTGGAGGAACAACCTATTTATCTATATATGAAAATAGTAGAACTGGTTATGGATTTACTCTTATATATCAATTAAGGTTATGGCATTGTTATAATTGTGCTCAAGCCTTTAGAAATCTTCGTTATCAAAATGGTGATAAGAATTTCAATTCTGTTTTACACGCTTTTAGTGGTGAAGGTACATCTAGTTCTGATTCTCAATCAATCGTTGACCAAGCGAATTCATCAGTGAGTACTTTTGTTTTTCAAGCAGCTGATTTTCCAGGATATACTTTAAATTATGAACCTAGTGCTCCTGTTTTATGTGATGAAACTTATTATGAATATTACAATGAAGAAAAAGATGCATGCGAGTATCATTTTAATGTAGCAAGAAGTAGAAGTGATAAAGAGGTAAGTATACCATCTTCAAGGAATGGAAGATATACTATGGAATTCTGGTTCTTTGTAGAAAATAGTGCTGAATTGTCCCCTGGAATTAATTTATTATGGGATTTACATATGAGTATTTCTTTATTAAGAGATACTTCCAATAGATATACAATTAATGCTATATGTTTTCCACAAAGTTATCGAGATAATGTTGATAAATTAGGAGGTCAAGAAATTATTACATTATATGATAAAGCTTTAAACAAGGAGAAATATGCTTTTTATCAAGGTTCTAACAAATGGAATTTTGTAAGATGTGCTGTTGATCAAACGAGAAAATTATATTATATTAATGATAACATAGAATTAAATTTAGAAGGTGAAATTTTATATGGAACAACTCGAAATTCCAGACCTTTTAGATATTTTAAAATTGGACCAAAACATCTTCTTAAATTACAAAATGCTCGTTTAAATCCCACAAGAATATTTCTAAGACAAATAAGATGTTATCGTGATTATATCCCTTTTATTTTAATGGATTTAAAATATAAAAGTTGTTCAGCATTTTTTGGTTGTTATTTTTATCCTCTTGTATTTTGTATGGATTATGGCTCCGGTTCAAGAAATAATGATAATAATGTTGATCTTTTATATTATACATATGAAGAAGTAAATGAAAATACACTACAAAGTGGATCTCCTTCATCACATTATTTGTATAGTTTTTTATCTGGGGATTTAGACCCTTATTATCCGACATTTCCAGATATATATATGCCAAATTTTTGCGATGCCGGACAGACAGGGGGAGATAAAGATGCTTGTAATGGAGATATATTGGATTGTCATTTAAATGAAACTGCATTTTTTTGGCCGAATAGCGATTGGCATTATATAGAATTACAAACATTAACTCAAGTAACAAATTGTGTTAATAGTTGCAGACCTCCAGATGGATATGATAAAAGAAATTATTGTTTATTTTTACCAAATACAAATAATAATGTGCAAAAATGTGTATTAGGTATACCAAGTTCTTACAGCAATATTTTCGAATGTAATCCCGGTTATATTAAAGTTTATTACGAATGTATCAAAGAAGATCTTATACCAAAAAGTGCTATGTATTTTTCCAATGTATATTCATTTCCAAATGTGGTGTTTAATCCTTCAATATCAAATTCTAATTCAGATTACGGTGATTGGAGAACTGAAACAAGATTGGCTTCTTATTATATCGAAGTTTGGATTAAATTCGATAGTCTTAATTATAATGAAATCATTACAGAAATTGAACATTATTTATATGCGAATCCACACGAAATTATTAAGGATCCCATTGACCAAAAATATAAATATAAAAATAAACTTGTTTCACCTGGTTATTTTTATCCTTTAGTTTCTATGAATAATTATGAATGGAATAAAATTATTATTGAAAATTTATACGATAGAGAAACTAAAAAATTTAATATTAGATTTTATTTAAATTTTGAATTTGATAATCCTGAAGTAAGTATACTTGATATAGAATCAATATATAAATTACATTTTAAAGGATTTGGATTTTGTGATAAATATAAAATGGATTCTTTTTGCAGAGTTAACGATGATCCAGTATATTTAAGATGGGGAGTAGCTTGGTATAGAAATTTCAGAGTGTGGGATGCTGATATTACCTCATTGCAATCAATACAATCTTTCGAATATGGTTATAGTGAATTAATCACTGCTCAAATTTATTATTTTCCTTTAACGATTAATTATATAGAAAAAAATTGTATTTTAGATAAAATAAATCCATATAATAAAATGAAATTAAATTTTTGGGAATATCAAAATAATTATCAAGGAACATTCGATAATGATATAAGAGAAAATTATAGCACGAAAAATTTCGATAAAACAGCATTATATGAAAATTATTATATTAGTGGTATTAATGAAGATGGTACTGATTATTTAATTTCGTCATGTGCTTCTGAATGTAAACGATGTTATTCATCGTCTAATAACGATTGTTATGAATGTAAATTAGGCTATGCTTTATATGGTAAACAGTGTAAATTAAGAACAGGATTTTTTTTTAAGACTCCGCCACTTAATAAAAATATAGACGAAATCGAAATAAGGACAAAAAAACAAGATTCCGATTTTAATTTAGAAACAAGAAATCCTATAACTTTTACTATATATATTAAATATTTCGGAATAAACAAAGATAAAATTAATTCGGCTGATTATAATATAAATACTAAATATTATATTTTTTTTTGCTTGCTTAAAGAAGAAAATATTTGCAAAACGTTTGTTGGATATAATTATAATGAAAAGACAATTATCTTTTATGTGAATGGAGTTGAAAGATATTCTGTTAAAGCTAAGGATTATATTGGTGTCTGGACACATATTGGTATTTCTATACATAGAATTAATGATAGAACTTATTTCCCGAATATGCTCAATTTTATGATAGATCAACAAATATTAAAACCTAATTCTGCTTTTATACCCAATGAAGAAGTTAATGTGAATATTTTTTCTATTTATACTAAACCGATATGTTATTATTCTTCTTTAAAAATATTTTCGACTTTTTACTTAGGCTCTTATGGTCATGTTAATGCAATAAGTTCAACTAGAGGTTCAAAATTAATTTATCAAATAAATTTTTATAGTTCATCATCTAATAGTTGTATAAATAATGGTGATATATTAGATCCCCTAAAAAATACGAAAATAATCGAACCAGTATGTGTTGCAGATTATCAGCCTTATGAAGATTTAAATAATATTTGTTCTGATGATTCTCATTTTATGGATGTAATATATAAAGTATCTCCCCCTTGTGAAATATGTGACCAAAATTGTATAACAAATTGTTTCGGTTTAGAAAGTAAAGAATGCACTTGTGATTATTATGAAGGATTATATTGGATAAAAACTGATATTAATTATCAAGAGTATGAATGCGAAAAAGTTGATAGTATTAATTTCGCTTTTTATAATATGGTTAGTCTTAAAGGATTAAATGTTGTCAAAAATGATGAAATGTCTATTGCTTTTTGGATGTATATATATGAATATGTTGATAATAGTTTTGATTCTCTTGAAATAATATGGAATCAACATTTAGCTGTAACAATAGAAGGAATAAGTATGATTGGCATAACTAAATATTTATTAATAAAATGTCACGGGGATTATGACGATGAAAATCCTACAATGATTCATACAATAATAGAAAATCGAGCAAGATTTAATCAATGGAATTATATAGTATGCCAAGCAGATAAATTTCATAATTTAATAAAATTAAACGATGTAGAAGATATTTATACTCCTGTAACATATGCAGAAAAATCACTCACCAGTTATTTAAATATTGCAGATAAAACAGAAAATTTCAATTACGGTTTTAGTTTTATTCGTGAATTAAAATTATATAATTCATATAATTTTGATATATGGGATGAGAAGCATTATAATATTCAAAAAAACCATTTTAATTTTTTATTACATCATTTTCATAATGATTTTAATGAAATTAAATTATCCGATACGAAAATAAGGGATCAAGTTGAAGGTTTAGTTACCAAATTAACTCCAAAATCAGATAGGATTGGATATAATTATGTTATGAATTATGAAAAATTAATTATATGTGAAGAGGGATATGTATATGATGAAATAAATAAAAAATGCAATATATTTGATTCGACTGATTGCATTGTGCCGAGAACATCTGATGATAAATGTCTTTTGTGCGCTAATAATCATCCTTATTTAAAATATGATGGTATATGTTATAGTGATTGTGGATATAATTACTTTCCTGATGATTATTTTAAACAATGTAGAGAATGTCATGAAACTTGTTATACTTGCTTTGGTAAAAATTACACAAATTGCCTATCTTGTACAGGAGATTATTATTACATTGAATCATTGCACATTTGTGTCACAAATTGTCAAGAATATGGCCTAGTAATTTCCTTAGAAAAAGAAAACACCTGTCAAGAACTAATCACTTCATCATATATAACAGTCCCAGTCTACTTAAATAATTCATACGATTATAATCCATCAAATGACGACTTCATTTCCAAAATTATAAATACAAAAGACTTCACTCAAATCGTTGGTCATTTAGGTCCAATAACAACAGAAGTAAAAACAAAATGGGTTTATAATAGAGATGAAACTATCGAAATAAATTCAGATCATAAATACTTTAAATTAACTGACTTTCCAGAAAATGTTTATCCTTTTAATCAAGGTGATGAAGATAAATTAACAATAAATATATATAATGATTATTTTAAGAATGGATATAAATATATTTTTGATTTAATAATATATTCCGAAAATGGTTTTTATAAAGCATCTCATGTACATAAATATATTTTAATAATGAATGATTATCCCAATGTTGGTGATATTAATATACTACCATCTAAAGGATATATAGATAATTTATTTTTAATAACTATTAATCATTGTCTTGATGATGTTAGTGATAAAAGCTCATTACAATATAAATTTACATATTTTAAAAAAGAACAAGATATCATAGATGGATATAATGCTCCTTCAGATAATGAAATAATAATTCAAAATTGGTCACCTTTATCCGAAGTGTTAATTAAATTTCCAGAAGTTACAGAAGAGCAAAAATATTATATAAGAGGCTATTGCAGAGATGAATATGAATTATATGATAGTGAAATTCAAGAAGTGGAAGTAACCGATGTATTTACTTATATCGACGAAAAAATACCTATGGAGGAATTATTAGACTCAATTGATTTAGATGAAGATTTAACTTCGACACAACTTTTAAAAAGAGCCGAGTTCTTAGCAAGTACTACTGTTGATTTCCAAAAAGGTATAGAATTTAAAAATAGGACTAATATCACTACATATAATAAAAGAGGAGTTTTACAAGAAAATTTAACTGATCTTGGACCAGATAAATATAGTAAAAACGATTTATATTGTAATAAAAGAGGTGATTCATATATGTTATATTTTTATTTAATTTGTGATTGTATAAATTTCGAGGGCACTATGTGTCAAATCGATTATGGTTCATTTGATTATGTGGTAAATGTTTATAAAGAATTATTTACTAAAATAAAAAGAATGCAAACTACTAAATATAATAAAGATTTAATCAAAGCGTTAAATTTATTAATGAAATCTGCAGCGAGTTTCATGGATATAAATAATATGGATTTCATGTTAGAATCTATTGATTTTATTAATTTGTATACCAATAGATTTAAAGATAAAATGCTCGAAGGGAATAATTATGAAATTTATTTCGATATTTATAATTCACTTATTGAATATGGAGTTTCTTTAGTCAATAAATTAAAATATAGAAATTTCATAACTAAAAATACAAAAAATTCTGAGGGGATTTATAATATTACTAAATTCAGATATGCGAATTTAGCTAAAGGTGATGGTGGGATTATTCAGGATTATTTTTATAAGGTTAAAATAAGTTTGCAAAATTTGATGGAATTTTATGTTGCAAATAAAAAAGAAGTGAGATTCATTAATAGAAATATTAATGTCTATATATCATTAATCAACGAAAATTTCGCATTTGATTCCTATTACACCATTGAGAAAAAACTTTACGAACCATACATGAATTTCCAACGTTGTCTAGAAAGAACCATGATCCAAATTCAGCAAAATCCTTCCTATAGAGTATATCTTTCCTCAATAGTGTGGAAAGTATCTCCTTATATGTCCAAAGAAAAATTTTATATGAACACATCAAGTCCTGTTTTTACTTTTAAATTTCTGGATTATTATACAGGAGAAAAATTATATTTAAGTAATTGTGGTTCAGCAGAAAATCAAATTGAGATTTATTTCCCAATGAACAATTTCGATTTAGTTGATAAAATAAATGAAAAAAGAGCAATTTTATCTCCAGAGAATCAATACGATTTAAAAGATGATATTTTTTGTGATCCGGTATATATAAATAAATCCGGTGCGGTGTTTGATATCCCTGTTGAAAAAAGAAGACAAAAATATTTCACAGGATTTAATTTTTCTTGTAATTATTTCGATATTAATACCGAAGATAAAAATAAAATAAGTTTAAATAAAGACACTTTAGACTATCATAAATATACAAAAGAAAATTATATTCAATGTTTAACTAATAAATTAATGCAAGAATCTTATTCTGAATTTGTCGTGGATTATTATAATATCCCTTATAAATTCAATTTAAATTCGAGATATTTTTATTTAAAGCATTATCAATTATTCATCTGGAAAGATAATTATGATAATAATCAAGCTTTTTTTTATCATTTGATATTATTTATTATTTATATTTGTATAAGTCTCGGATATATTTATTTCGAAAAAATTAATTTTATTAAAATGCAAAGACTAAGCGAATTAAAAAAAGAAATTACGAAAATAAATTTACCCTATAGAGAAGAATATATATTTAATAATGATTTAATGATAAATGATGAAATAAGATTCAAATTTAAAGATAAAAGAAAACCTGATTTAGAAGAAATGAATTTAGATACGAATAATATTGATGTTAGTATCATGGCGGATAAAATTGCAAGATATAATAAAGGATTTAAAAATAAAGAAAATGCACTTGATTTCAATACTGAATTCTTCGGAATTAAACAAAAAGAAAAATTTGATATAAATTCAAAATTCTTTAATAAGGAAAATGATGATTCAATGAAAATAAATAACAACGAAGATATATCTCCAGGTCGTTTACAAAAAATGCGCAAATTTTACAAAGTCGGCTTTACCGGTTTAGATTCCCAAGAAAACACCAAAAAAGAATTGCAAATAAGTCCCGATAAAAAAAAGATAATAATAAACAAAGCATATGATTTAGACAAAATTTCCGAAAAAGATGAAGAAGGTCCATTTAATCTCGAACTTCACGAGAAAGATTTTTTTAATAAAGTAGAAGAAGACGAATCAGACAAGGAAGAAAAATCGACAACATTTAAAAAAAATTCCAAAAAAAGAAAATACAATAAACAAATCGAAAAATATAAAAATTACATAATAACAAATGAAGCTTCTGATAGATTAGATACAGAATCGCAATTAAAAAGTTCAAAAAGAGAAACAGCCACAAAAAAATTTTTTAAATCGAATCCACCAAAAAATAAAAATAATAAAAATAATACATTAAAAAATTCATTAGTTTTTTCAAAAAAAGATCAGCAAAAAATAGCCAAAAATAATTCGGCATTTTTTACTAATATAGAACTAAATATAAATAATATTAATAACACAACCAAAAATAAAAAAGAAGAAAAAAAGGGAAATATATTCCAAGACGAGTATAAATTAAATAATACATATAAACCAGATTTTAAAAAGCCGAAAGTAATAAGTGAAAATTTAGGCTTTTATAATAGGAACGAAACCGATTTCGAACTTGATAAAGATACTGATAATATACGCCCACCTTATTTTGGTAAAAGGATACAAAATAAAAATAATTTTTTGGATAAAAATAAAAAAGAAAATATTAATGCAGAAATGCGTTATGGATTTTATTATAAAAATAAGCAAATCGATTTAACAAATGACGACGAAAAAATGCCCCCTTTAATCGAAAATTTAACATTCGAGAAAAAAATGGAAGAATTCCACGAATTTTCTGTATCGTTTAAATTTTTTTTAATTCATAATTTAAAATCGAGGCATATTATATTAACTACTTTTGATAGAATGAGTATGGTATATAGTCGCTATACGCGCGCTGGAAATTTCTTTGCTCAACTATCAATGTTTGCATTTTTTTTAACACTGTTTTTCATTAACGACGAAAAGCAGCAAGCATATAATATAGGAGGGAGCAGTAATTACGCTAATTTAATTTTATACTGTTTTTTTTCTGATATATTAGGATGTATCGTGATTCATTTACCTGCTTATTTTTTCTGGGTTAATGATAAAAAATTTAGGAAATTATATTGCACTATAGTAAAAGATGGAGGAATAAATGCCTTGAAGCAAATGGATGATATTATTAATAAAGGAAGATTTTTTTGGAATTTAATGGGAATTATTATACAAATTATTTATGTTATTATTGGATTTTATTTTTCGTTTGGGTTTTGCGCGACTTATAGATATCAAAGTAGTACGCTCTGTTTAGGATTAATTCTTACTTGTGGGATTGATTTTATCGTGATGGAAATTCTTTGGGAAATTATTATTGCTTTGTTGTTTTATATAAGAGATTATGGAAGATTAGTTGTCTTTTTTGGAACACTCTTGAATACTTTGAGAAATATAAAGCATTTGATATAAATAATATATTTTATTTCTGAATTAATATTTATATATATATTTTTTCTATATATAATTA
>ERZ842401.5531-NODE-5531-length-13949-cov-45.143803_pt1 | contig 13949 bp, 16 predicted proteins | sample MGYA00521270_ERZ842401 | MGnify/ENA primary metagenome ERZ842401 (study PRJEB31892, sample SAMEA3878208) | bioreactor metagenome | biome: Moose rumen | place: Sweden | collected 2011-10 | study: EMG produced TPA metagenomics assembly of the PRJEB12797 data set... | reverse complement strand
AAAAAATAAAAAATATGTTTTTTTATTTGTTTCTTTGCTCACTTATTCGTACCTTTGACTTCGTCGAAGAGTACTCTCGTTCGAAAGAAAAAAATAAAAAATATGTTTTTTTATTTGTTTCTTTGCTCACTTATTCGTACCTTTGCAGCCCATAATCAATAGAAAGAAGCGTGAAAATAAAGCAAGTGCTGAGCGCCCTTGAACATTTCGCGCCTCTGCCCTTGCAGGAAAGCTGGGATAATGCAGGCCTGCAACTGGGACTGACAGAGGCGGAGGTTTCAGGGGCATTATTGTGTCTGGACGTCAACGAACAGATTGTTGACGAGGCCATCCGGAAGGGCTGTAACCTCATTGTGAGCCACCATCCGTTGCTGTTCCGCGGACTGAAGCAGATTAGCGGTGCTGACTATGTACAGCGCTGCGTCATCAAGGCCGTCAAGCACGATGTGGTCATCGTGTCCATGCATACCAATATGGATAATGCAAAGGACGGCGTGAACTGGAAGATTGCCGGGAGGCTGGGACTGACGGAATGCCGGTTCTTTGCGCGGAAGACTGTTGATGGCATCGAGGCCGGCAGCGGTGTGGTAGGGCAGATGGCGCAGCCGATGGCTGCACGGGCCTTCGTCGAACTGGTCAAGAGACAGTTCGGCGTCGAGTGCGCCATGTGTAACGAACTGTTGCAGCGCCCCGTCAAGACGGTGGCCATCTGCGGTGGTGCCGGCGACTTCCTGTTGGACGATGCCGTGCGCGAGGGTGCCGATGCCTTCATCACGGGCGAGATGCACTACCACGTCTTCTTCGACTACGAACAGAAAATCCAGATTTGCGTCATCGGCCACTACCAGAGTGAGCAGTTTACGGCGGAGATATTCCGTGACATCATCCAGCGCGAGTGCCCCGGCGTCCGCACCGAGATGGCCGAGACGAATACGAACCCGATAGTTTATATTTAATGACGTCATAACGAAATGACGTCATAACGAAATAACGTAATAACGAAATAAAAAAAGAAGTAATTATGGCAAAGAAAGATCCCACAGACATGCCGGTAGAGGAGCGTTTGAAGACCCTTTATCAGCTGCAGACCACGCTCTCGGGCATTGACGAGAAGCGTGCCTTGAGAGGCGAGCTGCCTCTGGAAGTACAGGACCTCGAGGACGAAATCGAGGGCTTGAGCACCCGTATTGAGAATATCCAGCATGACATCAGCGAGTACGAGCAGGCCGTCACGATGAAGAAAGGCGAGATTGAGACTGCCAAGGCCAGCGTGGAGCGTTACAAGAAACAGTTGGACGACGTGAAGAACAACCGCGAGTATGACACGTTGTCGAAGGAAATCGAGTTCCAGACACTGGAAATCGAGCTCTGCAACAAGAAAATCAAGGAGGCCAACGCCAAGATTGAGGAGAAGAAGGAAGTGCTGGCCCAGAACCAAGAAATCATTGACGACCGCCGTCAGGCCCTGGAGGTAAAGAAGAGCGAACTTGACGAGATTATGGAGGAAACGCGTGCCGAGGAGGAGAAGCTCAAAGTAAAAGTAAAAGACCTGGAGGCCAAGATTGAGCCGCGCCTGCTGACTTCGTTCAAGCGCATCCGCAAGAATGCCCGCAACGGCCTGGGCATCGTCTACGTGCAGCGTGATGCCTGTGGCGGATGCTTTAACAAAATTCCGCCCCAGCGTCAGTTGGACATCAAGATGCACAAGAAGGTGATTGTCTGCGAGTATTGCGGTCGTATCCTGATTGACCCCGAACTGGCTGGTGTCAAGATTGACAAAGTGCAGACTTCGGAAGAGAAGAAGACGCGCAAGCGTGCCATCCGCAAGACTGTCAAGAAGGCCGAGGACACTCCTGACGTCCCTGAGGCCGAGGCCTAAAGAGCTGAATAGTCGGGTATCTCCTGCAGGAAATGGTACGTCTGGCTGGCGTAGTCCATCTGACAGCAGATGTGCTGCAACCCATTGCTGACAATCAGATAGTCCACACGCAAAAGCAGGTTATACACCGAAATCTGATGAAACACCCGCTGTGTCAATGACACGGTGGGTGCTTTGTATTCTATAATCATCTGCGGTGCCGCCACCTTATTATATAATATAGAGTCGCAGCGCAATGTCTTGTCGCCGCATTGCAGGGCAATCTCGTTGCCTAACAGCCCCTTGGGATAGCCTTTGTGCTCCACCAGCCAATGGGTAAAGTGCTGGCGCACCCATTCCTCGGGCGTCAGAGCCACGTAGCGCCGACGCAGAAAGTCGAAAATCTCCGGCTTTTCACGCGTGCCACGCACTTTTACCTTATAGGAGGGCAAGTTCAATTCGTTCATATCGGCGACAAAATTACAAAAATATTGCGAGATTTCGCAATTTATTTTGTAATTTTGCCGCCGAATATGGCTCAACCAGCTGTGACATACGAACAGGTGATGAGCGAGCTTCAGGCCCGCCACTTCAAACCCGTCTACTATTTGATGGGTGATGAGCCGTATTATATCGACAAAATCTGCGACTGGATAGCCGAAAACGTGCTACAGCCTGAGGAACGGGATTTCAACCAGACGGTGTTGTTCGGGTCTGACGTCAACGCCTCCCAGATAGTCGATGCCGCCAAACGTTATCCGATGATGTCGGAATACCAGGTGCTGATAGTCAAGGAGGCGCAGAATATCAAGAATACGGAGCCTCTGGAGAAGTATTTCAAGCAGCCTATGCCATCGACCATTCTGGTGTTGTGCCACAAAAACGGCAAGATAGACGGGCGTAAACAGGCATACATGAAGACTATTCGTGATGCCGGGGTGTTGTTTGAGAGTGTCAAACTCAAGGAGAATGCCCTTCCCGGGTTTATTGAAAACTACCTGAAGAGCCGTGACGTCAGCATTGACCTCAAATCGACGCAGTTGATTGCCGAGTCCATTGGTGCTGACCTCAGCAGACTGACTGGCGAGCTGGACAAAGTTCTGTTGTCGTTGCCAGCCAATGATAGGCGAGTGACACCCCAGGTGGTAGAGGACCAGATAGGCGTGAGCAAGGACTTCAATGGTTTCGAGCTGAAGGATGCCATCATCAATCGCCATATTCTCAAGGCAAACAGGATTATCAATTATTTTGACAAAAATCCGAAGGCGGGAAGCGTCTACTCTTTTCTCCCGTTGCTCTTCAATTACTTCCAGAATTTGATGATTGCCTATTATTGTCCGCAAAAGGGTAGTCAGGAGGCGTTAGCTCAGTGGTTGGATTTGAAAAATTCGTGGGCCGCCCGGGACTATGTCACTGGCCTCAGAAATTACTCTGGAATGAAGGTGATGCAGATTATTGCCAAACTACGCGAAATAGATGCCAAAAGTAAGGGTCTGGATAACCCCAATACCCCCCCTGAAGAGCTGATGAAGGAGTTAATTTTCTTTATACTTCACTGAAAAACGACCTCAAACGGGGTCGTTTTTTGCTAGAATTCTGTTTTTTCCATACAAGATTTTTTGCCCTTAAATGCCCATCAGCAAAGGCTTTAAGCCCCAAAATAACGCCTCATATTTCGCGTATTTCCAGTTTTTCGTCCGTTGGTTCAGGATTCTTTCAAAATGGCCGAAAAACACTTTCCAGGGAGAAGAGAATTTGGAATTACGAAATTTTAGCATTTCGGGTTGTTAATTTAGAAAAGTAAACCACTGCGACGGGTTTACAACAATTAACCCGAGGAACCGAATAATAGGCGTTTGTAAATCCAAATCGCGACAGCGAAAATATGTATTTTAAAATCCAAATCCAGCCTTTTGAGAATGTATATTCATACGTATGCAGCAACGAAAGGCATCAATAAATACCTAATAACCAATATTTTATATGCTTTTTGATAGATTTTCCGCGAAATATTCATACTTCTGTGGCACCCAATTCTGCATATTTTCCTTATTATCCCTTTATTTAGGATAATAATGGTTTCATAACCAGACATTTATGTAATATTTCCTTTAAAGACGCTTTGTTTTGTTTTACGAACATAAATTCATCTTTGTAATTCTAAACGGTCATTCTACAGGTTGCTGAATCTACGGTTTAAAATTCTAAAATCAAAATCCAAACTTCACAAGTTAAAATAATCTTTAGATTTCTTGCGTAGTTTAAAAAAAACATTTACCTTTGTAAAGTCTAAGCAAAACCCCCATTTTGGGGCTTATTAAAGAAGAGATGGAACTAAAAGACCGTATAAGACAGATTATGGAAGAGCAGCACATGACTCAACAGGTGTTTGCTGACTTCATTGGGCAGTCGCCTGCCACCCTGAGTAGTATCTTTACCGGACGTACCCGTCCTACCCTCAAAGTCGTGGAAGACATCAAGGCGAAAATTCCTGACATCAGTACCGAGTGGCTCCTTTGGGGGGCGGGTTCTATGTATGTCTCCCACCCCGAGGGGTCGTTAGAGACTGTTTCAAGTCCCGTATCGGGTCAGGAGCAGATTCTCAATTTTGATGATTTGAATACTACGCCACCTTATCCTGGAGCCAATCAACAGCATGTTTCCCCCGCTTTTCAGCAGGGTGTACGAAATACACACTTGGATTTGCGCTCTGAGGAAATAAAAATTGTTGACAAAGCACCGCGACGTGTGACAGAGATTCGAGTCTATTACGATGACCAGACCTACGAGACTTTCGTTCCTGCCAAGGCCAAGTAGTCTGACTCATTCTCATCAAGTAGCCAGAATCATTCTCATCGGGTAGCTCTTATATAATATAATAAGGTGTATCAAAAGGCTGGTGTAACAAAATGTTATGCTACTACGCATTTTTCTTTCAAAATGTTTGGTTATTTCGTGGAAAAGTTATACTTTTGCATCCGATAATCCGAAAGTTTCCGAATGATTAGGGTAAAAACGATGAATGTGATGATACAGAACGCTTACTTTTATGGCTATTACTTTTACTTTGCAGTAGACTGTGAAGCGGTAAGCCGTATGTAAGATGTAAATCAGAAAAACAGGCTAGAATAACAATAAGGCTCCGCTTCACAAACACAAGGTGAAAGCGGAGTTTTTTAGATAAACGGGAAATAGAACAGAAGACAAGCATGAAACGAATAGCGATACAAGGACTGACAGGGTCGTTCCACGACATAGCCGCCCACCTCTATTTCGAGGGCGAGCAGATACAGCTGATTTGTTGCAACACCTTCGAGGAGGTCTTTGCAAAGATGCAACAGGACCCTACCAGCATAGGTATGCTGGCTATCGAGAACACCATAGCAGGAAGTTTGTTGCACAACTACGAACTGCTTCGTGACAGTGGCACGACTATCGTCGGGGAGCATAAGCTACACATCACGCACTCCATTTGTTGCCTGCCGGACGATGACTGGAGCACCATCACCGAGGTACACTCTCACCCGGTGGCCTTGATGCAGTGCCGTCAGTTCCTGGCCCAGCACCCCACGCTGAAGAACGTGGAAGCCGAGGATACAGCAGGTTCGGCGAAGATGATTGCCGAAGAAGGTCGTCGGGGCTGGGCAGCTATCTGTCATGCAGAGGCTGCCAGGCTATATGGCTTGAAGGTGCTCGAAGACCATATTGAGGACAACAAGCACAACTTTACACGCTTTTTGGTGGTCAGCAATCCCAACAAGGCTGACCTGTTGCGCCCGCTGACAGCAGCCAACAAGGCGAGCATTGTGTTCTCGCTGCCCCATGAAGAAGGTTCGCTGGCCCATGTACTGGCCATCCTGTCGTTCTATCACATCAACCTGACGAAGATACAGTCGCTTCCGATTATCGGACGCGAGTGGGAATACCTGTTCTATGTCGACGTGATGTATGATGACCTGACGCGGTACCGTCAGTCTATTGATGCCATCATCCCATTGACCAAGGACTTTAAGATTTTAGGAGAATATAAAGACGGAAAGCAAACGAATTAATCATAGAAATTGAGTATGATACAAGCTGCAGAAAGATTGAGTTTAGTACAGGAATACTACTTCAGCCGCAAGCTGAAGGAGGTGGCACAGTTGAATGCCGAAGGCAAGGACATTATCAGTCTGGCTATCGGTTCGCCGGACATGCCGCCTTCGGAGCAAACCATCGCGAAGTTGTGCGAGGTGGCTCACGACCCAATGGCCCACGGCTATCAGCCTACCCAGGGTACGCCGGAACTGCGCCAGGCAATGGCAGGGTTCTATCAGCGTTGGTACGGTGTGGATTTGGACGCGAAGAGTGAACTATTGCCGCTGATAGGTTCGAAGGAGGGCATCCTGCATACCACCTTGGCCTTTGTCAACCCTGGCGACGCTGTCCTGGTACCCAATCCTGGCTATCCCACCTACACGTCGCTCAGCAAGATTCTCGGCGCACGGGTTATCAATTACGACCTTCGCGAAGATAACGGCTGGCAGCCCGACTTTGACGAACTCGAAACCATCGTTCGTCAGACATCCGATATTCGCCTTCTCTGGACCAACTATCCCAATATGCCGACGGGTGGCCGTGCCCGACGTGAGACATACGAGCGGCTGGTGACATTTGCCAAAGACCACGATATCGTCGTCGTCAACGACAATCCTTACAGCTTTATCCTCAGCGAGGAGCACTTGAGCATCCTGCAGATTCCTGGTGCCAAAGACTGCTGCATTGAGTTCAACTCTATGTCAAAGTCGCACAACATGCCTGGTTGGCGTGTAGGACTCTGTGCTTCGAATGCGCAGTTCATCCAGTGGATTCTCAAGGTGCAGTCGAACATCGAGAGCGGTACTTTCCGCGGCATCCAGCTGGCGGCAGCTGAAGCCTATAAGAATGACGAGGCGTGGCACCGTGAATATAATATCGAGACTTATGCCCGCCGTCGTCGCTATGCCGAGCAGATTATGGATGTTCTGGGCTGCACGTATGACAAGAGTCAAGTGGGTATGTTCCTGTGGGGCCGTATCCCCGACAGCATTGAGGATGTCGAGGACCTGACCGAGCGGGTGCTCCACGAGGCCCGTGTGTTTATCACCCCCGGCTTCATCTTCGGCTCGAATGGGAACAGGTATATCAGGATTTCATTATGTGCCAAGGAAGACAAAATTCAGGAAGCGCTGAAACGAATAAAAGACATTAAATAAAATAGATAGAATATGGAACTGGAACTTCAACCCTTGAATTTACCGAGTGACAATGAGCGCCCCTTCGTCATTGCAGGACCATGTAGTGCAGAGACGGAAGAGCAAGTGATGGAAACAGCCCGTCAGCTGGCTATGAAAGGCTGCCACAACTTCCGTGCCGGTGTGTGGAAACCCCGTACCAAACCCGGTGGCTTTGAGGGCAATGGCGAGAAGGCGCTGCCCTGGATGAAGCAGGTGAAGGAGGAGACGCACATGCTGATAGCTACCGAGGTGGCTACGCCTGAGCATGTGGAGCTGGCACTGAAGTATGACATGGACATTTTGTGGATTGGTGCCCGTACGACTGCCAACCCCTTTGCGATGCAGGCCCTAGCCGATGCTTTGCAGGGTGTCGACGTCCCTGTGTTTGTAAAGAACCCTGTGAATCCCGACCTGGAACTGTGGATTGGTGCGTTGCAGCGCCTGAATCAGGCTGGTATCAAGCGTCTGGGAGCTATCCATCGCGGTTTCTCCAGCTACGAGCAGAAGATATACCGCAACGCTCCCATGTGGCAGATTCCCATCGAACTGCACCGTCGCATTCCCGATTTGCCCATCATCAGCGACCCCAGCCACATCGGCGGCCGCCGCGAGCTCATCGCCCCGTTGTGTCAGCAGGCGATGGACCTGGGTTTTGACGGACTCATCGTCGAGAGCCACTGCGACCCCGACAAGGCGTGGAGCGATGCCAAGCAGCAGGTGACGCCCGATGTGCTGGACTACATCCTGGCGCTGCTCATCATTCGCGACGAGCATGTCACCACGGAGAGCATCCAGCAGTTGCGCAAGCAGATTGACGACCTCGACAACCAACTAATGGAAATCCTGTCGAAGCGCATGGCCGTCTGTCGCGAGATTGGCAACTACAAGAAGGAGCACAACATGACGGTGCTACAGGCTTCGCGCTACAATGAAATTCTGGAGAAGCGCGGTGTGCAGGGTTCGCTGTCGGGTATGGCTCCCGAGTTTGTCGCCAAGGTTTTCGAGAGCATTCACGAAGAGTCCGTCAGACAGCAGATAGAAATAGTGAATAAGTAATATGCCATGAAGATATTAGTATTGGGAGCAGGCAAGATGGGCTCGTTCTTCATCGACCTGCTGAGCTTTGACCACGAAGTAGCCGTCTTTGAACGCGAACCGAAGCGCATGCGCTTCACCTATAACTGCCAGCGCTTCACGCAGCTGGAGGAGGTCCGCGAGTTTAAGCCCGAACTGGTTATCAATGCCGTCACGCTGAAGTATACCATTCCCGTCTTTGAGCAAGTCATCCCCTACCTGCCTGAGGAATGCATCATCAGTGACATTGCCAGCGTCAAGACCGACTTGAAGGAATTCTACGAGCAGACGGGTCGTCGCTACGTGTCGACACACCCCATGTTCGGTCCGACGTTTGCCAATCTGAACCAGCTCAGCGAGGAGAACGCCATCATCATCAGCGAGGGCGACTATATGGGACGCATCTTCTTCAAGGACCTGTATCAGAAACTGGGGCTGAACATCTACGAGTACACCTTCGAGGAGCACGACCGCACGGTGGCCTACTCGCTCTCCATCCCCTTTGTGTCGACCTTTGTCTTTGCAGCCGTCATGAAGCATCAGGATGCCCCTGGTACCACCTTTAAGCGCCACATGCGCATTGCCAAGGGCGTGCTCAACGAGGACGACTACCTGCTGCAGGAAATCCTCTTCAACCCCTATACCCACGACCAGGTGTCACAGATTCGTACGGAACTGAAGGAACTGCTGGAAATCATCGACCAGAAGGACGGGGAAGGCATGAAGGGCTACCTGACGAAAATCAGAAAGCACGTCTTCGAGTAGCAGTCCCCACGTGACGGAATGGTTTAGGATTATTTAACTTGCAAAGGAAGCAGTATTACTGAAAAATATTGCTACCTTTGCAAAAATTAATGAAATGAATACAAATATGATTAGTGAAACCATCAAGTATATCGGTGTCGACGACCTCGACATCGATCTCTTCGAGAGTCAGTATGTGGTGCCCGAGGGCATGAGTTATAATTCCTATCTCATTGACGATGACAAGATAGCCGTCATGGATACTGCCGACCGTCGGAAGGGTGAGGCGTGGAAGGCCAACCTGACTGCTGCACTCAATGGCCGTCAGCCGGACTATCTGGTGGCACACCATATGGAGCCCGACCATGCAGCACTGATTGCTGAGATGCTGGAGACTTACCCCGGCCTGCAGCTTGTGTGCAGTCCTCAGGCCGTCAAGATGTTGCCCAACTTCTTTGATGGTTTTAATTTTGAGGGTCGCGTCATCACCGTCAAGGAGGGTGATACCCTCGAACTGGGTCATCATACCCTGCGCTTCATCACCGCTGCCATGGTACACTGGCCAGAGGTCATCATGAGCTACGATACGTTGGACAAGGTGCTCTTCTCGGCCGACGGCTTTGGCAAGTTTGGGGCGCTGGTCAACGAGACCGACGACTGGGCTTGCGAGGCACGCCGCTACTATTTTAATATCTGTGGCAAGTACGGCGCGCAGGTGCAGAGCGTGATGAAGAAGATGTGTGCTATCGACGTCCAGACCATCTGTCCCCTGCATGGTCCTGTGCTGAAGGGCGAGGCGCTGGCTGAGGCTGTCAAGCTCTACGACACTTGGAGCAAGTACGAGCCTGAGAGCGAGGGCGTGCTCATTGCTTATGCCAGCATTCACGGCGGTACGGCAAAGGCTGCCGAACGTCTGGGCGAGATACTCCGTGAAAAAGGTGCCAAGAAGGTCGTGGTGAGCGATTTGAGCCGCGACGATATGGCTGAGGTCATCGAGGATGCCTTCCGCTATCCTACCATTGTCGTGGCAGCATCCAGCTACGACGGTGGCGTCTTCCCCGTCATGCACGACTTCCTCTACCATCTGCAGATTAAGAACTACCAGAAGCGCCGCTTCGCCATCGTCGAGAACGGCAGTTGGGCACCTTCAGCTGGTCGCGTCATGCGCTCCATGATTGAAGCCATGAAGGACTGTGAAATTGTAGAGCCGATGGTTACCATCCGCTCACGCATGAAGTCTGGCGACGAGGCCTTGTTGCAGCAGCTGGCCGACAGCCTGATTTGAATAACCGAGGGAGTGCTGTGAGAAGCTTGCAGATACACAGTTGTCCGGAGCTCATGGAGCACATCCAGGAGGTGGGGTTCCTGCCGCTGCTCGATAGTGGTGTGCGGGGCTACTCTGCCGAGGACCTGGTGGACGAGGACTGCCGCTACGTGGTGATGGACGATGGCGGGTGGGACTGGCCGCTGTGGAAGTGGAAGGGTCCCATCGTCACCGAGGGACGCTGCGTGTATGGCAAGCTGTTTGCGGGCAAGGCGGGATTCGTCAGTCGTGAGTGGTGGCCTGATTTGTGCAACTATCGCCGCAGTTCAAGGCCTGCGCCTGCCGTTGGTTCTATAGATGAGGCTATCCTGCTGACGCTTGCCGAGCACGGCAGCCTGATTACGCGTGAACTGCGTGCGGCGTGTGGTTTCGACGGTCCCAAGATGCGCAGCCGTTTCGATGGTTATGTGACACGTCTGCAGATGGCCTGCCGCATCGTCACTGAGGATTTTGTCTATCCCACCGACAAGCACGGACGCGAGTACGGCTGGGGCTGGTCGCTCTTGACCACGCCTGAGCGGTTGTTGGGGCCTGAAATATGCCGATGTGAGCGTTCGCCTCAGGAGTCGTTCGAGCGGATGTTTGCTCACTTGCGCAAACTGTTGCCCGAAGCCACCGAGAAGCAGATAATCAAGCTGATCAAGTAGGGGGGATGCAGGACTATCCCAATCAGATGTCGCCAGAGCAGGCACGGGCGTTTCGCGATGCTGTGCTCAATATCGTCAGCCAGATTCCTTGCGGACGGGTGACTACTTATGGTCATATCGCTGCCTGGGCGGGTTGGCCGAGCCATTCGAGGATGGTGGGCAGGACGTTGCGTTATTCGCCAGAGGCAGAGCAGTTGCCCTGCCATCGTGTGGTGAACAAGGAGGGTCGCACAGCACCCGGCTGGAGTCGTCAACGGACGCTCCTCGAGTCCGAGGGTGTCTCTTTCAAGGGCAACGGTCATGTGGATATGCAGCGGCATCTTTGGGAGCCGGACATGTCACAATTACAGGAAATTTTGCACTCATGAAGCGAAAGATATACGTGGCAAGCAAGAATATAATCGTAGCGATTGATTCGTTCAAGGGGTGTCTGACGTCGGCTGAGGCTAATCAGGCGGCGGCAAGGGGTATTCTCGACAAGATGCCTGATGCTGAGGTGGTGCAGGTGCCTGTGAGCGATGGCGGTGAGGGCTTTATGGAGGCATTCCAGGCGGCGATGGGCGGTGAGTTGGTGGAGGTCAACGTGAAAGACCCGCTGATGCGCCCCATCATGGCTCAGTATTTGATGACGGGTAATACGGCGGTGATAGAAATCGCCAAGGCCAGCGGATTGACGCTGCTTTCGCCTGAGGAGCGCAACCCGATGGTGGCAACGAGCTACGGTACGGGACAGCTGGTGGTGAATGCCGTGCGCAGAGGGTGCAGGCGCATTATCGTGGGGCTGGGCGGCAGTGCCACCAGCGACTGCGGCATAGGCATGCTGCGGGCGGTGATTGATAGTTTTTCGAAGGGAGGCACTTGGGACGATGTCCATGCATTGGATGACGTCCAGGTCATGATAGCCACCGATGTTACCAATCCACTGTGTGGCGAGCATGGGGCGGCGTATGTCTTTGCACCTCAGAAGGGCGCGACCCATGAGCAAGTCCTGGCCCTTGATGCCCGCGCCAAGCGTTTTGCGGCGGTCTCTGCCAAGCATCTGGGCCATGACTGTCAGCACATGCCTGGGGCAGGTGCTGCTGGTGGCTTAGGATATGCTTTCCTGCAATACATGAAGGCGGAGTGTCGCTCTGGCATCGACCTCCTGCTGGACACCATCCATTTTGACGACCTGCTGCAGGGCGCTGACCTCGTGATTACCGGTGAAGGCTCTGCCGACCGCCAGACGCTGATGGGAAAGCTGCCTTTCGGCATATTGCAACGTGCTCAGAACCATCATATTCCCGTCATGCTGATAGCCGGGCGCATAGCTGACGAGCCACTGCTCCTTGATGCCGGCTTCGCCCGTGTCGCCTGCATCAACCCTCCCGGCTTACCCCTCGAAATCGCGATGCGACCGGCAACGGCGAAGGAGAATATCCGGGCGACGGTCTGCCCCTAAATAGTAAAAAATGATAATTGTTGCAGGTCAAATGGAGAAAGTCTTTGTTTTATCGAATAAAACTATTATATTTGCACTCAGTATTCATTTGCCTCCCCAACGACTCGTTGGAGAAACTAAAAAAACTATAAAGACTTATGAAAGAACTAAAAGGAACGAAGACCGAGCAGAACCTCAAGGAGGCTTTTGCAGGCGAGAGTATGGCGAGGAACAAGTACACGTATTTTGCTTCCCGCGCCAAGAAGGACGGATTTGTGCAGATTGCATCTATCTTTGAGGAGACGGCTGCCAACGAGAAGGAACATGCTAAGATGTGGTACAAGTACCTGAACGGCGGTAGCGTGAGCGATACGAAGGCCAACCTGGAGGATGCTGCCAATGGCGAGAATTTCGAGTGGACCGATATGTATGCCCGCATGGCTAAGGAGGCTCGTGAAGAGGGCTTCGACGAGATTGCCGAGAAGTTCGAACTGGTGGGCGCTATCGAGAAACACCATGAGGAGCGTTATCGTAAGCTGCTGAAGAACATCGAGGATGCTGTGGTCTTCTCCCGCGAGGGTGATGTCATCTGGCAGTGCAGCAACTGCGGACATATCGTCATCGGCAAGAAGGCTCCGGAAGTTTGCCCTACCTGCGACCATCCGCAGAGCTACTTCCAGATTAAGGCAGAAAACTACTGATGTGGCCTCGTATCTGAACACGGAGAATATAGCGCGGAGCAAGGACGGCGTGGAGTATCACCCGCTGCGACCTTTCCTGCCGGAGAATGCGTGGGTGCTGTTCCTTGGCAGTTTCCCGCCGCAGCGTAAGCGCTGGTGTATGGACTTCTACTATCCCAACTTCATCAACGACCACTGGCGCATCGAGGGACAGATATTCTTTGGCGACAAGAACCATTTCGTGGATATGGCGAATAAGCGTTTCAAGATAGACGAGATTGTAGCCTTCTGCAAGGAGAAAGGGCTCGCATTCTTCGATACATCCACCGCCATCCGTCGCCTGCAAGACAATGCTTCGGACAAGTTCCTGGAAGTGGTGGAGCCAACGGATATCCGTGCCTTGCTTTCTCAACTACCCCGTCTGCGTGCCATCGTCACTACAGGTGAAAAGGCTACCGAGACCATCTGTGCCTCGCTGGGCATTTCCACAATTCCCAAGGTCAACGCCTCTGTCACCATTCCTCCATCAGGGAGACTTTTCCTCTATCGTCTCCCGTCTTCTTCTCGTGCTTACCCTTTGTCTTTCGACAAGAAGGTAGAGGCTTATCGTCAGTTTTTTCAATTAAATGCTGATGCAGAGCGAATACGACGTGGATAAGCACCAGTCTACCCTTGAGTTGCTCCCTGCCTTGCCCGACAACTGGAAGGACGGCGAGGTAAGTGGTCTGCGCGCCCGTGGAGGCAGCACTGAATAATAAAGAATGTTAAATAAGTAAGGGTGTCCCAACTTTTGGGACATTCAAGCTGTACCTTTGCAGACGTTATGCTGACAGAGAAGACGATGGAGAAGCTGCGGATACTCGCAGAGTCGGCGAAGTACGACGTGTCGTGCTCGTCGAGCGGCACTGTGCGCAAAGGCAAGCAGGGCATGGTGGGCTCTACGGTGG
>ERZ842401.5530-NODE-5530-length-13950-cov-4.040158_pt1 | contig 13950 bp, 11 predicted proteins | sample MGYA00521270_ERZ842401 | MGnify/ENA primary metagenome ERZ842401 (study PRJEB31892, sample SAMEA3878208) | bioreactor metagenome | biome: Moose rumen | place: Sweden | collected 2011-10 | study: EMG produced TPA metagenomics assembly of the PRJEB12797 data set... | reverse complement strand
GATTGTATACAATCTTGTATACAATGTAAAGCACAAGATGTTGTTGAATGGAATAAATGAAGATACAAGTTGATAATAAAGATTGATTGATTAATATAGTAATCTATATTATAATGTAAAATATATGTAAATTTTAATAAAGTATTTGGGTATTACCTTGAAGTGACCAATTCTTTTAAAGACATGGTGCCACAAGACTGGGTCAGAAAGCAGACTCTGTCCGGCGCAGAGCGGTATACCACCCCCCGGCTAAAGGAGCTGGAGGATAGATATCAAGAGGATTGTGGACAACCATTCAAGGTGGTCAACATAAAAAACTGCATCATTCGTCCTGCCATCTTGCAGACAAAGACAACGGCGCTTCTTTATGCGATCGACAGAGAGAAAGTCGTTCCAGAGACGGAGTGGTTTGGATATACAAACTTCAATCTAAATCCTCCGACAATCTACTATGGCGATTGGATGGATGCTGATGCGAAGAGGTTTATCATTGCAAAGGAATATCTCAGCCTTTATGCTGGCCTTTATGGTGTTAATCAGCAGCAAAGTGCAGGCGATATGATTGACTTGGCGCGTAAGGCCTGTGATAAAATCATTGTGCAACCTAATACGGATCTCTCAACAGAGCAATCAGCTTTCTATATGGCAATAGAAGCGTTGATCCCAAATGCGCTTCGAACTCAATACGATTGGCTGACCAAGAATGCGACGCTACATCAAACGGCTGCGGCTTTCATCGTTCCAGATGAAGTCATTGCCCATTACCAAAGTCAGACGTATGACGAATCGTGTTCCTATGCTGGTCTCTCTAAGATGATAAATGAAAACATCGCGGAGATAGATATCCAGAAGTTGACTCCAAGAAAGTGGTTCAAGCCACAGTTCTGATTTCTATGATAAGGCGGCGAACTGGCGTGGAGAATGCTTGATTTTTGGTAGATGTTTGTGGAGGTCTATGGCGACGAACACGGCGCGGTTTTTTTGCTGATGCCGGTGCTGCTGGAGAAGTGCGAGGCGGGAGGGCATTGCGCCTGATGCGGCTTAGGAGTTTAGCTTTCTCCATTCCGAAGGGGAGACTCCAGTTTCCTGGCGGAAGAACTTCCACAAGGCGTTTGCCGCCTTGAAGCCGCAGAAGTTGGCGATGGCGGAAACGTCCAAAGACGAATTCTTCAGCAGTTCCTTGGCCTTGTCGAGCCGCACGGCCTGTATCTCGTCGAGCATGGAGCGACCGGCAATCTGGCGGAAGCGTATCTCCGCCATGCGCCGCGAGCACTTGAAGGCAGCGACGACTTCGGAGGACGAGATGCCCTCGCATGCGCGTCGCCTGATCAGCTCCATCGCCGCAGTCGCCTCTGGATCGTAGCGGCGGCAGATACGTGTCGAGGCGCGCCGCACGATGCTTGCCGGGCCGAACGTAAGGCGGTTTTTCTGGCGATGCTCCCCCTGCGCAATCTCGCCGAGCGTCCGGGCGGCGAGTTCGCCAGCCATCAGGAAGTCGGGCTGGACGCTCGTGAGCGTCGGCACTGTGTGTTCGCAGATCGGCGCGAAGTTGTCCACGCCGCATACCGCGATTTCGCGCGGCACGTCGAATCCCGTCTGGGCGGCGGCAATCAGCACTTCCGCCGCGACGGCATCGTTGGCGGCGAAGATCCCGCATGGCTTGGGAAGCTGCTCGATCCAGCGGCGCAGGGACTTCTGCCATGCGACACTCTGCAGGGTGCCGCGTCCGCCGCCGTCAAATGTCTCGCATGTGAGTCCGTTCAAGGCAAGGGCGTCCCTGAACCCGCGCTCGCGGTCGTCGCTCCAGAACCGTGGCTGCGGATAGGGAACGAACGCGAAATTCGGGTGCCCGGCGACAAGCAGTTCCTTCGCGGCGAGCTGCCCTGTGGCGACGGAGTCATGGCTCACGCAAGAAGTGTCCGCCGGCATTGTGCGGGGATTGCGGTCGAGATAGACGGTCGGCAGTCCGGCAAAGAGGTCTGTCGGAATCTCCTGATAGCCGCCGCCGCAGTCGAGAATGATTCCGAGCGGATGCCAGAACTCTACAAGCCCCGCAAGTGCCTTGGGCGATGGAATCCCGTCCACTGCCTGCACATGCCAGTCGGCAATGGCGGCATGACGACGGACGCCCGCAATCTTGTCTGGGGCGCTCGTCTTTGTCGGCGACTGGAAGTAGAGTATTGTGTCCATAGTTGCGATATAAGTTGGAATTGTATCACAATTGGTGTTTTCGTTGCAATGACAAATTTCGCAAATGGAGATTTTTCAGATTCGCAGATTTCCAAATTGTCTGCAAATCCGCATGTTAAACCAAATGTCGCTTGGTTTTTGTGGAGATTGCCGTAAAAGTCGCTACAATTCCGTGACGAATCCGAAAAAAGTCGCTCCGGTTTTGTGATTGACGCTTGATTTCCCGCCTTATAATGTGCTATAATTCTCAACCAATTAATGGAAAGGAGTAGAATATGGCCTACCTTGAAAGAAAAATCGACAAGTTTCTTGCGGACTGGAAAAGCCGTCCAGACCGAAAGCCGCTCATCGTAAAGGGGGCGCGGCAGATCGGCAAGACGGAATCAATCAAGCGTTTTGCCGAATCGGCTTACGGTAGTGTCGTTTACATAAACTTTCTTGAAAAGCCGATATTCGGCAAGATCGTTTCGGACGGATATTCGCCAGAGGACATAATCCGCAACATCACGCAGATAGACGGTTCTTTGCGCTTTGTGCCGCATGAGACGGTCATCGTGTTCGACGAAATACAGGAGTATCCCGACATCGCCACGTGCTTCAAGTTCTTCTGCATTGACGGACGCTATGATGTCATTGCGTCCGGCTCTCTGCTCGGCATCCACTACCGAAAGATACACAGCGTAAGCGTAGGCTATCAAGAGACTTTCGAGATGACGTCCCTTGATTTCGAGGAGTTTTTGCGGGTGGACGGCAAGGGTGCGGAATTCGTCGATCTGCTTAAGTCGCACATGGTGGAGGGACGGGCGTTGCCAGAGGTGACGATGGATGTTGCCGGACGCGTCTTCATGGACTATGCGACCGTCGGGGGTATGCCCGCCGTCGTCGAACGCTTTGCCGGAACGCACAACTTCTCCGGCATAACGTCCATGCAGAGGGAGATTGTCGCGGCGTATCGCGGCGACTGCGGAAAGTACTGCGAGGGTCCGGACGCGATGAAGATTCGCGCGGTGTTCGACAGCGTTCCGGGGCAACTTGCCAAGGACTACAAGAAGTTCCAGTATTCAAAAGTATCGAAGAACGCGCGCGCCCGCGAGTATGAGGGGTGCGTGGAGTGGCTTGTCGAAGCGGGGATTCTGAACAAATGCTGCAACATGGCGTTTCCGGAACTGCCCGTGAGGGGCAACACGCGGAGCGACGCGTTCAAGCTGTACATGGCCGACACGGGGCTGCTCCTGTCGATGCTTGACGATGAAGCCGCGCTTGACTTCAAGCTGAACCGCAATTTCAACACGTACAAGGGGGCGGTTGCCGAGAATGCGGTCGCGGAAGCGTTGCGCAAGGCCGGGAAAGACCTCGTCTATTTCAAGAGAGATGATTCCACATTGGAGGAGGACTTCTTCTTGAGGACTGTAGATTCGCTTGTCCCGGTGGAAGTCAAGGCCAGAAGCGGCACGTCCAAGTCGCTTAAGACGCTCATATCGTCCGACCACTATCCCGACATTCGTTTCGGTGTCAAGCTCCACGCCGGGAATATCGGCTTTTCGGATGGGATATGGACATTCCCGCTGTTCTGCGCGTTTCTTCTGCCGGATGTACTTCCGCAGCTTCCCCGCCAATAGCACAGTTTCGCAAATGGAGATAAGGTTTTCGCGTGAATGGAGATATATGGACATCCTAAATGTGATATAATACTTTTGTTTTTATGGAAAGACTGTCTCCATATTCGGCGAACTGCCGTGGTCTGGCCGCATCCGCCCCTTGCATGCAAGGGCGCGAAAACGTGTGTGTGAGGGCTTTGTATGCATCAAATACCCCCCCCCATCAGCGCATGACGGACGCAATGTAGGCCATTCTGCGCGACGCACACGCCGCATTAGAGGGCCGTTCCCCAATCATCGTTTCTCTTCGGGAGGGTCGCATTTTGCCGCGACTGATTCCCGTTCCCCAACTTTACACTCTTTCACGGGCGCGGGTGTGTCCGTGACAGTGAACACATCATCCAAAATGAGACAAAAAATGACAGCAAGGCCAATCAAGACTTCGTGGCGCAAGGTCGCCGCGCTCACAATCGCCGCAAGCGCGGCAATCCCGTTGTCGGCGATGGCCGATGCGGTGCGCGTCTATGATGTGGATGACTATGTGCAGGACGGACTTGTCGTGCATTTCGACGGCATCCGCAACGCGGGTTCGGATGTGGCGCACAATGCCTCGGCGACGACATGGAAGAACCTTGTCGATGGCAAGCCGGACATGGAGTTCGTTAACAATCCCGGCGCGTGGACCAATGGCAATTCCTACTACTTCAACCAGATAAGCACGGCGTACGGACAGTTGGCATCTGGCGTCACGCTCGGAAAATACGCGACCGTCCAGTTGGCAGTTGACGTGACGGCAAGCGAACAGTATCCAAGCGGTGACGCATATCCGACATATTTCTACGGCCCGACTGACGAAAAGGCGTTCTCGTTGTATTCGGAAAAACAAGGAACAAAAATCACGTTTCGCGGTGGCAATTACTTTGGAGGTTCAGACAGCAATACATATCGCCCTTATGTCAATTCGTGGGGCGGACAGTACCTGACGGCCATTCTCGGCGATGGCTGGGACTATGCGTTTGAAGGTGTTGAATACGCAAACAGAAAGCCGCGTGGCGATTCTGCCAAGTCATTGCCGGAGTTTCAGTATATGTTTGGCGGCTTTGACACTGCAAATCGTGCCGTCAAGGGCGCGTACTACAATGTCAGGCTCTACAATAAGGTCTTGAGCGAAGCGGAAATAGCATTGAACAGGGCGGTTGATGATGCTCGTTACCGCAATGCGGCGAGCAAGGGCAAAGGCAACGACGATATGAATGTGATTGTCGCCTCGAACGTTGAAGAAGTGGAGGGAACGGAAGCGAGCGGCAAATGGTACATCGCCGAAGGGACGCACACCTTCACCGCGCCAGCGACAAAGGTTTTCGGAGCGAGGTTCTACACGCTGAGCGGCTACACGGTCGAGACGTGGGATGGCTCTGCATGGGGCGCGGCGGTTACGAACAGCGGCGCGTCCTACACGGCGTCCTCATCCGCGAAGGTTCGCCTGACCTGGCTCTGGACGCTGACGCTTCGCGGCGCGGCGGATTATGACGTGGACGACTATGTGCAGGACGGGCTTGTCGCGCACTTCGACGGCATCCGCAACGCGGGGGCGGACGCGGCGCACGATCCCAGCGCGGCGACGTGGAAGAATCTTGTGGCCGATAAGCCGGACATGAGTTTCGTTAGCACCTCCGGCGCATGGACTAACGGCAATTCCTACTGTTTCAACGGCACAAACAAGGCATACGGGCAGTTGGACGAGCCGGGTGTCGCACTCGGTGAACTGGTGACAGTCCAGATTGCAGCCGACATCGACAGCTCGGATCAGCCGGGGGACTATCCGACATACTTTCATAATCCAACGGAGGAAAACTCATACTCGATATATTCACAGAAAAGCAACAAGACGACTGTGTCGTACAGAGGCGGTAAATACTTCAATCCAGACTTCAATCTGACTGGCTGGGAGGGCAAATACCTTACGGCCATTTCCGGTGCGGACACTCTCTATCTCTTCCAAGGCGCGGAGTATGCAAACAGCAAGACCCGCACAACGACAGTCGCCCTGCCCGCGATCAGATATACTTTTGGTGGATTTGACAAGGATAAACGACAGGTCAAAGGATCGTATTACTCCGTGCGCCTCTACACGAACACACTCGACAATGCTCAGATTGCGCAGAACAGGCGTGTCGATGAAATCCGTTTTCACGGAAATGGTGACGTTACGGTGGTGAACGGCACGATTGGCGATACGGGAGCGAACGGTGAAAGTTCCCTGACGGATGGCGTTTACAATATCGAGGCAGGGACATGGACGATCACCGCGCCGGAAGTCAGGTCGGACGGGCGCACCTATCAGCCCAAACTGCTTGTGGAGATGTACAACGCGACCACCAGCGAATGGGAAGCGACAACGGCGACGCCGCAATGGGCGAATTCATACACAGTTGACAAGGCCACTCTTGGCAACGGGCGCATCCGCCTGACGTGGACGTGGGCAATACGTCCTGGACTCATCATTTCGTTCCACTGACATGAGCCTGTCGCGACGAGAATTTCTTGGCGGCGCGGCGGCATTCGCGGCGTTGCCGAAGTTTGCCGCGCTTGCGGAACTTACCTCGAAAGGTTGGTCGTATTCAGTGCCGGTGCTGGGCGACATCCACTTCGATTCGCCCGATCCGAAGTCCTACCACGCGAACTACACGCACAGCACGTCGCAGAAACGCTACAAGGCGCACCTTGCCGAGCATGTGCGCAATTCTGAAATGTGGAAGGAGCGTTTGCCGCGACTCGTCCGCGCATCTGGCGCATGTTTGCGCAAGGACGCGGCGTTTGCGCTCCAGATGGGCGATCTTGTGCAGGGCGACTGCGGTAACGCCGCGACGCACAGGCAAATGCTCGACGACGCCTTTGCATTCGTCAAGGGCGCGTATGGTGGGAACCTTCCGCTCGTCACCGTCGCGGGCAACCACGACATCAGGGGGGACATGAAGGGCGACGGCGCGAGAGAGACGTTAGAGAAGTGGCTGCCGGAAACAATGGCGAAGGAACTTGGCGTTCCGGTTGCGGGCACGACTTTCTCTTTCCGGCAGGGGCCGGATGTTTTTATCGTCGTAGACTTTAACGAACCTCGTCCCAATCTTGCCACGATAAAGCGGCTTCTCGAAGAATCCAAGGATGCGCGCTATACGTTCATCGTATCGCATGGACCGGTGATCCCCAGCGGCCAGACGCGGTGGTTCCTGCTTGGCAAGAAGAAACGCGACGAAGAGAGGCGGGAGCTGCGTACCATCCTTGCGCGGCGCAACGCAATCGCGCTCGGAGGACACACGCACAATCTTGAGTTCATCGACTGCGCTTTCCCAGAGGGGCGCATTGCGCAGTTCGTTTTCAACAGCGTGTGGTCGAAGCCGGAATGGGCGACGGCGAATGTCCTGAGCGACGGGGCGGCGGCGTTTGGCAACCACGCGTTTACGGACAATGGACTGCGCACGAACGCCGCAGACAAGGCGGAACTTGTCGGCGAATACCAACCATTCGTCAGAGGCTACTGTTTTGCCGAAGCTGCGGGACACTACCGGCTTGAAGTATCCGATGAGCGTGTTGTGGTTGTGTTTTACGCCGGCGACTCAACGGTCTCTACCCGTACATTCATGCTTGCGGAAAACAAGAAGAACAAAGTAGTCACTCACTATGACAGCTTTTGAAATCGCGCTTGTGGGGTATCTCGCGTTTGGACGTATTTGAACTGGAACGGAACAACAAATGAAACCCACATTCTTCGCTTGCTGTTTATGCGCGCTTGCGCAACTTTTTGCTGTCGCTGCGTCGGCCATGCCAAACTTTTCCAAGGCTGGATACTGGGATGCAGATGGTCCACCGTGCCGCGTGGAGAAGCTTACGACCGGCTGGGAGTTCTCGCTTGACGCTTTCAAGACCTCGAAGCGCGTCACCTTGCCGCACTCCATCGACGAGGGGGAGATCGGCTTCGAGGTGTCGGGATGCGTGAACCGCCAGCAGCCGGCGTGGTATCGGCGCAAGTTCGACTGGAAGCGCCATGGAGCGCGGCAGTTCCTCCGAAGGGAGGCAGGGCAAGTACACGCCGAAAGTCAACGGTCTGATGATCACGTTCCACTGATGTTCAGTAGATGTGCGAGATCGCGGACATGACAAGACGGGATTTCCTGAAATGTGCGTTGGCCGCCGGAGCGTTCCCGCATCTGGCGTTCGCCGCGCCGGAGGGCGGGGCCGATCTCCGCATCGGGATTCTCGCCGATCTGCACCTCCATGACGACGCCGGTACGACGCGGAAGCTGGAGCGGGCGCTCAGGTTCTTCCGGGAGGCGCGAGTGGATGGCGTGCTCGTGTGCGGCGACATCGCGCACAACGGCCTCGTGCCGCAGCTTGAGGAGTTCGCCGCCGCATGGCAGATTGTGTTCCCCGGCGACTGCGGCCTTGACGGCATGCATGTGGAGAAGCTGTTCCACTACGGCGACCATGACACCGGCGGCAAGTGCCACTTCAGGGGGGACGGCACGGCGGAAAAGCTGATGGAGCATTACAGGTGCACGAGGGCAGGGCTTGACGGAATGGCCATCGCGCCGCGCCGCCGCGAGACGTGGGAACGGCTTTTCGGGGAGCCGTGGGCGCCCGTCATGCACAAGCGGGTAAAGGGGTACGATTTCGTCCTTTCGCAGTACACCGCCGAGGGGCACAACTCCGCGCTCGGGCTCGGGGATTTCCTGAAGGGGTTCAATCCCGATCCGCGAAAGCCTTTCTTCTATTCGCAGCACCGCGTCCTCAGGAATACGGCGTGCGGGTCTGGCGCGTGGGGGCAGGACAACGGGAGCGCCAAGGCGATGCTGTCGAGGCATCCCAACTGCTGCGCGTTCTTCGGGCATGCCCACCAGTCGGCCATCCGCGAGGATGCGATCTGGCAGGGGGCGTTCACGGCGGTGCAGGTGCCGTCGCTCTCCTGCGTGACGCAGGAGCCGGGCCACGCAAACAAGCCGAACGGCTGGATGGCGGAGCAGGGGATGGTGCTTTCGGTGTATGGCGATAGGATGGTCATACAGAGGATGGACTTCGCGAACCGCAAGCCGCTTGGCCCTGCATGGGAGCTTCTGCCGTCCAGCGGCGGAATGCCTTTTGCGCACGAGACGCGCCGCCGCGCCGCCGTTCGCCCGGAGTTCCCTGCGGGTGCGACGCTCTCCGCGAAGATGGAGGAGCGCGGCAAGGACGGCGATCTCCACAGGAGCCTGACGCTGGAGTTCCCGATAGTGAACGGGATAGGCGGCGGGGTTCGAGCCTACGACTACGAGGTGACCGTGGATGCGATCTGCTTTGGAGGAAATGCGCAGCGGGGCGTGAAGCGGTACTTTTCGCCCAAATGCCACTTTGCGCCGTCCGCCGACACGGGAACGATGACGGTCACATACGGCCTGGACGAGTTCAAGGCATGGAATTCGCTGAAATCGCGGAACTGGGGCGCGCTCCATGTCGCAGTACGCCCGCGCGAGACCTTTGGCGGCGTCGGCCGTGCGCTTGAGGCGGATGTCAAGGCAGCGGAAAGGATTGGCACATGACGGCATTGGAAATTGCGATGGCAGGGTATCTGGCGTTTGGCCAGCCTACCGGGAACTACTACGAGACGATAACCAAGCATGCGGGGCTTCAGGTGATCCACGCCGACGGCGCGGTGACGCTGAGGCTCGCCGAGGTCGGGCGCGAGGAGTCGGCTGCGGATGGCGCGAAGACGATTGTCGTTCGCCTCAAGGACGAGCATTATCCTTTCGAGGTGGCACGGTACATAAAGACCTGGGGCGACTGCGCGGCGGTCGAGACGTGGGCGGAGATTCGCCATTTCGAGCCGGGGCCGGTGCGGCTCGTGCGCGCCGACAGCTTCGCATCGCCTGTCGTCGTGACATCGGATGTTGTCCGCGTCCTGTCGCTGACGGGCATTGCGAAGAACGAGGCGAATGTCAGCCGGTCGTCAGTCGGCAACGGACAGAGCGTTGAACTTGTCTCAAGCGCGGGAACGCGCAACGCATGGGAAGCGAACGCCTCCATGATGGTGGAGTTCGGCGATGGCGTGGACGAAGAGCGCGGGAAGGTCCTCGGCATCGCGCTGGAATGGCCTGGCAACTCGTGCCGCCGCGTCCGGCGGAACTGGGACGGTTCGCGCACGGAGGTCTTCGCGGGCATCGACATGACAACGGGGCCTTACACGCTCGACTCCGGCGTGACGTTCACGACGCCCAAGGCGGTGCTCGTCTGGTCCGAGAGCGGACGCGGCGAGGTTTCGCGGCAGTACCACCGCTGGGCGCATCGCCACCTAATGCCGCACGGCTATGACCTGCACCCTGTCCTTCTCAACAGCTGGGAAGGTTCGTATTTCTCTTTCACGGAAAAGACGCTTACGGACATGATGGACGGCGTGAAGGAGATGGGCGGCGAGATGTTCGTTCTGGACGACGGCTGGTTTGGGCGCGGAAAGTATGCCCGCGACGAGAAGAACAGGGACAGGACCGGACTCGGCGACTGGTGCGTGAACACCAACAAGCTGCCGCACGGCCTCGGTTGGCTCGCTGATGAGGCGGAGAGGCGCGGCCTCAAATTCGGTCTCTGGATCGAGCCGGAGATGGCGAATACGAAAAGCTGGCTCGCCGAGGCGCATCCCGGCTGGATTCTGCGCGAAGAAGGGCGCGACCTCGTCAAGGGGCGCGGTAAGACGCAGGTGACGCTCGACTTCTGCAACCCCGCCGTCCGCGACAGCATCTTCAACCAGCTCGACAAGGTTTACGACGACCTTATTCTCAACTCTCAACTTTCAACTCTCAACTACATCAAGTGGGACTGCAACGCGAACATCTGGAATCCCGGCTCGCCGCACCTCGCCGCCGACCGCCAGCCGAATCTGTGGTACGACTACTCAAAAGGCTATCTGGAACTGATGGCGCGCTTTGCGGCGAAGCGTCCGCACATCATGACGCAGGCCTGCGCCTCGGGCGGCGGACGCATGGATTTTGGTTCGCTGCGCTACGCCGACGAATTCTGGCCGAGCGACTGCACTGATCCCTACCGGCGCATCTTCATACAGTGGGGATGCTCGCAGTTTTATCCGGCCTCGGCGATGGCATGCCATGTGACGGCCTCGCCTAACCATCAGACAAAGCGCGAAACGCCTCTCAAGTACCGTTTTGATGTTGCGATGTCGGGACGGCTCGGCTTCGAGCTGCACCCGAAGGACATGACGGCGGAGGAAATCGCATTTGCCAAGGCCGCCGTCGCGGACTACAAGCGCATCCGCCCCGTCGTGCAGCGCGGCGACCTCTATCGCCTCGTCTCGCCTTATGAAAAGCCGCTTGCCGCGCTCATGTACGCGAGCGAGGCGAAAGACGCCGCCGCCTTGTTCGCGCTGGGGCTCAAGATCGACGGCGAGCGCACCGAGACGCTCAAACTGCGCGGCCTCGACACGGACGCGCGCTATTCCGTCTGCGAAATCAACTGCGGCGGGAGATTGCATCTGGTGGGTGGGGCGCGGTTCATTGCGTCCGTCGCCGGCCGCGACCTGATGGAACGCGGCCTTGACATCACGCTTTTCGGCGACTACGATTCAGCGGTGTTTGAAGTTCGCCGCGTATGCGGCGGCGGTTGTGGCGCAAGCGAGGCGGAACGATGATACGCGGCGCGGGAGTGTCAGGCGGTTTCAGCCGCAGTCGCGGCGGACGGCTATTGCCACGCCTCAGGGCGGTGGATTGTGCGGCCATGCGTTCCGACGGGAATAACTTCCGGCAACTGGCACTTCGCCGGAAGGTCGCGGGGAATGTTCCAGCAATGTGTGGCATGGAAGCGGAGGTCTGTCGGGCGTTGTCGCGGATTGAACACGATTGTGCGTCGCTTGAGTTCGTGGCGCACGAGGTCGAGCGGCGCAATGAAATCCGCATCGCCGGAGACTATGACAAAGGCATCGGCGGCGTTTGTGTAGGCGTCGCGGAGAAGCGAGGTCGCGAGATTTACATCCGTCCGCTTCTCTTCGATCTTTATCACATGGACAAAGCCGTTTGCGGATGCAGAACATTCCTGACATCGGGAATCAACGGATGGAACCCACGCCTTGTTCTTGTTGTAGTAGCCCTCGATGACATCAACGCCGCCATGCGCGATGAGGGCTTGAAGGTAGATGTTCTGGCGTTCAATCTATGCGGGGTCGTGCGGATATGTCTTGGTGCGGGACGTGAAGTACTTGACGGCTGCGAGTTCGTGGTCTTCGTCAAGATGGGAATGGGCGAGCATGGCTTTGACAAGCGCAACGATGTCAAGCCATTTGCAGGCGGGGAGTCCGCGCAGCAATCCGTGGTAGAGATTGCCGCCGTCGATGTAGGCTATCGTTTTCATTCGTTTCCCAAAAAAAGATAGGGCCCCAAACCTTGCGGCCTAAGACCCTGTTCCGCGTCGGCAGAACCTTGCGGCTGGATATGAACCTTTTGACGGGTTCGACGCATATTGTACCAAATCGCGGCGGCGGAAACAAGGGGGCAAATTTCCAAGGAAAAGTGCAACATGTAGTGGAACACCTCGGAAAGGCGTTCCGCCGGGGTGGAGGCAGAGGCTGAAGAGAGAGAAGGATCGGTTGAGGAAGGCGAAGGAAAAGAAAGGGAGGAACCGCCCCCATGGGGGCGGCGCGAGGTAGATGAGCACTTCCTCACAACGGGACGTACAGGAACTTGGTCGCCGTCCGTCGCATGGAACGGCGGCACGTGGACGGCCGAGCTTGACGGGGGATATGCGTTTGTCCCGGCTACTCCGTCCGGCGGAAATGTCGTCGCCATGACAACCACGGTGACATTTGATTGCGTGCCGCAGGAAGAAGTTCAGCCGAAAGAAGGTGCGCAAGGGGGACTTTGGATAGGCACTAACGGATGCTTCCAGGTGTGGACGAGGGGAAAGTTGGGAGTTGGGAGTGGGGGAGTGGGTGAGTTGGGCTGGGTGGATGTCGAGGCGGGCGGTGTTACTCCAGAGGCCGGCGTCGAGTACACGTTCCGCTTCACCTTCGACTACACATCAAAGACGTATGGTGTCGAGGTTCAGACAGCAACAGGATTTACAAGGTTGAGGGAGAAAAATCCTGTCAATCCTGTAAATCCTGTCCAAAACTTCCCGTTGGCGACGCCCGGCTCGAAAATCTCGCGCATAAGGTTCGACGGCAGCGGCGCGTTCCGCTCGCTTGTCGGCGAATGGGCGGAAAAGGTCCGCGGCTTCATGATGCGGATATTCTGAATGCGACGGTAAACCGGAAAGCAATCTGCCAGATGCTCCGCGCCAGGGTGCAGGAACAAAGTAAATGCCCATGCTCTATGGGCATTTATTTTGGTAGGCGGACTGCCACATATTGCACTTTCCCCGCTACGGTTGTAATTCGGCAGCGGATTTGGTAGGGTACACAATGTTTTCTTTTGTGGTGCTATGCCCTTGAACGAAAGCGAGGTAGAAAAATGCCCTACGCAGTACTTGAAAAAGAGATTGAACGGCTTGACGAAACGCAGCAGAACACTGTCGTTCTGTTCGTTCGTTTTCTTCTGTCTCAAAAAGCTGCCGCCGCCAAGTCCGTTTCTGCCGACGAAAGGCCTCGCAAGTATGATTTCTCGGACTTGATAGGGAAGGTCAAGTTCGATGGTGATCCCGTTGCGTATCAAAGGAGCCTTCGAGATGAATGGTAAGCGCTATCTGCTTGATACCAACGCATTCATCCAGTTGCTGTCCGGCAATGGCTCGGTGCGGACTATCATTGATGATGCAGATTTCCTTTCTACTTCCGTGATTTGCCAAGCGGAGTTTCTTGCGTATCCGAAACTTGACCCCGAAACGCGCAATGCGTTCCTTCAATTTCTGTCTCGCATCCATGTTTACGATGTATTGTCATCCGATGACGCTCTTATGCGCGAGACGGTCTCCATGCGAGTTGAGAGCGGACTAAAACTTCCCGATGCCTTCATCGCGGCAACCGCTCTCGTCAATGGCTGTGCAGTTATATCCAACGACGAACACTTCCAGCGTCAGTCAAAGGTGGAAGTGAGGACATATAACCTAACACCATGACTGCGACTGTCCATAGCATCGTCAAATTATATCCCCCGAACGCAGTGAGCCGCGTAAGATCGGAAGAGCACACGTCTGA
>ERZ842401.5529-NODE-5529-length-13951-cov-7.372409_pt1 | contig 13951 bp, 5 predicted proteins | sample MGYA00521270_ERZ842401 | MGnify/ENA primary metagenome ERZ842401 (study PRJEB31892, sample SAMEA3878208) | bioreactor metagenome | biome: Moose rumen | place: Sweden | collected 2011-10 | study: EMG produced TPA metagenomics assembly of the PRJEB12797 data set... | reverse complement strand
CCGTGCCCTGTTCTGAGCGCGGACAAGACTCACATACCTATCGCTGAATAGTTACCATTTAAGTTTTAAAAGTTAATAAATAATAATTTAAAATTGTTTCTCGACTTAAACTGGTGTATTGCACTCTTGCTCAGGCTTGAATTTCATTATTTCCCTCCTTGCTTCAAATCAGCTGATACTATAATTCACTGCACGTGTGGGGACTCGATAGGCTTGTCTGCAGGGTCACGACCCTGGCTAATGGAGAAATCCTGAAAGTCAATTCTTGCATCATGCTCACTATTCTGAACGCAAATTTACTACAGTTTTTTGAATATCCAACACATTTCAAGAAAAAAATGCTCCCCCGCGCCCTCGGAATTGCCAGGTCGGCGGATTATGGGGATTAAAAAGATCGGCATCCGCAACCCTTTCTTTCTGTCGGCGAATTAGACGATTTATACTAATTGGGCATCCGCGCCCTCGGAATCGCCAGGTCGGCGGATTATGGGGATTAAAAAGATCGGCATCCCCAACCCTTTCTTTGTGTCGGCGAATTAGACGATTTATACTAATTGGGCATCCGCGCGGATGCCCTAGTATTTATTGTATTTATTGTTGTTGTTTTCATGAGTTGTGGTTAACGAGAAAACCAGGGGGCCGCTGTCGGCAGCGCCCCCCTGGCTCTTCACATTAAACTTTACTGTGGTTATGAAAAAATTCTATTCCTAGTTATGAATTGATTTCATTTCCAAAGTATTGTTCACGATGGCATCAATAGCGCACCTTGCTGGTGCTGGTGGTGCCGTCGCTGTAACGGGTAACCACGATGTTGATGCCCTCGAACGGCTTGTCACTCTGCATACCCAGTGCGTTGACGTAGGTCACACCAACCACCTCACCGCGCATCTGCTCGAAGAGCGTCTCGATGATGCCGGTAGTAATCTCGTCGACGGTAGCCTCATCCTGGGTCACATAGCCGGCGGGCTCGATGCTCAGGACGACGGGCTTGCGGTAGCTAGCGGTCAGGTTAACCACTGCGCTCACCTCGTCGCTGGCCAGGGTCAGCGTACCACGGGCATTCTCGTCAGTGCCATTGTAAACGACGGTCACGCTGGTGCCGTTATTGACGTCGGCATAGGGGATCGTGATGTCGCGGGTCTGGAATGCGAAGCCCTCGCCAGTGATGGTGGCGGTGAGGTCCTTGGTCAGCAGGTTACCGATAACGGTGATTACCTGGCTTACGCTCGGAGTCTCGGCGCTGGTGGTGCCCACAAAGACGGTCGAACCGTTCACGGGAGCAATCAGCCTGGGCTCATCCTCGGGAGGCGTGGTGCCGCCGTCATAGGTTGCGGTGAGGATGACAGTGATGGTGCCCACCTCGCTGCTGCTGATGGTCAGGGTGCCGGTGGCGTTGGCGTCGGTGCCGTTGTAGGTCACGGTCACGCTGGTGCCGGCATTGGCTGCGGCATAGTCAACCGAGTTGGTCGATACGCTGAAGTCCTCGCCGCTGACGGCAACCGTCAGGTTCTCGGTAAGGTCACTGCCGCTGATGGTCACGGCCTTGCTCACGCCGTCGCCAGTGTTGGTGCCCACATTGACGGTCGAACCGTTCACGGGAGCAGTCAGCACGGGATTGGTGACAGGCGTGGTGCCCTCCTTCTCAACATAGAGAACTGCGTTACTTGCTACATAAGCACCAAACCTTGGATTGCCTTCATTGTCGGCACCCGTGCCGATGATGCGGGTTGTAGCCTCAGCCAGATAGAAATTATTAACATTTGCCGTTAACAATGCGGGGCCATAGAACCACAGATAGTTATCGGTGGCAGAAGTGTTGCTCCTGAAATAGGTCTTGTTGCTTGAACCACCCCAGCCCAAGTAACTTCCGCTCGGCATCTGCAAGCTGTAGGTCGTTACCGTAACATTATTTCCAGCTTCGCTAGAGTAGATAGACTTGGTGCCTACTTCTGCCAGCGTGAGCGGCATGACGGTCGTGCCATCGATATCAATGATGCCGTTGTTAACAGTTACCTCGATGGCATCAGCAAACGTAGTACCACTGGTGCTCTTGAGCGCACCCATTGCCAGGTTCTGACTCTCATCAACAACGATGTACTTCTTGCCAGCTACAATCTGGTCGGTGCTGGTCACCTTCTCATAGACGGTGCCTTCTCCGGCGCGCTTGGGAGCACGGAGCATGAAGCCGTTGGTCTCCTCTTCCTCAAAGATGACGATTACCTTCGAGATCTGAGCGTTATAGGCGTTGGTCACCTTCAGGATGTACTGGGTGCCCACGGTCTGATAGTTCTCGTCGATGTTGAAGGTGTTGGTACCGAGCGAACCGGTGGCCTCGGTGCTCACGGCGTCGTTGCCGACAAAGATGTTCATCTTGACGGTGTTGGAAGCGCCGGGACGGCCTACAACCTGAATCTGCTTCACCTTGCGGTCGAAGGTCGGCAGCGTGAGCTGACCGTTCTCACCGAGCATCAGGAAGCCGATGTTCTCGTTGTAGAAGTACTTGTTGGCCAGACCGATGGTGAGGTTACCGTCGGTGTAGTCGGTGTTGTTGGTCTGCCAGCTGGCAATGTTACCAGCGGGAATCTGCCAGGGATTGTCGGTGAAGTCGATGGTCACCATGTTGTCCATCGAGTTATCGACGGGATCGATGTGCTTAACCTTGTAGTAGAAGCGCACAATCACCTGGAGGTCGGTGGGCTGGATACCCTTCAAAGCACCGAACTTGATGATGTTGCGGGCGTTGGTGTAGTTCTCGGGGAGCGACTTGTCGAGGGTGGTGGAGTTGGTGTACTCCTCATATACCACCTGCATGTTGCGGTCCAGAGTGGGATCGTTGACAACATAGTCACCGTCGTTGCTCGACATGGGCGTGTAGCCGCGCAGCGAGCCGCTGTTGCTCTTCACCCAAACGCGGAACATGTAGGGCTCGTAGTAGTTGCTGCCACCCTCACCCTTCATGTTGGTGGTGGGAAGCATACCCGTGGCATCCACACCCAGGAAGTAAACGTTGCAATCGGCGCCGGTCTCGTCCTTCCACGAGGTTGCGGGGTTGTCCTCGTTGGTCTGGTCGTTCTTCACCTGACGCTGAACCTCAACGCTGTTGACGGTCACCTTGCCCACACCGGTCTTCCAAATGGGAGAACCGTAGCTGTTGTGGTAGCCATCGGGGGTCAGGCCGCTGGGCAGACCCTCGGCGTCGTAGTAGAAGCGGTTGTAACCATAGGTCCAGGTAATGGGAGTATAACGCATGTAGTCGTTGTAGCTGCCGGTGAGCACCTCGGCATTGTCGAGACGCTCGATCTCGTCACCGGGATAGTTCACGGCACCGAAATACTGCGGCAGGTAGTTCATACCCTCGGTGTAGAAGGTGTTGTTGTTGTCCTTCTGGGTGTAGGTGATGCGGCTCCACGCGTTGGCGGGATTGCGCATCAGGGTGTAGTAGAATACCTCGGCATCAGCGGTGAGCGACATGTCGATCTCGGCGTTCTTGACGTCCTCCTGCAGCAGCGTGGGGATGCTGTCGTGGATCATCTCCTCGAAGGTGTAGAAACCGTTCAATACCGAGCTTGAGTGCTGCACGGGAACGATCATGACGTTACTTACCCTGGTAGTGTCCCAGTCGGCGGTTTCGCGGCCGGTGTACTCCAGCACATAGTCGTACAGGTAGGGATGCGAATCGTCGCCCGTGTAGTCACGGAACTGATCCACGATCTGGATACCACTCACGTCGATCAGAGCAGCCTCGGCTTCGATCTCGGTGAGAACCATCTTGTAGACATAGACATTGTAGATGGTGGGCGAATAGTAGTTGGTCCACTTTCCACTCGTGGTCGTACTGGGCGTGACGCCATAGAACTTGACGTTGCCGCCACTACCCAAGGCTGCTGTCTCCAGTGAATAGTACTTGTAGGTATCGGAGCATTGAACAATGTCATCCAGATGGTCACTTGAATTCTCCTCACTTGCAATGTAGCTGCCGTAGGTGCTGTTGTTGATGACACCGAAGTCAAATAACAGGGTCTCGTTGGCCAGGCTGGCAGGACAGTTGTACTGCAGGTAGTAGTTCCAACTGCTATAGCGGATGTATGCGGCACCCGAGCTGGTCATGTACATCGAGTTGCTAGGCGAGCTCCAGTTGCCGTGGTTGACGGTGAAGTTGCCAGTGGTCTGCACGCAGTCATACACGAAGTTGATGCTGTCAACCAGCACATAGGTCGTGTCATAGGCCACCGTGCTGCCGCTGCCACTGCCGCTCTCAACAGTCACAACGATGCTGGCTGCACCGGCATCGCTTGTTGAGGTAAAGCTGACGCTTGAAGCGCTACCCGTCCATGTGCCGACATTGTTGCTGGTGGTATAACTACCACCTCCTGACGACAACGACAAACGAGTAACGGGGAAATTATTGTCAGTTCTACCATTAAACACAATCTTGGTAATCGTGCCACTTGCAGTAGAGATAGTGGTTGTTCCAGTCATATACATAGCCTGGGTATAGCCACCCAATTCGTCACTGCCTGTGGTGATTGTCACACCATCATTGGTCAAGGTATTCGTTGCGCTTGTCGCAGGCGTGAAGGTCACGTCCTTGGTGCTGACGGTGCCACCGCCGCCAGTGCTGCCCACGGTGAATGAGCCGCTGGTGGGAATCTTCATCGTCGTCAGGTAGTACTTGCTCTCGCCGGGGGTGTGGTTGGGATAGTAATACGGAGTGGGATAAGTCACCTCCCAGTTCACCTTGTCGCCCACGTGCTCGAAGGTGAGCGTCGCGGCCTCGGTCCTGGGTTCGGGCTTGTTGTGGTCGTAGCGGTACAAGTGGAACGTGTTCATGCCGGCATCAATCTGGGCGGTTGTCAGACCGGCGACACCGTTCTGGTTGAGCAGCGAGAAGAAGTTGCGGTAGTAGTTGTACTCGTTGTCGATGTCGAAGTCGCACTCGTGACGATCGCCACGCAGCGAGATGAAGTCATTGTAACCGGGGATGGTCACCTCGGCAACATCGGTGTCGGCATAGAAAGTGCCGGTGCTGGTGGCAGTGTGGTCCACAGGCTCGTCAGCAGCGGTGGGCCATGCACGCACGATGTAGGCGATGCGGTAGCTGTCGGGATACTGAGGCACCTGATAGGTGTAGGTGGTGTCGGTGGTAGTGGTCAACAGTTCCTCGAGCACGATGTTGCCCTGCTGGTCCCTGACCACTACCCACAGGTCGTGGGTCTCGGGCTCGTCAAAGCCCAGGGTGTTCTGCAGCGAGGTGCTCCAGTTGACGGTCACGTCATAGGTGTGCTCCTGGGTCTTGTTGGCCTTGGCAGTAGCCTCGATCTCGGCGGTGTAGAGGCCCACACGCGGCTGGTGGTCGTAGTTACGCCAAGTGGCATTGGTACCATCAAACTTCTGGCCACGGTCATCGGGGATGTAGAAAATCAGGTTGGACAGGGAGTTGTGGACCGTTCCATCCTTACCAGTCATGGAGAAGTAGTGCTCCTGCACGTTCACACTGCGGCAGTCATGGACAACGCCATAGGCCTCGCCCTGGTCCATTCGCTCAAAGAAGTCGGTGATCTCATCACCCGATTCGGTGGTGGAGGGGCTGAACTCCTCATACATGCCGTAGAACGGGGCCAAGTCATTATCACCTGATGTCTCATAGGAGGACAAATAGCAATCCTTGCCCTTACTGATGAAGAAGAAGCGGTTGAGGCTACCGGTGTAGCTGAACATGGTACCGGCATCGCTGGTAGCGGTGGATGCACCCACTCGCACACTATTGGTCAGCAGCTCGATGGACTCGAAGTAGGTGTTAAAGTTATTGACTACATCATCCCATGTATAGGTCCTGATGTCAGGAACAGTTGTAGCGCTGTTCTGAACTGATGTGCCGTCCTTTACCTTTACTAGGAACACGGTGTAACCGTTGGCGGAGGGGGGAGTAACGCTATACTTGTTGACGAAGGTGTTGGTGACGGTCTTGGTGTAACTATTGCTAGAGCTTGAGAGGTTTCCGAGACTTTCGCCATTGACATAGTAACGAGCGTATCCCGCATCAGAGCTGTAATTGTAGTGATAACCCGTAATGGTAATCGTCACACTGGAATAATTGCTCAAAGATTCGCCTGAGATGATGATCTGGTTGCTGGTGCTTGTAGGACAAAGGTAAACATAATTACCAACCTGAGTCAACTTAAAACCAGATATGCTCCAGCTGGAGGGAATATCACTTTCGTTGTTGCTATAACTCCAGCTTGATATAGTAGTGTTGCCCGATCTTACCGTGATTGAGTAAATGAGCGCATGACTAATGTCATCGCTGGAATTAGTCATACCCGCACTGATAACGATGTTCTGAGCGGTTTGAACGGGGTTGATGCCTTCATAGGGCCACCTCGCATTTGAAGGAATGTCCCATCCGAAATCAATGCCATAATAGGGGTGGTCTGTCTCATAGAAAGCACTGTACTTGATACCGGGAAGGTCGGGGTTCATGTAAGTGTTACCCACGAGGTAAGCCATCTGATAGGGATCGGTGGCGGCTTCGGTGATCTTAGAAGTGTGCGGTGTTCCGTCACCGTCAGTCCAGTTATAGGAGATGTTGTCATAAAATGCGAAATTACGAATCGCATCTGACGTCTCGTTGTAGACGGCACGACGAGGTGCACGAAGCATCGAGCCATTACCTTGTTGTACAGGACGTTCGAGATCACCAAAGATTGTTAGTTCACTCGCCTGCTTTGTGACAGGCTTAACGGGAGCCTCAACCAGGTCCTTGATGGCCGAATACTTGTAGGGCACCTTGGCGCCTACTTTGCCCGCTTTAGACACAGAGGTATGAACCTTTGCGCTCGGGGCGGCCTGCTTCGTCAGCAATTGTGCCGATGCAGTGTTTGTCCAGCCCACTGCAAGGAGCAGGCTGGCGATTAAAACAGTAAATTTACGTTTCATAATTAATTATATATAATTAAAAGTTAAAAAAGTGTTCTTAATACAAATAGTGTATACAATAGCTTGTCGTTCAGTGCATTAATGTAGTTGATCAGGTTAAGGGGAGATGTGTGGATCTGGTGTTCCGCAAGGTAAGCGTCATGCTATCATCAGTCAAGTTGGGGTGATAATACCACCATCAAGTTTATAGTTTTTCTGCTACCTTTCTCCAAAATCTGATACTGCATTCAACGTGCAAAATTACATTATATATATTATCCTGCAAAAAAAATCCGCTAAAAAATCAAAAAAAAGTGCATAATACCCCCAAAAACGACAAGAACGAAAAACAAACAACAACAAATACAAGAAATACTATTGGCATCCGCGCACTTTTTCTTCTTTCTGTCGCCGAATTAAACGAATTATACTAACTGGGCATCCGCGCACTTTTTCTTCTTTGTGTCGGCGGATTAGACGAATTATACTAATTGGCATCCGCGCCCTGGTTTTAAAGACAAGCCCTCTCAATAAGACACGCGGATGCCAATCAGTTCAATTCGCCAAATTCGTAGTTTGTTTTTTCGTAGTTTGTTTTTTCGTAGTTTGTATTTATTGTATTTATTGTTGTGGTTTTGAGGGTGTTGTGGTTAGGGGCGGGTGGCGGTGGTGAGGATGGTGGTGGCGGCGTCGAGGATCTCGTCGTGGTTGTAGTAGCGGTCGTTGACGTCGACGCGCACGTCAGGAGCGACGCCGAACTCGGTGAGGCGGCCCTGTGCATCCATGAGGGGGCACGAGGAGAAACGCACGCGCCAGCCGTTGGGGAGTTCGCTGGTGAAGGGGAGTCCGCATCCGCCGCCGGTGGTGTCGCCCACGACGGTGACCTGGGGGAGGGCCTTCATGATGGAGACGAAGTTGTTGGTGGCGCTGAAGGAGGCCCGGTTGGCGAGGACGACGACGGGCTTGAGGTAGTGGATGTGGTTGGGGGCGGGCTCGTAGTAGTAGGCGTAGGGCTCGCTCAGGTCGTTGTGCCCGGGCCCGGTCTTGTGGCAGATGTATCCCGCGAGGGTGCGCTGGTCGATGAAGCGCGCGACGAGTTTCTCGACGTTGGTGAGCAGGCCGCCGCCGTTGTTGCGCACGTCGATGATGAGGCCGTCGGCGGTGGAGAGGTAACTGAGGATGAGGTCGAGGTTGCCCTCGCCGATGGTGGAGGAGAAGGAGCCGTAGTACATGTAGCCGATGTTGTCACGCAGGATCTGGTACTTGATGCCCGAGGCCATCTTGTAGTCGAAGTTGAGGTAGTACTGGTCGATGGTGCGCTCGTTGTAGTTGACGGGGCTGTGCTCCCAAATCCAGTAGCGCGACACGTCGTGCGAGGCGATGAGGTTGGTGTGGCCGTCGCGCAGCTCCTTGAGCATGTCGCCGCAGATGTCGAACAACTCCCTGTCGGTCATCTTGTTAGAGACGCGCATGCGGTAGCGCTGGTGCACCTCGTTCCAGTCCACCTGCTTGTAGTCAAAGAAACTGTAGTGCTCGTCCATGATGGTCCAGAGGGCCTCGAAGTTGCCCACCTGGTCGTGCTCGAACTCATCCTGCTGTGCACACCCGCCCAACACAAAAAAGAAAGACAATAAGGACAATAAATACAATGGCATCAGCATCCTGTTTTTTAATGCGAATTTAACCGATTGTGCAGCAGCCGCGAAGTGTGATAATCTGGATATCATAGTTTTTATTGTTTTTATTGTTTTTATTTATCTACCGATGCCGAGGACGAGCGAGTGGGTGACGTCGTGGACCTTGAGGTGGTTGACGGTCCAGTGCTCGAGGCGCGTGCGGTAGCCCAGGCGCAGCGTGAGGCATCCCAGGTGCAGGTCGGCGCCCAGGTAGTGGGTCATGTCCAGGCGGTTGCCCCACCAGGCGAGGTGCGCCAGGCCGGCGTGGTTGCCCAGGTAGATCTCGTAGTAACTCTCGTCGTACTCGGGTGCGAAGAACACGCCCAGGACGGGCAACTGGGCCTGGTAGCGCAGCGTGACGGGCATGCGCCACAGCCGTGTGCTCCATGCCGCCATGCCGGTGACGCCCAGGCCAAAGTGGGCGCGCGCCGTCACGGGGTTGTTGCTGTTGACCGGGTTGTGGACCACGCCGGCGCGCAGTTGTGCCATGGGGCCGACTGAGAGGTCGACGCGCCGTGCCAGGGCGGCGCGCCACTGGCGCTGCATGTCGAAGGTGACCTCACCCAGCAGTTTGTGCAGGTTGTTGTTGCCGGCGGGGTTCTCGACGTAGTTGTAGTCGGCCCCTACCAGCAGTTGCCACAGCCAGTGATGCGCGGCGGGTCGCATGGCCTCGTAGGCGAGGCCCAGGTCCATGCCGTCGTAGGTGATGGGCGTCAGGTAACTGTCGTGCACCGCGGCATAGCCCGCGTCGATCATGAACATCGACACCGAAGCCCGCTGCGGCACCGTCACTGCCACCGAGTCCTGACCCGCAGCCGTGACCGCCTGACATGCCAGCAAAGCCACCGCCAGCACCGCCATGAGATGATTGATAAAATTATTTGTCATTGTTGTCCTTCTTGTCTTCTATAAATCTGTTAAGATTGCAAAAGTAACAAAAAAGCACTATCTTTGCAGCAAACTATCATTATTATTTTTTGGTGCATATGGAAAACATACTCACTGTCTTGAGTGACTGGATTGTGGCCGCCAGCGACGCTGTGTGCGGCTACCCGGAGTTTTTTCTGTTGATTGGGGGCGGGCTGTTCCTGTTCCTGTACTCGGGCGCGGTGTCCATCAGGCGGCTGCCGTGGGCGTTGCGGGCGTTGCGCGACAAGCAGGCCAGCGACAGCGGCAAGGAGTCGGGCCAGATCAGTTCGGTGCAGGCACTGCTGAGCGCCATCGCCGCCACCGTTGGCATGGGCAACATCGCCGGCGTGGCCATCGCGCTGTCGATTGGCGGCCCGGGCACGGTGTTCTGGATGTGGGTGAGTGCCCTGGTGGGCATGAGCACCAAGTTCTTTGAGGGGACGCTGTCGATCATGTACAAGGGACGCGACAGTGCCGGCGAGGTGCAGGGCGGCCCCATGTACATCATCACCCGGGGCCTGGGCGAGAAGTGGAAACCGCTGGCGGTAGCCTTCTCGATATTCGGCCTGGTGGGCACGCTGTGCTTCATGCAGGCCAACCAACTGGTGGAGTCGGTGACGACGGTGTTCACCATGCCCATGGGCATCGATAACACGCTGATGCTCAGGTTCATCATGGGCATTGTCATGGTGCTCATCGTGGGAGCCGTGATCCTGGGCGGCATCAAGCGCATTGCCCTGTTTGCCTCGCGCATCGTGCCAGTGATGGTGATCCTGTACCTGATCATGGTGCTCGTGATCATGGCGATGCACTTCAGGGAGATTCCCGGCGTGTTCGGCCAGATACTGGAAGGAGCGTTCGACATGCGGGCCGGCTTTGGCGCGTTTGCCTACGTCGCCCTGACGGGAGCGCGGCGCGCCGCCTTTGTCAACGAGGCCGGCGTGGGTACCGCCTCGATGATGCACGGGGCGAGCAAGAACACCGATGCCGTGCGTGAGGGTCTCATCGCCATGCTGGGTCCCGCCATCGACTCGGGTCTGGTGTGCACGTTGACCTCCATCCCCATCATCATTGCCGGCAACTATGTGGGCCTGAGCGACCCCAAGGGGTTGTACGTGGCACTGGGCGCGTGGGGGCAGTTGCTGCCCGGCATTGGCCACCTGCTGCTGATGGTGATTGTGTTCTTCTTTGCCTTCTCGACCATGTTCAGTTACAGTTACTATGGGCAGAAGTGTACCAACTATCTCTTTGGGGCGCACAACGTGAAATGGTACAACTACTATTACCTGGCGATGATCATCGTCGCCGCGATGATCCCGCTCAAGGTCATGGTGAGCATCATGGACCTGGCTTTCGCCCTGATGGCGCTGTGCACCATGTTCACCATCATCGCCCTGGCGCCACGCGTCAAGCGGCTGATGAAAAGTTACTTTAATTCAGGTTCTGAGGTCTCAGAACCCTGAAGTGTAGTGTTTAGAGTGTAGTATTTAGAGATATGGAACAACCCGCCAAGAAACTGTTGTTGCTTGATGCCTATGCTTTGATATTCAGGGCCTTCTATGCAATGATACGCAGCCCGCGCGTCACCAGCACGGGCATCGACACGTCGGCCGTGTTCGGCTTTGTCAACACCCTGCAGGACCTGCTCAAGCGCGAGCGGCCCACGCACATCGCCGTGTGCTTTGACCCGCCAGGCGGCAAGACCTTCCGCCACGAGAACTACGAGCCCTACAAGGCCAACCGCGAGAAGACCCCCGAGGGCATCCTCGTTGCCGTCCCCTACATCAAGCGCATCCTCGAGGCCTACCGCATCCCCATCTTTGAGGTCGAGGGCTATGAGGCCGACGATGTCATCGGCACCCTGTCACATCTGGCTGAAGGTCAGGGGTTTTTCACCTATATGGTGACCGGAGACAAGGACTTCGGGCAGTTGGTGACCCCCAACATCAAGATCTTCAACCCCGGCAAGAACGAGGTCTTGGGCGTCGAGGAGGTGAAAGCCAAGTACGGCATCGACACCCCCACACAACTCATTGACATCCTGGGACTCATGGGCGACACCGCCGACAACATCCCCGGTTGCCCCGGCGTGGGTCCCAAGACGGCCGAGAAACTCATCCAGCAGTACGGCTCGATTGAGAACCTGCTGGAACACACCGAAGAGCTGAAAGGCGCTCAACAGCAGCGCGTTAGAGATAATGCCGAGCAGATACGCATGTCGAAGTGGCTGGCTACCATCATCACCGATGTGCCTGTCACCCTCGACGAGCCGATGCTGCTCCGCAAGGCCGTCGATATGGATGCCCTGCGCCAGGTGTTCACCGAACTGGAATTCCGCACCCTCACGCAGCGCCTCATCGACGGCGGCGAGGCCAATGTCGGCCTCAATGAAGCACCCGCCACTGCCCCATCCCCCACCCCGGCACCTGCTATTGCCCCCAAGCCAGCGGCAGGCAAGCAGTTGTCGCTGTTTGACATGGGCGAAGAGGAGGAACCCGCCGTGGCGTTGCCCTATAGCACCATCGACAACGTCGAGACCGACTACCGTCTCGTCACCACGCCCCTCGAGGCCGCCACGCTGGTCAGCGACCTGCTGGACCAGCCCCGTGTGGCCGTCAGCCTGTTGGGCTCGGGTGACAATGCCATGCAGTTCAGGATTATGGGACTCGCCCTGTGCGCCCGGCAGCACGTGGCGGCCTACATCAAGTGCGATGACCGGCAGGACATGCTCCAGGCGTTGGCACCGCTGTTCAGCGGCAAGATGTGCATCGCCGGCAGCGACATCAAGCGCTTGATGGTCGTGCTCGATCAGCACGGCTTCCGTTTCACGGCACCCTACTACGACACCGCGGTGGCCCACTACCTGCTGCAGCCCGAGCGTGGCCACTCCATCGCCGAGATGGCCTATGAACTGCTGCACTACACCACCATCACGCCCGAAAGCCTGCTCGGTCCCAAGGGCCGCAACCAACTCAAGCCACAGCAATTGGCACCCGAAGCCCTCGCCCGCTGGGCATGCGAGGCAGCCGACCTGACGCTGCAACTGCCCGATGTGCTCGATAAGGCCCTGCACGAGCAAGGACTACATAAATTATTGACCGACATCGAGTTGCCGTTAATAAAAGTGTTGGCCAGCATGGAACTGGCCGGCGCGCGCATCGACGTGAAGGCCCTGAACGACTACTCGGTGACCCTCACCGAGCAGATGAACCGCCTGGAGGCCGAGTGCCATCAACTGGCAGGCATGAGTTTCAACACCGCATCACCCGCCCAGGTGGGCGAGGTGCTGTTTGACCACCTGAAAATCGACCCCAAGGCCAAGAAGACCAAAACGGGCCAATACAGCACCACCGAGGACATCCTGCTCAAACTGCGCGACCGTCACCCGCTTGTGGACAAGATATTGGAACTGAGAGGAATACGCAAACTGCTGTCGACCTATGTCAACGCGCTGCCAGCTCTGATTAACCCCGCGACAGGCCGCATCCACACGACCTATAACCAAACGGTGACCGCCACGGGCCGCTTGTCATCGACCAACCCCAACTTGCAGAACATCCCCGTGCGCTCGGACGACGGCAAGGAAATTCGCCGCGCCTTCATCCCCGCCGAGGGCAACGTGTTCTTCAGTGCCGACTATTCCCAGATCGAGTTGCGCCTGGTGGCCGACTTGAGCCATGACCAGACGATGCTCGACGCCTTTGCCCACGGCCATGACATCCATGCCATTACCGCGGCACGCATCTACCACAAGCCGCTGGAACAGGTCACCGGCGATGAGCGCCGCAAGGCCAAGACGGCCAACTTCGGCATCCTGTACGGCATCAGTGCCTTTGGCCTGGCCCAACGACTCAACATCCCGCGCGATGAGGCCAAGATGCTCATCGACGGCTACTACACCACCTTCCCGCAGGTGAGGGAATACATTGACCGCAGCATCGCCCAAGCCCGAGAAAAAGGCTATGTCACGACCCTGTATGGCCGCCGTCGCATGCTGCCCGACATCAACTCGCGCAACGCCGTGGTGAGGGGCTTCAGCGAGCGCAACGCCATCAACGCGCCCATCCAGGGCACCGCCGCCGACGTCATCAAACTGGCCATGGTGCGCATCTATGAGCGTTTCCAGGCCGAGGGTATCCGTTCCAAGATGATCCTGCAGGTTCATGACGAACTCAACTTTGACGTCCTGCCCGCCGAACTCGACCAGGTGCAGCGCATCGTCATCGAGGAGATGGAGGGTGTGTATCACGGCCAAGTGCGCCTCACCGCGTCGCATGGTGCTGCCACCAACTGGCTCGACGCACATTAAATAAAATTGTAGAATTATTGCTCTGTTTCAAAAAATAGCAGTATCTTTGCACCGCTCAAATGAGATTCGGGGTGTAGCACAGTTGGTTAGCGCGCCACGTTCGGGACGTGGAGGCCGGAAGTTCGAGTCTTCTCACCCCGAC
>ERZ842401.5527-NODE-5527-length-13953-cov-11.724637_pt1 | contig 13953 bp, 1 predicted proteins | sample MGYA00521270_ERZ842401 | MGnify/ENA primary metagenome ERZ842401 (study PRJEB31892, sample SAMEA3878208) | bioreactor metagenome | biome: Moose rumen | place: Sweden | collected 2011-10 | study: EMG produced TPA metagenomics assembly of the PRJEB12797 data set... | reverse complement strand
AATCCCCAATCCCCAATCCCCAATCCCCAATCCCCAATCCCCATATATATCATTTATTTAAAATACAAAAATTTTGAATTAATAATAGTAAAAAATATATCCAAATAAAAATTTTTAATTTCATATAAATGTCAGAATCAAATCCAAGTCCAAATACAGGACAAAAAGAATCTCATCTCGACATTCAACATCTCCTCGATTATATCAGTAATCTTTCAAATTTAATGGCAGATGCTGATAGAGATGCAGTATACAAGTTTTTAACAACTAAAAATAATCTTGGTTTTCTCCGAACATTTTGCTCAAGAGAAAATATCCACAACATTTCTTTAGTTATAAATGAGGATGATAATCCAAATCAAGGAGAAGAATATTTACTAGAGTCAGATCCGAGTTTAAAGTCGTTTCCTTCTACAAATATTATTTTCATAAAGAAAAAACCTTATTTAGATTGTTCTGATATAAAAAAAATAAAAAAAGATTTACAAATATTAAATTTTAGTACTGAAAGTAATGATACAACAATGCTTTCTCATATACAGAATTGCATTCAATCAACTTTTTTATCCTTGTTTAATTCATATAAAGAGTTAATCAAAATTGAAAAAACTTCAGCTATTAAAACATATAATGTAAATCAATTACAAAATAAAGTAACAGAGTTAGTTGACTCTATTAATAAAACATGGAAAACGTCAAATATACCTGTTGTCAAATTAGAATTCGAGAAATTTTATTTGGCAATTAAAGAAAAACTCAAAAAGGAAAAAGGAAGAGAACCAACTGCTGATGATTTTTTAAGCGTATTAGATGATACTCAACTAAACAATTTATATGATTGCTTAAATAAATGGCAAGCTGAAATAACCCAAGTAATTAAAATGGATAGAAATTTAAGCGATGGAAATACTTTAGATGAAATAGAATTTTGGGTTGATTATATTAAGGTAATAAAAAGCATTAGAAAGCAATTAGAATCTTCTGATGTTCAAATTACATTAGATATAGCTATAAAGAAAGGAAAGACTTTTATAACAAATCCTTTTCAAATAAATACAAAAACTGATGAATATATAAAACGAGCTGATTCATATAATATTTTATTAAAAGATTTACCAATAAAAGAAATGTATAATTCTAATAATATCGATGATTTAATAATTCAAATTCAAAAAATTTTCGAAGTGGTTAAAAATAAAATGAGGCTTTCTGATTATCCTTTAAAACGAGTTCAACAATTAATAGATTGTGTTAATGAAGACATGATAAGTCAATTAATTAAAATAATAGGACCTAATTTAATGTCAATGAAATATGATGACTTTCATGAACTAATGAAAAAATGTTCAAATCTTTTTGAAAAGATATGGAAAAGCGAATTTGAGCAATTAAAAAAAGATATTCAAGAATTAGGCAAAAAAAAAAATGAAGATTTATTACAAGCAAAAGCTTCTTTTCCTCATAGTTCTTTACAAGGAAGATTATCTGATATAAATTCTTTCAGATTAGAAAATAAAGAATTAGTTGAAATAACACTTAAATTAAATAAATCAAATACAAATTCAGAAAAAAAAGAAGAATCTCAAATAACCCGTGAATTAAAAAATGCTTATAAATTATCATATAATATAGATGTATTAGATTTGAGTGATAAAGGAGTCAATGCTTGGGCTAATGTAAAATCAGAATATAATAAAGTTGTTGAAAAAATCGAAGGACAAATATCCAGTTCTTTAAGTGAACAATTAGCCAGTGCCCAAAATATTATTGAAAAATTTAGAATTTTTGAAAAATTCAAAATAATAATAAAAAGGCCAAGAATTCAAGCATCTATTCAAGATTATCAAAGAGCCTTAATTCGTAATGTATCAGAAGATTTAAATATTTTAAAAGAAAAATTTAATTCCGGTTACGAAAATAGTTCCGCAGCAAAATTATGCTCAATTAGAGGTATACCCCCCATATCTGGAGAAATAATATGGAATAATCAATTTTTAGCCCAGGCAGAATCATATAAGAATAAAATAGCGAGCGTATTAGGTGACACATGGGAAAATACCGAAGAAGGTAAAAAATTAAAAACATTAATTCAATCATTTAGCACTATAACAGCACTAAAAAATGAAAAAATTGATACCTGGGAAAAAAATAATTTTAATGCAAATAAGAAAGGTACAAATGTTAACGATATAGAAAAAATAATATATATTGACGGAAATTATGGAAATTATAAATTAAAAGTTAATTTTAATAATTCTTTAATTGACTTCAAAGAATGTCGTTTAATGAAAAGAATGAAAGATATTAAAAATATGGTTCAAAAAAATTTCGCTGCCTGTAAAGATTATTATCCCTTTGCTCTTGCGATTCAAGACGCTTTTAGAACATTTAATAATTGTTGTCAAAAAATAAAAAACGAACCTAAAATTAATAAATTAATAGCAAAAGAAAAAGGCGAAATTCAACAATATATAAAAGATAACACGGAATTATCTTGGTCAAATGAACAAAAAGTTATTACTTTTGCTAAAGTATTATGTGAAAAGGTTTCTTCTTTTGAAGAAAAAGTCACTGAATTAATAAGTATGATAAATCAAATTGATTCTTTATTACAGCAAATATTAAAAGTTCCAATTCAAAAAGATTCTATAAGTGAAAATGTTTCTTCAATTCAATCTGTAATAAATCAAATAACAGGAAGTAATAAAGAATATTCAAATGTTGAAAAATGGATAAAAGATATTGATACAAAATTAGAAAATAATTTAATGAAAAGATTGGAAGAATGTCTCGAAATTTGGAAAAACGAATTTTTAGCATCTAAACCATTAAGTGATCCTATATTAATTAAGGAAGTAATCGTTCATAAAATTAGTATGGAAAATAAAAGTATTATTTTACAACCGTCGATTTTTGATGCAAGAGAATATTGGTATAATCAATTACATCAAACAATTAATATTATTTTAAATAATAGAAGATTATATAGTACTTTTTCTAAAAATAACGAACAAAATTTATATAAAGAAACAACTTATAGAGATTTAATTCCAAAACTTGATTCGAAAATATTATTAGGTGTATATTCAGCTTTAGAAAAAACATTTTTAAGTTGCGAAGAATATGTCAAAACATGGTCATCATATCAAGTCTTATGGCAAATAGAACCCCAATTTATTTTCACAAAATTAGGTGATGATATGGAAAAATGGCAACAAATAATGGAGGGATTAAAACAAGGTCGTAAGACATTTGATAATGATAAAAATGAAAAAGTTTTTGGAGCTTTGGTTGTTGATTATAGTTCGGTACAAGATAAAGTAAATAATAAATACGATTTTTGGCATAAAGAAATAATGAATCAATTTGCTCAAAAATCAAATGAAGGAATGATAGAATTCAGCAAAAAAATTAGTGCTGCAAAAGATATTTTAGAAAAAAATAGTTTAGAAACTGAATCTGGTGATATAGTAGCATTTATAACAGAAATATCAAAAGTGAACAAAAATTTAAGTAAATGGCAAATAGAAATGGATAAATATAAAAAAGCTCATACAATATTACAAAAGCAGAAATTTAGTTTCCCTCAAAAATTCAAAAAATTAGAAGAGCTCAACAAAGAATGGAACAATTTCTTAAATATCTTAAAAGAAAAATCAAATATAATGAAAGAAAAAGAGCCCGGAGCTAAAGCACGTATAAGTGCAGAAGAATCCTCTATAAATCAACGTATTGCAGAATTAGAAAAATATTGGTCAGAAAAAAAACCAGATAAAGCTGAAAATCCGGCTGAAGCTTTAGAAGTTTTATCCGAAGCGAAAAAATTAATAGAAGAAGTTAATGATGATTATGTGAAAAATTGTAAGGCGAAAGAATTATTAGAGATGGATTATAGTGATCCGAATAAATTAAATAATTTATATGAAGAAATAAAAGATTTAGAAGATGTATGGACTGAATTGAATAAAATATTTTCTAAAATCGATGAAAAAAAAGATACTCCATTTGTTGCAATAAATGCTGATAAAATCAAAAAAGCTTTAGAAGAAGCTTTAACCAAAATTGATGAATTACCTGATAGATATCATAGTTATGATGCGTTTGAAATAACCAAAAATAAATTGAAATATTATAAAAAGATTAATACTATTATAGGCGATTTAGGAACAGAAGCAATAAAAGAAAGACATTGGAAAAATATATTAAAGATATTAAATATAGATAAAGTCGAGAAAGATTTAATATTGAATGATTTATGGAAAGCTGATTTGCAAAAAAAAGAAAAGTTATTGCAAGAAATAATTAATCAAGCCGCAGGTGAATTAGTATTAGAAAATTATATAAAAAAATCAAAAGCTCGTTGGAACGATAAAGAATTAGATATGATTCAATATAAACAAAAATGTAAATTAATCAAAGGTTGGGATGATATGTTTTCTTTATTAGATGAAGATATTAACAGTTTCCAATCAATGAGTAATTCTCCTTACTATAATTTATTCAAAGACGAAATCGAGCCATGGAAAGACAAATTAGAAAATATTCGTCTTTTACTCAATGAATGGGTCGATGTCCAAAGAAAATGGGTATATTTAGAAGGTATCTTCTTTGGCTCAGCTGATATTAAAAACGAACTTCCTGGTGATTATAATAAATTTCAATCAATTGATAATGAATTTACTTCTTTAATGAAGCGTGTAACGAGTAAACCATATATTTTAGAAGTGATAACAATACCGAATATTAAAAGTATTTTAGAAGAAAAATTAAAAACAGCTTTAGAAAGAATCCAAAAAGCTTTGTATAATTTTTTGGAAAAACAACGACAAAATTTCGCGAGGTTTTATTTCATTGGAGACGAAGATCTTTTAGAAATTATCGGGAACAGTAAAGACGTGAATAAAATAACACGTCATTTTAATAAAATGTTCGCAGGGATGAATTCATTAATATGTACAGATGGCGACGAATTAAAAGGAATGATCTCACGTGAATTCGAAGAAGTACTTTTCGAAAAAAGTGTCAAAATTTCCGAAGATCCTGTCGTGTATCAATGGCTTAGAAAAGTCCAAGAGCAAATGCACTTTACTCTTGCGACAAAATTAGAAAAAGCCGTCGGCGAAATTTCAGAAATGGATTATATAGGAAAAGTCGATGAATTTATTAAATGGATAGAGCAATATCCAGCACAAATAACTGTATTAAGTTCACAAGTGTTATGGAGTGCAAGTATAGAAGCCGCTTTAACTGGGAATAAAACTTTAAAAGCATTGCCGGATGGATTTAGTTTAGAAAGCGAAGAACAAGTAATAAATAATATGTTAAGTGCTTTATCTGATCAGGTATTAAAAGATATTAAAGTCGATATGAGAAAAAAATTAGAACAATTAATTACTGAATTAGTTCATCAAAGAGATGTAGTGCGTTTACTCAAATCAAAAAAAATAACAAACGTTGAAGCTTTTGAATGGTTATATTATATGCGATTTTATTTTTATCCGAAAACTCCAGACGTATTAAAGCGTCTTCAAATAAAAATGAGTAATGCTTCATTTGATTACGGTTTTGAATATTTAGGAGTAGCTGAAAAATTAATTCAAACTCCCCTTACTGATAGATGCTATTTAACTCTTACACAGGGGTTATATTTCAGATTAGGAGGGGCCCCTTTCGGACCTGCTGGTACAGGTAAAACTGAATCGGTTAAAGCTTTAGGAGGACAATTAGGAAGATTTGTTTTAGTATTTAATTGCGATGAAAATTTCGACTTTAAAGCAATGGGAAGAATCTTTGTAGGTTTATGCCAAGTAGGTGCATGGGGATGTTTCGATGAATTTAACCGTTTAGAAGAAAGAATTTTATCTGCAGTTTCCCAACAAATATTAATAATTCAATTAGGTCTTAGAGAATTAGCAACTAATATAGACCTTATGGGAAAGAATATAAAGCTAAATCACCAAATGGGTATTTTCGTCACAATGAATCCAGGTTATGCCGGTAGAAGTCAATTACCAGATAACTTAAAACAACTTTTTAGACAAATGGCTATGGTAAAACCTGATAAAGATATGATAGCTCAAGTAACATTGTATTCACAAGGATATAAAACAGCAGAAAGACTTTCTTCGAAAATGGTTTCTTTATTCGAATTATGCTCGTCACAATTAAGTAGTCAAAGCCATTACGATTTTGGTTTGAGAGCTTTGAAAAGTGTTTTAGTCAATGCAGGAAATTTAAAAAGGAAAGAAGATAAAGAAAGAGAAACAACAAAAAAAGACTCTGGGTTACCTATAGAACAATTAGAACAAAATATTTTATTGAGAAGTGTTTGTAATACTTTGATACCTAAATTAGTTAGTGAAGATATCACCTTATTTAATTCATTACTTAGTGGAGTATTCCCGGATTGTAAAATCGAAGAAGTACGTGAAGATGCTTTAAAAAATAAAATTATCGAGTTATGTCAATTACGTAATTTAAATCCAGAAAATAAATTCATAGATAAAATACTCCAATTATATTCAATACAAAAAATGCATCACGGAGTTATGATGGTAGGCCAAAGTGGTACAGGGAAAAGTGCCGCTTGGAAAATATTATTAGAAGCATTAACAGCTCTCGATGGAATCAAAGGTGAATCATATATAATAGATCCAAAAGCAGTAAACAAAGAAAATTTATACGGTAAATTAGACCAAACTACTTTAGACTGGACAGACGGTGTCTTTACTGGTACATTAAGGAAAATTTTAGATAATCAAAGAGGAGAAAGTGGTAAACGTCATTGGATTATTTTTGACGGTGATGTAGATCCAGAATGGGCCGAAAATTTAAATTCAGTATTAGATGATAATAAATTATTAACTTTACCACATGGAGATAGATTGCAAATCCCACCAAATGTTAGAATAATGTTCGAAGTAGAAAGTTTGAAATATGCAACTTTAGCTACTGTATCAAGATGTGGGATGGTATGGTTTTCAGAAGATATTGTCACTATTGATATGATGTTTAGTCATTATTTAAAACGATTGAAACAAAATAATTTCGATGACTCAATGAATTATTTGGCAAATCAAAGTGGCGCTTTATTAGAATTCGATAACAGTAAAAATGATTATAATATCCAAGTAAGAACAAAAGCATCAGATAGTATCAAAATGTTTTTTGAACCTAATAATTTAGTTCAAAGAGCTCTTGAAGCATCTGAATCAATGCCACATGTTATGGAATTCTCAAGAATAAGAGTAATTGAGTCCATGTTTGCTTTATTAAGAAAAGGTACTACAAACATCATCGAATATAATGATAATCATAGTGAATTCCCAATGAATGACGACCAAATATTTTCTTATATGAGTAAATGGTTAATAGTTTCTATAATATGGGGTTTAGGTGGATCTCTAAGTTTAGGTAACAGAACTAAATTTAGTGAAAAGCTCCGCGAATTTACTTCTGATATTGAATTTCCCAACGATCCAAATTTTCAAATGATTGATTACTATGTAAATATTGGTGAAAATAGATGGAATCCTTGGAAAGCCCGAGTGCCTAATACTGATATCGAAAGCGAAAAAGTTTCTGATGCTGATGTTGTTATACCTACGGTTGATACGGTAAGACATCAAGAAATATTAAAAAGCTGGATTAGTGAACATAGACCTTTTATATTATGTGGACCACCTGGATCGGGAAAAACTATGACTTTAATGGCAACTTTGAAAATATTAACTGATTTCGAAATGATCTTTATTAACTTTTCTTCGAGTACAACTCCAGATTTAATCTTAAAAACTTTCGATCATTATTGTGAGTATATCAAAAGTAGTAATGGTACAATATTACGTCCTAAATTATCAAACAAATATTTAGTAATATTTTGCGACGAAATAAACTTACCAGAAATGGACAAATATAGTACTCAAGTCGTAATAACATTCCTAAGAGAAATAACCGAACAAAATGGCTTTTGGCGTCCTTTGGATAAAACCTGGATCAAATTAGAACGTATTCAATTCGTTGGAGCTTGTAACCCTCCTACTGATGTCGGTAGACATCCTTTAAATAATAGATTTTTACGTCATTGTCCTTTATTATATGTAGATTTCCCTGGAAAAGATTCTCTAAGACAAATTTATGGAACATTCAATAGAGCTATATTGCGTAAAGCTGGAAGTGCTTTTAGTGGCCAAAGTGAGCCTTTAACTGAAGCAATGGTTGAATTTTATACGCAGTGTCAAACACATTATACCCCTGATATCCAGCCTCATTATATTTATTCACCGAGAGAATTAACAAGATGGAAACATGCCATTAATGAAAGTATAGAAAATATTTCTGACCCGGATGGACTTGTGAGATTATGGGCACATGAAGCTTTAAGATTATTCCAAGATCGTTTAGTTTTAGACGAAGAAAAAGTTTGGTGCGATCAATTAGTAGATAAAGTTGCTTCGCAATGTTTTCCTTCTTTATCTCCTCAGGCTTTAGAAAGACCAATATTATTCACTAATTTATTAACGGATAATTATGTATCATGTGGCAAAGACGAATTAATAAAAAAAATCGAGGCTAAATTACAAGTCTTTTACGAAGAAGAATTAAATGTACCCTTAGTTATATTTGACTCAGTATTAGAACACATATTGCGTATTGATCGTGTCTTAAAACAACCCATTGGTCATCTTTTACTCGTAGGGCAAAGTGGAGTAGGGAAAACTACTTTATCTCGATTTGTTGCATGGATGAATGATTTAACAGTATTTCAAATAAAAGCTGGAAGGAATTACGGTGTGGCAGATTTCGATGCTGATTTAAGAGGGATAATGAAAAGAGCAGGATGCAAAGGAGAAAAAATCTGTTTCATTTTTGATGAAAGCAATGTTTTAGGACCAGCATTTTTAGAGCGAATGAATGCTTTATTAGCCTCAGGTGAAGTCCCTGGTTTATTTGAAGGTGATGAATATATATCTTTACTTAATATGGCTCGAGAAAATATCACTAAAGAAATAAAAGGAGTAGATACTGAAGAAGAAATATATAAAGCCTTTATTAAAGGTGTTCAAAGAAATTTACATGTTGTATTTACTATGAATCCTTTATCGCCTGATTTTAGTAACAGAGCAGCTTCATCCCCTGCGTTATATAACAGATGTGTTATTGATTGGTTTGGTGATTGGTCAAGAGAAGGATTATTCCAAGTTGCTAAAAAGTTAACAGAAAATGCGGATTTGAGAAAAGAAAATTTCAAAAAGCAAGATATGTCAAAAGAGGAAATGCATACATTAATAGTCGATTCAATTACTTCTTATCATATGATAATTAAAGATCTAAATGATAAATTGGCTAAAAATGCGAAAAAATTTAATTATATAACACCTCGTGACTTCCTTGATTTCATAAAGCATTTTATTAATTTACAAAAAGAAAAAAATAATGAACTAAATGAGCAAAAGTCTCATATAGATAAAGGTCTTCAAAAAATTATTCAAACTGAAAAAACAGTTAATGAACTTAAACAAAGTTTAGCAATAAAAGGCAAAGAATTGGATAAAAAACAGGAAGAAATGAAAATAAAATTCGATAAAATAGTGGCGGATACTGAAAAAGCTAATAAAAGTAAAGAAAAGGCTGAGATTAAGAAAAAACAAATTGAAGAGACTAAAAAAGAAATAGATGAAAGAACAAATAAAGTCAATGAAGAATTAAGTACAGTAGTGCCTAAGATGGAAGCGGCAAAACAAGCCATAGGAAATATGTCCAAAAAAAATATTGCTACTTTAAAGTCATTGAAAGTCGTTAAAAATACTCTTAAATTACCCTTAAGATTAATAGCAATGATTTATATATTTTTAACAAAGAAAATAATAAAGGAAAAATTAGATTGGGATGAAATTAAAAATTGTATATTTAAAGAAGATTTCATTTCCACAATCAAAAATACAAAAGCTGAAAATTTAGGTCCAAAATTAACTAATTTAATACAAAAAGAAATTTCCGCAACAGATTGGGATATAGATAAAATTAAAAGTGGCTTTTTAGAAGTAGGTCTTTTAGCTGAATGGCTAGAGTCAACAGTAGCTTGTGCGAATATTAATAATCAAATGGAGCCTTTAAAGAAAGAAATCGCTGATTTAAATGCTGAAAAAGATAAAGTCGTTGCTGAATATGATGAAATAGCAAAAGAAATAGAGACATTAGAGAAAAATATAGAGCAATTAAAAACTCAATATAATGATTCCGTAACTGAATCGGATAAAATTAAAGAAGAAATAACACAAGTTCAAAATAAGGTAGAAAGAAGTGAAAAATTATTAATTAATTTATCAAGTGAAAAAGAAAGATGGTCGAAGCAAATGAATGAATTTAAAATTAATATAAATAACTTATTAGGTGATACATTTTTATCTTCTTCATTTTTAGCCTATATTGGTTTCTATGATGCCTTTTATCGTAAATATTTAAAAGAAAAAGCTCGACAAATATCAAAACAAAACGAGATAATTTCCTCGAATGATTTTGACGAAGTAGAATGGTTAACAAAAGCCAATGATAAAGCCATATGGCAAAATTGTAAATTACCTAATGATAATATCTGTTTAGAAAATGCCACTATATTACAACGATTTAATAGATATCCTTTAATAATCGATCCAGCAGGACAAGCTACTGAATTCATAAAGACTTATTATGCAACGAAAAAATTAACATCGACAACATTTACTGATAGCAGCTTTTTGAAATTGTTAGAAAACGCTTTAAGATTCGGATATCCTATACTTGTTCAAGATGTAGAAAAAATAGACCCGATAATGAATTCTTTATTAAATAAAGAAATTCATAAACAATCAGGAAGAAATTTAATACGTATAGGAGATCAAGAAATCGATTTTTCTTTGACTTTTAATATGTTCATGATAACAAGAGATTCCTCATGTCATTTTACTCCTGATTTATGTTCAAGAGTCACTTTCCTTAATTTCACTATAACACCAAGCTCGTTACAAAATCAAATTTTAGACATAGTATTAAAAAATGAAAGACCTGAAGTAAATCAGAGAAAAGAAGAATTAATCAAAGCACAAAGAGAATATAAAGTTCAATTAAGGCAATTAGAAGAAGATCTTTTAACCGCTCTTAATAGTGAAGATAATTTATTAGAAAATAATGAAGTCATGACTAGGCTAGAAGAAATCAAGAAAAAATCTTTTGAAATTTCGGAAGAAGTCTCGAAAAGTGAAGATATTATGAAAGAATTGGAATCAACTATGAATGAATATGCACCCTTGGCCAATAAAGCGAGTAGAATATTTTTCGCCTTAGATTCGTTGGAAATTATACATTATTTATATAGATATTCATTATCATTTTTCATGGATATATTAAATTATGTAATAATTTCTAAAGAAGTGCAAGAAGTGCCAAAAAATCAGTATGCAATAAGACAAGCTAAAATTATACAAATATTATTTAAAGAAATTTATCATAGAGTTGGATATTCTTTACTTAATAAAGATAAAGCTTTATTAGCAATGCGTTTAGCTCAAATTAATTTAGGAGACAAATTCAAAAATGAAATTAATCTTTTATTAAAAATTAATTCCAATATAATGAATGATGCTTCTGATATAAGTAGTGATATTCTCGGAGGAAAATTAACACTAAATCAAAAAAAACAATTATCTGAATTAAATAAATCAGAACCGTTTACAGGATTAGTATCTGAAATAACAAGTAATTCAGAAGCATGGAGCAATTTTTATAATGACGCTTTTGCAGAAAATAGTATACCAGTTGAATTTTTGAATAAGCATAAAGAAAATATCTCAAATGAAAAAGACCAAAAAATATTCGATGAAATAACAAAATCAATTCTATTGTTGGTATTTAGACCTGATCGTATGTTAAATTCAATCCAATCATTTTTAAAAGAGGTCTTCAACGAAGAATTAGTTAATATACCAGAATTAGATTTAGTTAAAGTTATCAAAGATGAAACAAATTGTAAAATGCCTATATTATTCTGTAGTGCTCCAGGTTTCGATGCTTCGACAAAAATAGAATCATTAGCAAGGCAATTAAATAAAAAATTTTTATCAATAGCAATTGGGTCATCTGAAGGTTTTGAATTAGTCGAGAAAAATTGGGCTTCGAAAATAAAATCAGGTGAATGGCTTGTATTAAAAAATGTTCATTTAGCTCCAAATTGGTTAAATGAAATCGAAAAACGTCTTTATGCTAATGAGCCCAATCCAAATTTCAGATTATTTTTAACAATGGAATTTAATCCGAAAATTCCTGCAAATGTATTAAGAATCTCTCGTAAATTCGTATTCGAGCTTCCTTCCGGTATTAAACATTCCTTAATAAGATCCTATGCGAATGTATTAACTCCAGCAAAGAGTGAAAAAACACCTCATGAAAGATGTCTTTTACACTTTTTATTGGCATGGTTCCATGCTGTTATTGGCGAAAGACTTAGATATGTACCAATAGGATGGAGTAAATATTACGAATTTAATGAGAGTGATCAGCGATGCGCATTAGAAGCAATTGATGAATGGATTAATATTTATTCAAAAGATCGAACTAATATACCACCCAAACAAATACCTTGGGATGCAATAAGAACCATAATACATCAATCAATGTATGGAGGGAAAATCGATAATGAATATGATATGAAAATATTAGAATCTTTAGTCAATTTATACTTTAACGAAAAAGCATACAGCTTCAATTATCCTTTATTTAAGACATCATCAGAAAATCAAGATAATGTTCTAAAAATCCCAGATAAGACAACCAATGCTGGTTTCATCGAATGGATTAATTCAATACCAAATGTAGAATCTCCTGAATGGAGTGGTTTACCAAATAATGCAGAGAAATTAGTAAGAGAAACAGCTAGTAATAGATTCATAACTGAAATGAACAAGATTCAAGGCATTGAAGATGAAGGAGTTGGGAGTGCAGAAGGGCAAGGCAAAAGCACACAGGCAAGTTGGTTAATATCTGTCCAAGAAAAAAGCACCAAATTATTAAAAGCGTTACCTTTACAAGTTAAACCGTTGATAGGGAATAAACTGTCAAATAATGATCCTATATATCGTTTCTTATTAAGAGAAGTCGCTGTCGCGAGTAAATTATTAAATAAAGTAAGAGACGATTTGAATCAATTAATTCTTATGTCCAAAGGTGAAAGTAAATCCACTAATGAATTAAGAGATATCGCTAAAAATATTTTTAATGATAGTGTTCCTAAAGTATGGCAAATATATTCCACATTAGAATTAAACGTTACCGAATGGATTTTAGATTTAAAAAATAGAATTAACCAATTAAATAAAATAACCCAAGCGAAAGACTATGGACGTTCTGGTTTATGGTTAGGTGGTCTTATATTCCCAGAAGCTTATTTAACAGCAACGAGACAAAGTGTCGCCCAAGAATTAAAAGTTTCTTTGGATGAATTAATGTTAAGTGTAGAATTGGTCAAAAATATAACGAGTATTGATAATACTTGTTTTGTATTAAAGGGTCTTTGTATTGAAGGCGCTGAATGGAATTATGAACAGAATAAATTAATCATGACTGATAGTTTATTTAGTCAATTGCCACCGTTTTTACTTAAGTGGAGTGTGAAGAAAAATTCTAATTTGAGTAATATTTTCCCTATTCCTGTTTATTTGAACACTATGAGGAAAAATCTATTATTCTCTGTTTTTATTAAAAATGAAAGCGTTTTGTCTGACTCGGATTGGTATCAAAGAGGTATTGCACTTATATCCTGGAATAAAACTTATGAATATGAAAGTGATAATAAATAATTAGATAATTAATTAGATAGGCTGATTAAATAATTTAAATAAGATTGAATTTATTTAGGAAAAATTATGTTTATAATAATTGGGGATTGGGGATTGGGGATTGGGGATTGGGGATTGGGGATTG
>ERZ842401.5525-NODE-5525-length-13960-cov-28.167206_pt1 | contig 13960 bp, 7 predicted proteins | sample MGYA00521270_ERZ842401 | MGnify/ENA primary metagenome ERZ842401 (study PRJEB31892, sample SAMEA3878208) | bioreactor metagenome | biome: Moose rumen | place: Sweden | collected 2011-10 | study: EMG produced TPA metagenomics assembly of the PRJEB12797 data set... | reverse complement strand
ATGGCAACCAACCCGCAGAGTTCAACGTCAATCTTATCACGGCATTCAAGGTTGATGTGAAAGTCTCACAGAGCTATACCAACGAAAATGGCGGTAAAATTGGCGGTGATGTCGTAGAAAATATCGTAGAAAACATCGCAGATGGCATCGTAGAAAAATTATCTACGACGCGTGCTAAGATCGTTAGAATTATCTGGAAGAATCCGAACGCTACGGCACAATCCATTTCCAAAGAAATAAATATCGCTTCTCGCAACGTGCAAGAGCACTTAAGAAAACTACAGGAACAAGGGGTCATCCGTCGTATTGGCCCAGACAAAGGTGGGCACTGGGAAATAATAGCGCCATAGTCTTTGAGGGTAAGAAGACCCCAAGAAGACAAATAGAAGTAACAAGAATAAACCAATAAAAAAAAGAAATATGAATCCTAACGAAGAACAATTTGACGATTTCAAGGTAGCGGAGGAATCTCCTGAAATGGAGAATGTGGTCGCCAATACAATTGTTGCCAAAGAATTGACAGAGGTTGAGCAGTACAAGGAAGAAGTGCTTGACGAAATCCTTGGTATGGCTGATAGCCCCAAAGATGAGCTGACGCAATTGGTGGTAGGTTACATCCAAGCAATGGGCGATGTTGACCAGGTGAACCTCTGTAGCTATGACAACGGCAACGGTGTGGCTCTTGACGGCTGGGGATTCAATGGTGATGAAGACCTTGTTTCCATCGACCTCTTCCTTAGTGTCTATCAAGACCCAGAGGATGGAAAGCGTATTAATGCAAATGAACTTGACCGCCACTTCAACTGGCTTTACAGATTCTTTGAACAGTCTCAGAATGGTAAGGTGCTTGGCAAAATACATGATACCAAGAGCGAACTGTATCAAGTTGCAGACCTTATCCATAGCACCGAGAAAATAGACCGTATCCGTCTGTTCCTTTTGACTAACGCCATTGCTCCAGCTAACTACGAGAAGGAGACAGCAGAACTTGAGGAAGGTACTTCGTGCGAATACATCATTTGGGATGCCAAGCGCGTTATGCGGCAAAACAACATCATTTCTGGCAAAGACCCAATTGTTGTTGACTTTGATGCAGATTACAATAATCCTCTTCCTTGCATTCAGATGCCAGATGTCTCTGAGAACGTGTCTTGTTATCTGTGTGTCATTCCAGGAACTATACTTTCTCAAATTTACCATAAATACCACCAGCAGATTCTTGAACAGAATGTTCGCACCTTCCTTCAGTTCAAGGGTGCAAGCAACAAGGGCATCCGTGACACGATGATTGGTCATAAAGCAACTGCCGCTGAAAAGCGTAAGGGGATTTTCGATTTTGACCCAGAACCTGATATGTTCTTCGCATACAACAACGGAATCTCTACGACAGCAGCAGAAATCAGCATTCGAAAGGGTGAAAATGGAATGGAAATCACCCGTATCAAAGACTGGCAAATTGTGAATGGAGGTCAGACAACTGCCAGCATTCATGCGGTATTTAACATGAAAGGCGTAAACGTCAGCAGACTTTCCAAAGTGTTTGTCAGCATGAAAGTGTCTGTTATTAAGGACAAAGAGATGCAGGGTACAATTGTACAGAAGATTTCGAGGTTTGCCAATACTCAGTCAGCCGTCAAGAAGTCCGACTTCAATATCAACGAACCATTCCTTGTTGACATCGAAAACCAGTCTCGACAAGAATGGACAAAGACTCCGACTGGCAAACCTGTTAGCAAATGGTTCTTTGAGCGTACCCGAGGGCAGTATCTTGACAAAGCCAAGCGCAACAATTCCGCTGCAGCCGAACGTGAATTCTATGCCGAATATCCTAAAAACCAGATGTTCGACAAAACACTTCTTTCCAAGTTTATGATGGCTTGGATGGAGAATCCAGCCAGCGTCTGCAAAGGAGGAGAGAATAACTATGCCGTATTCTTCAATCGCATGAAGACTCTCGGACTCAAGTTTGATGCAAACGTATTTCACCGCACCATCGCCAAAGGTATTCTCTTCAAAGCAATAGATGCCTATTATGGAAAGGATGGTATAGCACTACCTGGCTATAAGTCAAACATGGTTGCCTATACACTTTCTGCACTTGGTTTCCTCTCTAGTAAAAAGCTTGATCTCGTGTCGATATGGAACGAGCAAAATGTGATGAATCCTTCTGTTCAGAACAATATGACCATTGACTTGTACAGCGTTTATGCCAAACTTGTAAATGGCCAGCAACATATCTCATACAAAGTCAAAGAACAATACACCACAACCGAAGGACGTAAACGCAATCGTTTCGTAAGTGTTGACATTCCTAAAGAAGACCTTGAGAAGCTGAAACAAACCACTCTATACAGGGTACTTGAATTTGTGAAGAAGATAGAACCTGTTATTTGGGATCATATTGTCAATGTTGACGAAGGCACCAATATCAATGAGTGGACAAAAGCCACACGCTGCTGGGATGCCTTAAAGACAAAACTCAACAATCAAGGTTCCACATCAGCCCTTCCTAAAGATGTTCTTGCCGCATCAAGCGACCAAGAAACAGAGATCAACGAGGCACAACAAGCTGTCATCGCACAGGCTGGTGATATTGATGCCAACGTATGGTTCAGCATCAACAAATGGGGTAAGGAACATGATGGGCTGACACCTGTAGAAGTTTCGTTCATCGGCAATTTCGCATATATGATAAAGCGCGGTCGTCCCTATACCTACAAACAGGCTAAGTGGGCACTTTCTATCTACGAAAAGGCCGAGAACGCAGGTTGGCACGAATAACATATATCATCAAGCAGGATGGAAGATTATCTCGATCAAGAAGTAGAACGTGTAGAAGCGTTTGCTGGACCAGCAATCCAGTTCTCGCACATTGAGGGCGATATTACAGGTTTGCGTCCCTATCAGAAGCAAATGAAGAATGAAGTTTATTCCCTTTGGGATAAGATGGATAACCTCATGATTCAGATGCCGACTGGTACGGGCAAAACCATCGTGTTCACTTCTGTTGTTCGTGATATTCAGCGTTGGTGCAAAGTTCATAGCCCAGAGTCAAAGATATTGATTGTTGCTCACCGAAAGGAACTCATTACCCAGGCCAGTGGCAAACTCAAGGATATAGCACATGGTATTATCATGAGTGGCGTGAAACAGGAACTGCATCACATGGTACAGGTGGCCAGCATACAGACCTTTATGTCCTGTCGCAATTACGAGACCATGCGTCACTACCGTTTCGACTTCATAATTATTGACGAGGCTCATCACTGTGTTGCTTCAGGCTATCAAAAGCTGTGGGAGATGTACCCCCACTCGAAGAAACTGGGTGTGACAGCTACCCCTTGGCGTATGAACCATTGTGGTTTCCGTTCTTTGTTTTCAGAGATTGTGCTATCAAAACCAATAGAGTGGTTCGTCAACGAGCATTATCTGAGTAATTACGACTATATCAGTATTCGTCGAAACTCAGAAACACAGAAGGCTGTTAACTCGATAGACCGTTATGGTGTGGATGGCGACTATTTGGAAGCCGAGTTGAGTAATGTGTTCGACTGCGACCATATCCGTGCGGAACTGTATAAAAGCTACAAGAAGTTTGCAGAAGGCAAGAAAGGTATCATTTATGCCATTGACAGACGACATGCTGCAAATATCCAGGACCTTTATGCTTCTCATGGAGTTAGCATACGTATGATCGATGGCACCACACCTGCTGACGAACGGCAAAGCATCATAGATGACTTTAAGGCTGGGATTGTGAGTGTGATTGTCAACGTAAATATCTTCTCTGAGGGTTTTGACTGCCCAGATATTGAGTTCATACAATTGGCTCGTCCCACGCGCTCCCTAACCATGTATCTCCAGCAGGTCGGTCGGGGCTTGCGTATATCTGAAGGAAAGGAGAAAAGCCTTATCCTTGATAACGTTGGTTTATATAATCGCTTTGGAACTCCGATGGCAAACCGTCATTGGCGGCATCATTTCAATGGTAGTGAGACACGAGGCGAAGACGGGTGGAATGATGGAGGACTTCTCACCAAGGACATTGACATCTATGACCGTGAACCTGATTATTCGGAAGGTAATGAGGAAATGGAGGTAGTGGAGCATGCTGAAGGAAAAAAGCAAATACGTTCCTCGGAATCGGAAGACACCGAACAAAGTATCGGAGAGTACAATGTATTTCGTGACCGCAAGACAGGACTATATGGAGTCTGCGACCGAAGAAACCGTACCATAGTCCCTCCAATGTACGAAGAAATGCATCCCTATTACAAAGGTTACATACCCTTCAAACTCAACGGTAAATGGGGCATTATGCTTAAAAATGGAACAGTAAAGGTAAAACCTAAATACTTCTACATTGGACCTTTCAAAGATGGTCATGCCGAGGTTCGAAATACTGAAAATTCAGATAGTTATTACATTAATAGCAAATTAGAAAGAGTTATATAAATGGCAACAGTAAAAAAAGATATAGAAGAAGTTTCAGAAAAAATCAACAAGGTAAAAAAACTTGTTAGAAAACGTGTGGCACAACTTGAGTATAAAGATATACCTGAGACACCTCTTTCTCAAGGCGTTCCCTGGAAAGATTTGTCCTTCTCTCATCCTGAACGAGTTGTACGGTTGGGGACGCTATTCAGTGGCATTGGAGCTATCGAACATGCTTTTCAGCGTTTAGGGCTGAAGCACAAAATTATGTTTGCTGGCGATATAGAGCCTAACTGTAAGAAGAGCTATTTCGCAAATTATGAGATAGAAGAAAAAGATTGGTTTACGGATGTTCGGAATTTTGATGCGAATCCATACAAAGGGAAAGTCGATTTTCTTGTTGGAGGTGCACCATGTCAAGCTTTTTCAATGGTTGGCCATAGACTGGGTTTCGAGGATGCACGTGGAACTTTATTTTATGAATTTGCACGTGTTGTAAAAGAGACTCAGCCAAAGGTCTTTTTATTTGAAAATGTTAGAGGATTACTTAGTCATGACAAGGGACGCACATGGCATGTTATTCACGATATATTCGAAGAATTAGGATATGATGTAAAATATCGTGTCTTAAACAGTTGCGACTATGGAATCCCGCAACATCGCGAGAGGGTCTTTTGTCTAGGCTTTAAGAAAGCAACGAAGTTCGAATATCCAGCGCCAATCCAGTTAGAATATAAGATGTATGATTTTTTGGAAGATTATATTGAAACCAAATATTTTCTTAAAGAAAAAGGTGTAAAATTTGTGACCAGTCACAAGAACAGAGAAAAGAGTTATACTCAGATAAATGGAGATGTGGCATTGTGTCAAAAGAGAAATCAGGAATTCAATTGGCATGGAGATTTTGTATACCATCCCGATTCAGAATTAACTCCAAGCGATGAGAAATTTGATGAATTTATTTTTGACGTTAAAGATGTCGAAGAAAAGTATTATCTTTCAGAAAAGGTAGCAAAATATGTATTAGCTGGAGGTACCAAGAACTTCAAAACTTCTAAAGAAACAGATCTTGAAATTGCTCGTCCCTTGCTTCACTCCATGCACAAGATGCATCGAGCAGGAGTGGACAATTATGTAACTCACAAAGGTCGTATTAGAAAACTTACACCCCGAGAATGCCTTAGATTAATGGGGTTCAAGGATAGTTTTAAAATTGCTGTATGTGATACGGCCATGTATCAGCAAGCAGGTAATAGCATCGTGGTTGATGTCCTTATTGCCTTGTTAAAACAAATGGATATAACTCAATACGGCATAAACGATGGCTAATAGAAATTTTAGATATATCGATGATTGGGCTTCAATACGTCTTGTTGACAGTTTTGTGAAAGAGAACAAAGCTGGAACTGGTAATGGTGAAGCTAGTTTGTACCTTGGCAGTAAATATGACCCTGATATTTTTGATTTCTTTGGTGAAGAAGCTTTTGATGCACATTGTACGCTTCTTAAAGATGATATATTGGATTACCTTGAAGCTGTTAAGTGGGAATATACATTTCATCGATTTGATTATAGGAACAAAGTAGACCTCGAATCCTGGAAAAAGAAAGTTGATGAAGTCAGTTCGTTACCAGAAGAGCTCCATTTTAATCTTACAAGAAAGCGTTTGCAAGATAAGAGTGGAAGAGTATATGCTCAGGAGCTTACCTATAAAAGAAGCTCGGGGCTGACATTAGAGAATAACCATAAAGCATATGTTTATGATTTGATTCGTAGAATTGCCATACCTGAAGTTTCATTCTTGATGCTTACTAAGACTGGCGACTGGGGAGAGTATATTGCCAAATTATATTATGACCCTAATAACACTGATTATTAAATGTAGAACATCAAAATATTACGACTATGAGTTTAATTGAGATTTACAACAACACTGACAATACCCATAGACAAGAAATGTTCTATGAGTACTTGAAGAAATCAGGTCTGAAAGAGTCTTCATATAGACAATACGCTATGACGCATCCAAATAATGAGGCTGTTCGTACCGTAGTTAAAGAAGTTTCAAAGAAGAATAGTTTGTTTGAAGTCGTTGATTTACTTCAAGTTCAAACTGTATACAACAAAATTAAAGAAACAGAAGCAAACAAAGTCGTGAATAATGCTTTGTCTGCTACAATATATAATTATAAGAAATTTCTCGACTATCTTGAATCAGAAACATATGATAATGATTCAAACGAAGCAAAGCCAACTCCTCTTTCACTCTATAAGCAGGACCTTCATTCTTTTTGGGGGGATGAAAAGTATAAGTGGGAAGCGGTAAAGCAGTTCCAAGACAATTGGGATATTGATGCAGAGAATTTTGGCGAGATGTTTAAAGTGGCTACATCGAAGCACGTCAACCTGCTTGCATCGATGAACTATTTCCCAGTAGGCATGATCTTGAACTTCGCAGAATATGACCAAGAACGTACACGGAATATGTTCCGCACGCTTTATGATGAAAGCAGAAACCTTGCAGAGCGTATCAATTCTTTCATTGATGAATCCGAAGCTATTCGCAAGACACACGACTCTGAATGGAGAAACCACTACCAAGACCTAAGAGCAATAAGCGCCTACCTGTTATTCAGATACCCAGAGAAGTACTACATCTATAAATATACTGAGCTCAAGAAGACGGTTGACATTCTTGGTGATTCCTTCTCATTTAAGGGAAAAAGCGATAATGGAACATTCTACGCTTCCTGTGTGGAATACCTCAACGGCTTGTGTGCAAGACTTGTTGCTGACGAGGAGTTGCAATCAATGATGCACGAAAGACTTGACAATGACGATGCTTGCTATAATGACGACGCAAGACACATCACAACAACTGATTTCTTTTTCTATGTGGGAAAACGGCTTGACATGAAACGACTGAACCGCGAATCTACAGATGCTAATGTTGACATAGATGATAATACAGATGTTGAATCTCCAAACGACACTCCGAGTATTTGGGTTTATTCCCCAGGGGAAGGTGCGCGCAAATGGCAGGAGTGTTTGGATGAAAACGTAATGCTGCTTGGCTGGGATGATATGGAGAACTTCCGTGACTATGAAACCCGGCAGGATATTGTGGAACGGTTACGAGAGGTGTATGGCAACACCGAGAATGCATACACTAATGACAGTCTTGCCATTTGGCAGTTCTGCCGTGAAATGCGACCTGGTGACATCGTATATGTGAAACGTGGATTGACTTTGATTGTTGGTCGTGGTGTTGTGAAGGGAGGTTATACTTACAATGGCGAGCGATATGAATATAAAAATAGCCGTGCCGTAGAATGGACGCATTCAGGTGAATGGGAATACCCCAAGAAACTTCCGATGAAGACGTTGACACGTATCAACGACTATAAGGAAATGGTAGAACGGCTGGAGGGATTGTTTGATCCTCAGGAGATAATCGAGCAAATTTCTTTCAATATGCCAACCGTTATTGAAGGTATCAAAAAAACGGGTCTTCTCTATGAAGACAAACTTATTAAGCGTTATGCTTGTTCGTTGATGACCAAGCCATTTGTTATCCTTAGCGGTTTGGCTGGTTCGGGAAAGACGCAATTGGCATTGGCTTTTGCCCGTGTTATGAGCGAGGATGTGAAACAGCAGCTTTGTGTTGTGCCCGTGGGTGCCGACTGGACTAACCGTGAGCCTCTATTGGGATATCCTAATGCCTTAAAGCAGGGAGAGTATATGCTGCCTGAGAGCGGTGCTTTGCAGATAATGATGCGAGCATTGCGTAACCCACAAAAGCCTTACTTCCTGGTACTCGACGAAATGAATCTGAGTTATGTGGAACGATACTTTGCTGATTTTCTCTCTGCCCTGGAGAGCCATGAGGAAATTCCTCTTTGGGAGAAGCCTGACGAGTGTGACTCAGAGGTTCCTGCTAAGATAGCTCTGCCTAGAAACCTATTCATTATCGGTACTATCAACGTGGACGAGACAACTTATATGTTCTCGCCAAAGGTTCTCGATCGTGCCAATGTCATTGAGTTCAAAATATCCGATGAAGAAATGGACAGGTTCCTAAAACAGGATATGAACATCGATGTTCAGGCTGCTGATGGCCTGTGCGCAAATATGGGACAGGACTTCATTGAGAAATCCACAAAGAAAGACACAGAGAGCAGCGAATTGGCACAAAAAACATTGTATGACTTCTTCAAGGTCCTGAAGAAAGTGAATGCAGAATTTGGCTATCGCTCAGCAACAGAGATATACCGCTTCATCGCTAATGCTAAAGCGTGTGCCGAAGGTATGACGGAAGATGAAATACTGGATGCTGCCATCGTGCAGAAACTGCTACCCAAATTGCATGGCAGTCGCAAGAAACTGGAGCCTGCGTTGAAGGCTCTTTGGGGATTGTCTATGCAGAATGAACATACTACTGAGGCTATCACTCGCGATAACTTGGTATATGCCAAATTCCCAGAAGCAGCCGACAAGGTTCAGCGCATGATGCAGACGGCTCTCGACAACGGATTTACAAGTTTTGCAGAAGCATAATAATAAATACTCTTTAGATTATGGCGTTACCAATAAATATAGAAGACTTGCTGGACAAGCAAAAGGTAGAGTCGAACCGAATAGAATTTAAAGAAGGATGGAATCCTGTAAGTATCTATCATTCAATATGCGCTTTTGCTAATGATATTGACAATCTTGGCGGAGGCTATATATTAATTGGAGTTGAAGAAAAGGATGGTGTAGCTGTGCGACCTGTCAAAGGGCTGGCAAGCAATCAACTAGACAAGATACAACGTGAGATGCTCCAGTTCAATGCAATGATAGATCCTACGTATTGTCCAAGAATATCTGTAGAGGAGATTGATGGGCGCTACATTCTCGTCATATGGGTGACATCGGGGCACAATCGACCCTATACAGCTCCTGCAGATGTCACAGCTAAACTCAAAAAACCTGTATTCTATATTCGATATGGGACCTCATCCATCGAGGCTAAAGGTGAAGATCTCGACCGTCTGCGTGATTTGGCAAACAGGGTACCTTATGACGATCGGGGTAACGAAAATATAAGCATAGAAGACATCTCTCCATTATTGGTGAAGAACCATTTGACTACAGTAGGAAGTAAATTGGCAAGTGCTGATTTTACATCAGACATGAAATCTATACTGGAGCAAATGGAACTGCTCGATGGCCCAAAGGAAAAACGCATGGTGAAGAATGTAGCTGCCATGATGTTTGCAGAGAAGCCAGAGAAGTTCTTTCCTGTAACTCGAGTAGAAATTGTTGTCTTTCCAGAGGGAAGAGAGGATAATCCTGATAACTTCATCGAAGTCCCAGCTATAACTGGCCCAGTACCATCAATGATACGCGATACCTTAAATTATCTGCGTACTAACATTATTAAAGAGCGCATCATCAAGCCAACAGATGATGAAAAGTCAATAAAAGTTTTTAACTACCCTTTCCAGTCACTGGAAGAAGCTGTGGTGAATGCTTTATATCATCGTGATTATAAAGAACGTGAGCCTGTGGAAATAACCATTGAACCCGATAAAATCAGCATTCTCAGTTATTCTGGTCCGGATCGTTCTATAAGTTTGGAGTCAATACGTGAAGCGAAGTCTTTACGTTCAAGAAGATACAGGAATCGAAGGTTGGGCGAATTTTTGAAGGAATTGGATTTGACCGAAGGGAGAGCAACAGGCATTCCAACAATCCAAAAGAAACTTCGGGAGAATGGCTCCCCAAAAGCAATAATAGAGACGGATGAATCACGCAGTTACTTCTTAATTGATATACCATGCAGGAAAGATTTTGTCCAAGATAAAGAAAATGCTAAACCACATGATATTCAATATATTGTAACGCAAATTCTCTCAGTGTGTCCAAGATATGTCCAAGATATGTCCAAGATGGAGATTGAAAATCTTGCCATGTGTATGCTTCGATCAGAAACAGCGATTTCTGCTCAGAATATGCTGGATGGTATTGATAGTGTTTCATATAAACAAAAACGCCGGAAATACTTGGATAAACTTTTGAGTATGGGATTATTGTTAATGACCTTACCGGATAAGCCAACCAGTAGAAATCAACAATATATTTTAAGCGATAAAGGAAAAACTATTATTGGCCGTAAATGAACGTTGAAAGACTCGAAATCCCCATATTAGGCAACTTCGGTGAGATAAAGATGTGTGTCTATCCGTCCTCGAACAATGCTGTGTTGTTTGAGGAGGAGGATGCTGTGGATTATGGCGAATCCAGATGGCAGTTGCAGGAAGGATGTACATATGAGTATGAACTTGTAGCTGGCGATGGACGCAAGTATCAGTTCATGAATGAGGATGAGATAGTGCGATTTTCACATTCTCCACGTCATCCGAATGCCGGTACTTTAAAGACAGGAATCTATGTTGGTTCACTAACGCTTGCCATCAGAGACACGGAGCTTGACTGTGAAATTGCCAAAGTGAATCTAGAAATTAAGTCAGTAAAAGCAGAATATCGAACCGACTATCGCAAGATGCTGGAGGACATCACAGCCTACTATACTGACTTGGTGCTGATGCAAGGAAGCCCAGTGACCCAAAAACTGGAGATTGACAACGACACACCTCAACAAACTCTTTATCAACGTTATGCCTTTGTGCGAAGCATCGTGGAAAGCCTGGCTTTTCAAGAGGCCATCAACAAGATTGTCGCCAGCCCTGTACGGAAATGGGAAGAGACCATTGTGGAGCGCAACGTGAGTAATGTAAAGCGGTTGAGTCGCAGGAATATGCATCAGATAGCCTCCTCTCGCGACCGAATTCCAGTTTATAATGGTGACGAAATAGGATTGCCTCATGGATTAAACTCTGTGCCTCGTACATTGACAGTTGCCTATAAAAGGGATACGTTGGATAATCAAGAGAACCAGTTCGTGAAGTTTGTGCTGCGTTCGTTTAGTTCTTTCTGCTCGGAACTTCGTGGAAAGAAGAACGCCAACGACCGTCTGAAAGCTGAGATAGACAAGACCATGGACGTTCTGAACGGCCATTTGAGTACGCTTTTCTTCAAGCAGGTGTCAATGCCGTCGCAGTTGAATCTGAACAGTCCTGTGCTGCAACGCAAAGAGGGCTACAGAGAAATACTTCAAGCATGGCTGATGTTTGACCTTGCAGCCAAACTGTCGTGGAAAGGAGGTGACAATGTCTATGAGGCAGGCAAGAGGAATGTGGCAGTGCTCTATGAATACTGGGTGTTCTTCAAACTGCTGGAGGTCATTAGCCGTGTGTTTGATATCGACCCTGTAAGCGTCAACAAACTCGTCAAGACGGATGCCGACCGAATTAACCTTGAGATTCAGCAGGGTAAAATGACCATGATAGAAGGTCTGTATGATGCTGGCAGCAGAAAGTTCAATGTCAGGTTCTACTACAACCGTACATTTGCCCACACACGAGAGGACGAAGAACTGGATAAGTCGGGTTCGTGGACGATGAACATGCGTCCCGACTATACGTTATCGATATGGCCAGGAGAAATAAGCATAGATCAAGCAGAACGAGAAGATTTGATTGTTCATATTCATTTCGATGCCAAGTATCGAGTCAACAAGATTGACCTTGGTGTGGATGATTCGATGAATGATGAACAAATGTCGGAGGCTTTACTCAACGAAAAAAAAGAACAGGAGGAAGGTATCTATAAGCGTGCAGACCTGTTAAAAATGCACGCCTACAAGGATGCCATTCGTCGCACAAGTGGTGCTTACATTCTCTATCCAGGAACGGTTCAGCGACGGTTGAAGGGATTCCATGAGATTATCCCTGGATTAGGAGCTTTCTGTCTGACACCTTCAAACTATGACGAAGAGCTTATCGCGCTTCAGGTGTTCTTGCTGAAGATAGTGGAACATATGCTTGACCGCACAAGTCAACGTGAGCGAATGTCATATTATATTAATAATGTGTATAATACGCCATCTAAAAGCGTGCGTGAGGAGATGCCTGAACCAGCAGGAGATAATCGCGATTTCTTGCCCGATGAGACATGGGTAGTTTTAGGCTATGTGAAGAATGATAAACAGTTGGAGTGGATTCGTAAAACTGGCCTATACAACTTCCGTACAGGTACACAGAACGGCTCAATTCGGTTGAGTCGGAATCTTGTATCCAGTCGTTATTTACTCTTACATGCTCATGGCGAGAGTATTCAATTCGTACGGCTAGCCGATGAAGGACCTCGTGTATTCCGACGTTCAGACCTGCTCAGAATGGGCTACCCTCCTTCAGAAAATGAGGAAAAGAAGAAAGATGATATATACATTGTATATCGTTTGGAGCCAAATAATACTGAACCTGAATGGGTGCAGTACCATTGGCAAATTAGTGAGGTAACGGATAATAAAGGCAATCGCTCTGCTGTACCAGAACCTGTTAAATTGAGTAATTTGATGCTAAAAGCCAAGAAGTAAAGCTTATAACTATTTTTCGTTGAATCACGGGACGGTTCTTTGATCCGCTGAAGATGGCTGATGTGATAATAATGAACGAGATAAAAACGTTATAAGAAATAAGTAAGACGAGATATGAGCGAAAAGAACGATAAGGAGCTATACTTAAACTTTGACGAGTATATTCGTCAGGGAGAGCCGTCGCAGCGTGAAGCTGCATACGCCTGGAGTACGGCTATTGGACTTCAGGCGGTGGATGGGCTGAAAACGTCAGAGTATCTGAACGGCTTGGCTCGCAGAAACATCGAGGGTGAAATCACCATCGATGAGGTGGAACAGTTGCTCAATAGTTATTACGAGAATAAAACGACTCGTGAAGCTGACGATGATGACAAACAGGAGGCTGACAAAGCCTCGAAGAACATCAAGCGCATACTCTCGGTAAAGACATGCGACTTCTCGACAAATGGCTACATATCCTTGCATCGCAGAATCTTCGAAGGCGTAATGAAGCACGTTGGTGAAATGCGAAAGTACGACATTACCAAGCGTGAGTGGGTATTGGAGGGTGACACCGTGAGCTACCTGAATTGGGAAGATCTGCGCAGGGCTGTTGATTATGATATTCAGCAGGAACGTGATTTCAGTTATAAGGGCATCAGTAATGATGAGTTAGTGGCTCATATTGCCAATTTCGTATCTGGACTTTGGCAGATTCATGCCTTCGGTGAAGGAAACACACGCACTACGGCCGTATTTACTATTCAGTATCTTCGTTCACTAGGCTTTAATGTGGAGAGCGACTTGTTCGCTAAACATTCTTGGTACTTCCGTAATGCACTTGTGAGGGCAAACTACAAAAATGCCATAAAGGGTATCGACTATAGTCCTGTTTTTCTGGAACGTTTTTTCCGTAATCTACTGCTTGGAGAGCAGTGGGATCTGCGCAATCGTTATCTGCATATTAACCCGCCTGCAGAATGGAAAGAACAGCCAAACCTTGCAGTTCCTTCAAAACAACCGACAAGTACCCCGACAAGTACCCCGACAAGTACCCCGACAAGT
>ERZ842401.5524-NODE-5524-length-13961-cov-4.137135_pt1 | contig 13961 bp, 16 predicted proteins | sample MGYA00521270_ERZ842401 | MGnify/ENA primary metagenome ERZ842401 (study PRJEB31892, sample SAMEA3878208) | bioreactor metagenome | biome: Moose rumen | place: Sweden | collected 2011-10 | study: EMG produced TPA metagenomics assembly of the PRJEB12797 data set... | reverse complement strand
GAAAGAGTCCTGTTTTGATAACTACAACAAGTCCTGTTTTGATTTCACCCCGACAACCTCCTGTTTTTTCCTTGCGCTCTTCGCGCAAATCTGTTATTGTTTTATCCTGTCGTACAGAGACACGGATATATTACCACAATTGTTCTAACGAGGTCAAGAGCGAATGAAGAGTTTTTTAGAACGTTTGAACGAATGCAGAAATGGCGCAAGCGTTTCTGCGTTTGCACGTCTTCTGGAACTTAACCAGAAGACTTTAGACCTGTATATAAAGGGCGAACGCAAACCATCGGTCGAACTGATTGTAGCCGTTTGTTCTAAGTGCGGACGTTCTGCCGACTGGCTGTTAGGTCTTTCCGACGGCGCAGAATTAGAACAAACGGACTGGCGATCGCGCGCAGTTGTCGCCGAGCGCAAGCTGGCGCGCGTTAACCGTGCGCTTGGCCACGCGCTCAAAGGTTTCGAAGAACTTCAGGAGGCTGTGAAATGACATCGGAACTTCAAGCCGCTTTGATAGGCGGAGCTGTTGCTGCATTAGTCTCTGGAATTATTGCGTTAATAACGAGCATTGTAACGTGCATTTTAAGTAATCGCGCCGAGGAAAGACGCATGATTGCGCAAGTAGCTCTTTCAGCTGGTATGAAAGAGTATGAATATATGCGCGAAATCGCTAATGAGAAGAAATTGTGCATGGCAACACCTCGGTATTGGATATATCACATGATAATTTCGCTCAACAGACTTCTACGCGTAAACACCTCTAAACCAAAGGAAGTGGAAAAAGCGTTGCAGAAAGACAAGAACACAACGGAGCTTCTTGCAAAATACTTGGCAACTAGCATTACACGAGATCTCACCACATGAACAGCCACGAACCTATCGAAGATACGGAAGAGGCGATCCGCAAGTTCGCCAAGCAAGAAGCGTACGAAAACTCAAGGGCGTTTGCTTGGACTGCTTGTGGCTTTGCTCTGATCGCATCTGTGCCGTCGGCATTTCTTGTTCCCGACATTTCCATCGCAGAGCGCATTGCCCGGTATGTGAAACTCATACTCTGCATACCAGGCGTTGCATTGTGGTTCGCTGCATTGTATTTTGTATTTCCTCAGCTGTTCTCCGATAGAAAACAGCAAAGGTAAAACAAGGCAAAATTAAATAGCCGTCGCGCCCACAGATGGATGGGCGATTGACCGTGTAAGACGGAGTATGATATAATACTAACATGCAGACGATGGAACACGCAATCACAATCGACCGCGATCTTGCTCGCCGCGCCGAACGCAAGTTCAGACGCTATGGCACGAGCTTGCGCGGCGTAATTTCGGTGCTCGTCTCTCGGCGCGGAATGCCCGACTTCCTGCTGCCGCAAAGCGATGATGCCGGCGACATGACGTTTTCAAATGTCGAAGACGCCATCTCCTATCTGCATGCAAATGTATAGCGTCGTCCTTAAGTCGCGCTTCCGCAAGGACTACGCCCGCTGTGCGCGTCGCGGATGGGATATGTCAGTGGTTGATGACGCCATGCGCGTGCTGGCCTCAGGCCAGCGGCTGCCGCCGACATTCCGCGACCATCCGCTAAAAGGCAACATGTCCGGATGTCGCGAATGTCACATCGCCCCTGATTGGCTTCTGGTCTATCGCAAGATTGAGAACATGCTCGTGCTTGAGTTCATTTCCACAGGGACGCACCGCGAGTTGGGATTGGGTGGCTGACCACCCGCGAGCGCTACGCCGCGCGCCCGTCGAAGAGGCGATGTCCTTCGGCTTCCGCCGCGCCCACAGATGGATGGGCGACTCCTGACTGCCACCGTCCATCGAGCTTGCGATCGTATTAAGAAATAGCCGCCGCGCCAAAACAACCGCGCCTCTTGCTGCTAAATTTACACAGCGAGAGGCGCGAGCTTGTTTGTGAGCAATGCGATGCTTAGCACATCAACAGTGCCACTCCGGATTTTTCGGTTGCCTTCTTTTGTGCTGGTTCTTCTTTTGGAGAAGAGCGATCGTTGGCAGTTTTCAACTTCGGAAAGTCTTTGCCTGACATCATGTACTTTATGATGAAATTGTAAAGCACTTCTCCACGAAAGCGAGATATTCCATCAACGATTTGACGATCGTCATCACAAGTCTTTGCAATGGACGTCAAATGCGTTAACAGCTTTTCGATTTCAAAGATGTAGTGTTTAATTTGGCTGGTGGTTGGCATTGACTTGTCAAAGAATGCGATAGATGCTTCAAGATCTAGTGCATTCAAATAATCCTTTGCGTCGCCTATACGCAAATCATCGTCATTTGAGGCTTCAAATCTCGACACCTTGCTTACGCTTGTGCCGATTTTCGTGGCGATGTCTTTCTGCGTCATGCCTTTTCTGGCGCGCGCTTCGGTGAGCATGGCCACGAATCTTGTCTGAGACATTCTGGCTTCAACATCCCGGACAATCGAGTCATCATCGCAAAGTTCAGCGATCATTGAGCTTGCAGTCATTTTGGTGTGTGTGTTCATCATGTACCTCCCGATTGCAGTTTAATCGGCGGTAAGTGTGTTTTTTATTGTAGTTGTTGTGTTGGTTATTGTGTCGGTAGTTGTGATAGTTGTTGTGTTGGTAGTTGTTGCGTTGTTGTTTTTAGTAGATAAGATTTTCGCTTTAGCCTTACAGTTCTTGACGTCTTCTTTTTGTGTGCTTTTGTCTCCAATGGTCAGCACTTGTATATCGGGGCCGATAATCCTCGCATAGATGTATAATCGCGTTTCCCTTGCGCCTTTTACTTTCGTCTGGCCGATTCTGTACACATCATTGCCTTCCGATCCAAAAAAGCCGAAAGTCATTGCCTGCTGCAACGTGCCGCCGTCGTTCAGGAACTTCGTCAGGTGCTCAAGGTTTTCAGTGCACGACCGAACTTCGTTACGATGCTTTTTGTTGTACCGCTTGAAGCGATTCTTGTCTGCGTAGTCGCTTCTTATTATCCACATGGTTTTCTCGTCCATTAGCGCAAATCCTTTCCTTTTCAGATTGCGAGAATATAATACCAAAAATTTGCAGAATCTGCAATGGAGTGTTTTGGACGGTTCCTGCGTCTCTGTAAGACAGAGCGCAGGCATTGAGAATCCTAATGATTTAGGGTAAAAATAAGAATCGCGGTGTAAAATTACACCGCGATTTACACAACTTAAGATTTGGTCCGATCGATCAAATAGCCGGCATGGCCATGATCTCAATCGGCGTTATTCCGGTAAGCTTGTATGGATCCGAATAGTAGCGGTCGATTGTTTCCCGGCGATCGCCGGAAAGCGCAACGGCAGCGTCAACGCCCTGCTCGCGCCTGACCGTGTCGACACAAAGCTTCCGAAGTTCATAGACCGCCTTATTCCAGGTTTCCATGCCACAAGCTTTACGCATCGACTTGTTTAGCTTGTCGAAAACGGTGCGCGCGCCCTTAATCAGAGTTTTGCCCTCTTTAAGTCGGTCGCCAGCAACGGTGGTGATTAAATCCCAGAGTGCCGGTCTAATTGGCCAGTCGACGCGCCGGTTGCTGCTCTCAATTGTTTTGTGCGGACGATATACCAGGTGAACATACTCGTCGTCGGGATAGCGTACGAAGTTCTCGGCCTTTAGCACTGCCACGTCGCTTGGCCTTACCGCAAGCTGCGCAACAATTGACGCTGCCAGGTATAGCTGCTTGTCGTCTTCAGCTGCGAGCGCCGTGTACCATGCTTCGATCTTGTCCTTCTGCTCCTGGGAAAGCATCTTGTATTCCGGGGCTCGCTTGGCATTACCAACATCCGGCATGACTGGCGGCTCGACTCTATAGCCAAGATTCTTGTATTTCTCAAGAGTCCATTTCGCAGTCACCGATTGAAGCGACAAAATATAAGACCAGGCAGATATGCCGGTTAAGCGCTCGCACAACTTGTTGAAGATCATCCGTATCGTTTCCGTCCTCAGCAGCTCGTTTGCCGGCGTCTGCTCGTTCATTCCCGCGACTTCGATGCAGTGCTGAATATTTGACAGTGAAGTCTGGATAGCGCGCGCGCTCGGCTTCCTGTAATTTGGATCTTGCGATCTTGCCGTTGCTATGCGCTTGTACGTCGCAGCAAGTTCGCCGACCGTTGGGATCTTCGATGCGTAGCGAGATCCAACAGCCCTTCCGTCTTCCTTTGAGCATTCATCAACCCAAAGATTGTATTCGGCGCGAAGCTCTGCCGTCGGACGCCTGGTGCGTTGATCAATAAGTATCTCGATCGGAAGATCGCACATCTTCGTGTGCCGCACTCCATTGATCATACAGGCGAACCTGACCGTCCGGCTGCCAGTTGAAGAATTTGTCCGTACAGTCACGCCTGGCATGACAGTTTTTAGCGTAACGCCCATGTTAGACCTCCATTGTGTATGCGTTGTGTAATTTTGTGCAATACCCTATCATTTACTGCACAACTCGCCACATCGCCGTATAGTCTAACAAATAATTATACCGTTGTAAACCGTGAATTTGCAGATATTACACGATATCAAAAATATATGTATTACTGTCCAGATGAGCTACAGGACCTAATTTGGAGTATTATACCATAATCACGCCGAACGGGGCGATGACCTCGGTACAATGTTTATTCCGCGATGCGGTCGCGGGAGAAGGTGAAGAAGAACGAGATGGACATCAAAAGCGCAGCAAGCGCGTATGTCCCGGCCATAAGGGCGAACGCAAGGGAATAGGAACGCTCTCCGAAAGTCTCGAACACCCAGCCCATCAGTTCGCCGGAGAAGAAAGCGCCGATTCCCATCGCGAGAAGCAGCATAAACCCTACTACGGACGCGCGGTGGCGGGCAGGCACCACGTCAAAGACCGATGCATGGGTGTTCACCTCGAAAAGCCCGCGGAAAAGCCCGTACGCCGCCGTCATAGCCATCGCCGCGGCAAATGTGCCGCACCGTCCGATGAGCAAAATCGCCGGCGCGCCAAGGAGCAGCGCGCATATCTGGAAGCCAAGCCGGAAGCGCGGGAAACGCGACACGAAGCGATCCGTCACCCAGCCGCCAGCGAGAATCGCCGCGAACGCGACGAGGTGGTGGTAGAACATCGCGTGCGCACCGGCAGTTGCACCATCCATCCCGAACCTCTCGTGGAACATCTTGGGAGCCCATGTTATGTAAGTGTTGTTGACGCAGCAGATGGCGATGAAGCCGGCAGTCGCACAGAGCGCCGACGGACAGCAGAAGAACGCCTTGAACGACTCGGAAAGACGCACGCTCTCCTTCTCGTGCCCCTCGTCCCCACTGCCATTCCGCATGCCGTCGTGCAGGAAGAACACGAATACGACGCCGAGCAAGAGTCCTGCCGCGCCGAACGCGACGAAGACGCGGCGCCATGTCCCGAGCAAGTCGAGGACGCGAAGCGCCAGCACACCGCTCAGCATGAGCCCGAGGTACAGCGCCGCCTGGTGTATCGAAAACGCGAGCGAACGCGTCTCACGGTGATGCGACGCGAGAAGAGACATGGCGCTCGGCCCGTAGAAGCTCTCGCCGCCGCCTGTCGCGACGGAGCGAAGCATCACGACAGCGAGAAACGACGAGGCGAAGCCGAGCCCCATCGTACTAAGCGACCAGAATACGAGCGAGCAGGTGATTATGCGCTTGCGGTCGAAGCGGTCGCCGAGAAAGCCCGCGATGAACGTGACGACGGCAATCGTCAGGAAGAGGACCGTGTTGACGTGCCCAAGCTGGCGCTCGGTGAGCGAGAGATCGGATTGGATATACGGCACAAGCACGCCGAAGATCGCGCGGTCGGCCTGGTGGAAAAAGTATGCTCCACCCAGCAGCGCGACGACGGCCCACTTGTACCAGCGGCCCATGCGATCAGACTAACCCGCGCTTGACGAGGTGTTCCGCGATCTCGACGGCGTTGAGCGCCGCGCCACGAAGAAGCTGGTCGCCCGAGACGAACATCTCGAGCCCCTTCTTGTCGTCGCGCGAAATGTCCTGGCGGATGCGTCCAGCGAGAACGTCGTACTTCGCAGTCGCGTCGAGCGGCATCGGATAGCAGCCGTTCAGCGGATCGTCAACAACCCTGACGCCTTCGCACTTCGAGAGGATCTCGCGCGCCTCCGCGGGCGTGATGTCGTTCTCGAACTCGAGGTTCAGCGACTCGGAGTGGGCGCGCGCGATCGGCACGCGCACGCACGTGCACGAGAGCTTCAGCGTAGGATGGTGAAGCATCTTGCGCGACTCGTTGAGCATCTTGAGCTCCTCGAGCGTGTACCAGTTCTCCTCGTTGAACTTGTCGATGTGGGGAATGAGATTGTACATCAACTGGTGCTGGAACGCCTTGACCGTCAGCGGCTCGCCCTTCGCGTAGGCCTTGATCTGGTCCTCAAGCTCGTTGAGCCCCGGCTGGCCTGCGCCAGACGCCGCCTGGTAGGTCGCCGCGACAACGCGCTTCAGCCCCTTCGCCTTGTGGAGCGGCGCAACTGCCTCGAGCATGATCGCGGTCGTGCAGTTGGGGTTTGCGATTACGCCCTTGTTCCAGTCGAGATCCTCGGCGTTGACCTGAGGAACGACGAGCGGGACTTCCGGATCCTGGCGGAACGCGCGGGAGTTGTCGATCATCTTCGCGCCGGCCTTGACGACGGCGTCCTTGAGCTGGATCGCGACATCCGTCTTTCCCGCGAAAAGGACGATGTCGAGGCCGTTGAACGAGTTTTCGTCGGCCTTCTTGACATGATATGTCTCACCGAGTATCTGCTCGTCGCGTTCGCGCGACGCAAACACCTGCACCGCCCCCTTGAGCGGGAAGTTCCGCTCCTTGAGGACCTTGATCATCTCGGTGCCGACGGCACCGACGCCCACGAGACCTACTGAATACTGTTTCATGGCGGTATATTATACCAAATCGGCGGCGACTGCGCACAAATCCCCACAGGGCCTACGACCGCCTTGCGACAGCGGCAAGGCCGTCGAGTATTTCGATGCCGGCGACGGGGATTCGCCCGAGCGGATCGGGCCCGACGTTCAGCATGTAGTTGGAGCCGATGGACGCGCACTTCGCCTTTATCGCCAGGATTTCGTCTACGCTCTTGTAGTGCGTGTCGGTCGGTCGGTAGCCCCAGGAGTCGTTCATCGAGCCGACAGTCTCGTAGAGCGCACCTGCCTCGGTCTTGTCCGCGATGCAGTTGTCGCCGGGCGTAGAATAGTCGCCAAGCCCGTAGCCAAGCCGCCCGTTGATAAGGCACCCTGGCTGATAGGTGCGCACCATGTCCTTTAGCTCCTGGCACTGAGCGGGAAGGATCGTCGACGGCACGTCGAACCAGATAAGGCACAGGTCGCCGTACTGCGTCAGAATCTCCTTTACCTGCGGCTTGCACTTGCGCTCGAAGTAGCGCGAGAAGTCGTAGTCTCGATCCGCCGGCCAGTCCCACGTGTTGCGCCAGTCCTCGTTGCCCCAGTTCTTGAGCCCCGCCTCGTTCTTCTTGCCTCCGCCGTCGGGGTCGCTCCAGTCGAGGTCCTGCGAGTAGTAGAGCCCGAGCCGGATGCCGGTGTCGCGACACGCCTCTGCGATCTCCTCGAGCGGATCGCGACCGAACGGCGTCGCGTCGACGACATTGTACTTCGACGCCTTCGAGCGGAACATTGCAAAACCGTCGTGGTGCTTCGAGGTAATGACGAAATACTTCATGCCTGCGTCGCGCGCGCGCTTCATCCAGTCTTTCGGGTCGAAGAGAACTGGATTGAACGCCTTGGCGAGCGCGGCATACTCCTTCATCGGTATCCGTTCACCCCACTGCAGCCACTCCGCGTAGGCGCGGCGACCTGGCTTTCCGTTCCACTCGCCGCCGGGAAGCGTGTAGAGCCCCCAGTGCGCCATCATTCCGAACTGCGCCTCCTTGAACCACTTCTTCGTCGCGGCGAGCTGCGGCGAATCCGTCGCGCCCTTCGCGCCAAAAAGACCCGTCGCCGCCAGCGCGACAGAAGATCCGACGAATCCCCTTCTCGTCATTTTTATCATGTCATTCATTTCACCCAGCGGGCCTTGTAGATTTTCGCGACAGGGACGCCTTCCGCATCGCGCGAGATCGAGCAGCGGTGGAGTCCTGGAGTGTCGACAAGCCAGAGGTTTTTGCCGTCGTAGTGGAGCCCGTGCGGGGAGTCGAACTGGAGAGTGGACTTCTTCTGCCTGTACGGATTCATCGCCATGTCGCCCGTGACGTCGAAAAGAAAAAGCGAATTGCCGCCTGTGCCGCCGGTCGAGACGACGGCCACGACGTCCGGCCCGACCATCTCAATGGAGTGCGCCCAGCCGTTGCACCTGCCCCACGCGGTGACCTTGTGCGCAGCCCGGTCGATTACCGCCCAGCGCCCGCCACACGACACCATGCCGATCTTCGACCCGCCCGCGAACGGCTTCGATTCCGCGACATTGTTCATGAAACCGCCCTTGTCCCCGCCGGCAATGCCAGGATCGTCCTTCGCGCACCAGCGCCAGACGTTCGATCCGCCGGCGTCGTAGATGTCGATCGTCTGCTTCAGCTGGTCGCAGACGACTATCTCGTCCGCCCCCATCTGCGCATCGGCCACCGTCTTTCCTGCATCGGTCGCGAGCAGAGGCGGGACGTCCTTCGCCTTGACGGCGCCTTCCGCGCAGGATGCGGCAAACGCCGCCGCACACACAGCAAGTCTCATGTTCATGCCGGTATTATATCAGTTCACGCATCGATCTCCCACCCCCTCAAATTAGGGGGCTACTTCAGCAGCCTATCGGCGGGTATGATAACGTCAAACCCATGCTCGGCCTCTATGCGCGGCGAGAGCCTTCCGTCATACACGAGGGCGGTCCTGACCGATACTCCTTTGGAAACCTTGAGGCGTCGGACCTTCTCCATCACCTCTTCCATCACTTCCGGACCGATTTCACGCCGTCTCTTTATTTCGACAATGAACGCCGTGCGGCGAGTCTGAACCAGCAGATCGATCTGGCACCCTTCGCCCCGCTTCGTCCCGCGCTGCGCATACGGCGCCGCCGAAAGAACAAGCGAACGGTCTACGCCAAGATGGACAAACAAATCCCCGACATGGTTGACGATCAGATTCTCGAATTGGTATCCGAGCTGAGACTCCCATCCTTTGAGCTGCTCCATCGATGCAAACCTGAAGAGCCCGCCCGATATCGCCTTGCGGTTCGGCTCGATGAAATGCAGATAAAACCTGGTGTAGTTGTCGCATATCCTGTATCTGTCTATGCGGGCGGGCTTCCCGGTCTCGGCGTTCAGGTTCGACTCCCTTGCCACGAACCCGGCATATTCAAGTTCCTTGAGCGTTCGCGTAAGATGTCCGTTGACGGCGACGCCAAGCTTTTCCGCGATAGCGGATGCCGTCATCGAACCGCCCGACAGCGTTTCAAGCACGGCCCTCCGGTTGATCGCCTCGGGGCCGAACACGGCGTTGAACGTCTCGTCGAACTCGCGGAAGAGCAGCCCCTGCTTGAGGAAGCACATCCGGCGCATGTTCTCGTCAACGGTCAGCGACGGACGTATCTCCTCAAGATAACGGGGCACGCCGCCCACGACGGACAGAATGTCGAATTTCTCGGTGGAGGACATCCGATCGGCCGTCGGCCCAATCACCTGAATCGCCTCCCAGAGCGGCAGTTCGCGCACTTCGACATCGAGCGAATTGCGTCCGACGAAGCCGGTGCTGTTCAGAATGTTGTCGGCTATCCAAGAAGATACGCTTCCGCACAGCACCAAAACCAGATTCGGATGGTTCTTGAGCTTCTTGTCCCATGCGGTCTTGAGATAGGCGGGGAAGTCTCTGTCATATCCGCCCATCCATGATATCTCGTCAAGAAGGACGACGGTACGGCCCTTGTCAGGAAGAGCCTCGTTCAGCATGTCAAAGGCCAACGGCCATGACGCCGCGTCGCGCATTGCGATTCCGGTCTGCTCGGCAATGCGCGCGCAAAAATTGCGGCGCTGCATCCTGTCGTTCATTCCCTTGCGAGGGGCAAGGCCTTCCACTACAATGAAACTCTCCGCCGTGCGCTTGGCGAATTCCTCTATCAACGTAGACTTCCCGACGCGCCGACGGCCGCGGCAGGTGACAAGCGACGACACGCGCTTGTCCCATAGCCCGGATAACTGAACGAGATCATTCTCTCTGCCGACAAACATCGCATTCCTCCTTGTGGTTTCACGCGATATTATACCATATTCGGCAGACGCTTTGGGCTACTAATCGACATTTTGTCATTTAGCAGCCCGAATTTTGACTCCTGCATCAAGAAATCGGGCTACTAATCGACGTTTTGTCGTTTAGTAGCCCAAGACGGACATGGAATCACTCGGCCGCGACATTACCTGTCAGCCAACTCGCTCGACAAGGGACTCCACGTCAACGGAAAGCGCGGCAGCAAGCGGCATAAGCGTGTCGATGCCCGCACGGTTGATGTCCTTTCGGCCCTGCTCAAGTTCCTGTATCGTCCTTACCGATACGCCGGAGCGTTCGGAAAGCTCGCGTTGGCTCAAGTTGACGCGGCGCCGAATGCGCTGCAGATTCCGTTCGGGATATTTCAGCCGGTAAAGCCTGTCCATCTCGTCGCAGAACCGCGAGATGTCCATCTCGTGATATGGATGATACATCGCCACGACGTCGTCTATCGGGGCGAACGCGTCTATGCGCGAGAAAGACAGCCCCCTGAACCATTGATAATGGGCGAGGGACCAGGCCGCCCAGAACTCCGGGGACTTTCCGTCCGGAGGCGAAGGATCGACGACGCGGCTGAACTTCACCCCGCAGCGCTCAAAGACCTCGTAGGCGAGCTCATACCCGCTCATGCCGGCGATGAAGTGCGCGTCCCCTTCCCCGAAGGACGCGGCAACGCCCGAGGCGAGAAACAAATCCCAAAAACCTCTTGCGGAATATCCGAAGACATGGCAGGAGAAATCCAGCATGCGCCCGAGCGACTGCCGGGCATGCAGAAGATACGCTCTATCGTAGGCGTTCGTCATCAGGTCCGATCTCCTCGTCGATTATGCGGTCGATGCGCAAGTCCCCCGGCACTCTCCGATGCCTTAATGCGCCCAGATACTCCTGACGGGCGGCATGGTCCCGGGCATTCTTCCGGCCAAGCCATTCAGAGCGAAGCGCAGGCCGCGACTCGACATGTCTGATCCTGCCGAATGCCCTCCGGCTCTTGAGAACATACTGGTCGCCGAGATGACCAAGGCGCATGGCGGACGCGAGCTGCGAATAGGAAATCGCTCCCGATATGAAGTCCTGGGCAAAGGTAAAGTAGCTGTCGTCCGCTCGATAGCCGATGATGGCGTCCGCCTCTTTGTATGGGACGGCAAACCGCGATGTCAGATAGTCCTTGGCCTCCAGTGGCAGACCATATTCCGTTTCAAACTGGCGGTTCTCCAGCAATACCGCGAGCCAGTGCAGAAGGCAGTATTCATTCGAATTCAAGTTGAGGACATCCAAACCGTCATCATCCATCGAATAGACATTTGCCCATCCGTCATGATCGTTGGCAACGGTCCACTCTTTCGCAAGTTCCTCGCTCTCCGTGCAGTAGAAACCACGCCCGTAGTCGTTGTTGGGACGCCCCGCGCCGAACAACGGCTTTACGATCCTGTCCTTCGACCCATGATAGAGAATCCGCTTCATACGGCACATATTATACGCCCACAGGCGGACTCTTGTCAATCCCCCCTGCCGTATTTGGGCTACTTGCCGTCGGGCGCGTTGCGGGTGAGGACGGTCACGGACTGCACCGTGTGCGGGGCGATTTCGACCGTGAGCGCCGAGGCGGCGGGCTTCATGCCCTCGTAGGCCGCCATCGGAATCGCGGCGTAGCCCGCCTGCGTGTCCTCCCAGCTCAACTGCGTCCAGGGGTGTCCCTCGCCCGGCACGGCGCGGCAGTCGAGGAACTTCTCCGGGCAGCTCAGCGTGCGGTAGGTCGGCGCGGCGAACTCCTTGGCCTTGACTTCGTTCTTGACCTTGCCGCGCGCCGTCAGCTTCACCTTGACCGGCTCGGACTTGGTGTTCACCATCAGCAGGCACAGCTCGTTGCGGTGCGCGTCGGCAAGCGCGACCCACTCGACCTCGCCCTCGACCTTCGGGACGCTCCACCCTGACTTGCCCTCCTTGAGCGCGCGGCGGCGGGCGTAGATCTGGTCCGTCACACGCGCCGAGGTGAAGAACGCATCCTCGGTGTCGGCAGCTTTGGAAGTTCCATGGCGGAGAATGAGCGGATGCTCCTTGATCGCCTCGGCGAGGATGCGGTACATGACGCCGCACGAGCCGATCTCAAGCCTCGGCTCGCCCATCGACGCGCGCCAGTCGACGTATTCGCGCCCCGTGTCGCGCCACTGGATGCGCCAGTTCTTGCCGTCGGACTGGTAGATGCCGCCGGAAAGCGCGTAGAGCTGGTGGTGGTTGAAGCCGTCCATCTCGGGCTGGCAGATCGCCATGAGCGAATAGTGCGCCATGACAAGCGTCTCGCGGAAGATGCGCTGGCAGTAGTTGTCCTCGTCGGAGCGCGGACGCACCTCGCTGAGCCACATCTTCTTGCCCTTGAGTTCCGGGAAGGCGTCTACAAAGTTGCGGAAGCGCTGGAATCCGTAGTAGGAGCAGCTGTAGGGCGTCTCCGCGCCGTAGGCGTGGTAGATGACGTGCGTGATCTGGTCGATGCAGTTCGACATCGCCGTCACAAACTGCGCCGAATAGCGGTTGAAGTCGCCTGCGGCGAAGTAGGTGTCGCGCTTGATCTCGCCCGCCGCAAGCATGCGGTTCCTAACCTGCGTAATGTCGGGATTGAGCTCGAAGAGCTCAGCGAGGTTGATGCCGAGATTCACCTTCGGCATGCGCTTCTTGATCTCAGGGATTATTTCGCACCAGACAGGCGCGAGCGAGGCGTAGTTCTTGTCGTAATAGGACTCGTTGCCGAGCTCGAAGCCGGCGACGACGTCCTCATAGTGGTTGGCGACGATATAGTCGACAAGCTCGATGATTTCCTTCTTCGACCTCTCGCGTCCCCATGCCTCGAGCGTGAAGAGCACCTTGAAGCCGTTGTCCTTCCAGAACGCGAACGCGGCATCCGGGTCGGTTCGCTCGTAGCGGCGGAATTTCTTCTTCCATGTCTCGTCGTCGATATTCCACTTCGCGCGGTATTCCTCCGCAGAAAGGCGACGGGCAAACCAGTCGGCGGCGTGCCACATGCGCTGGAACCACGCTCCCGCCTCGCGCATGGCGCGCGAGGTCTCTACCGCGCGCGTCTTGAACCAGTAGGTATCGGCAATCTCGTTTGGTCCGTCGATGGGGAAGAGGCTGCCGGCGTAGCCAACCTCCGGTCCGCAGGTCGAAGTGCGAACGTCCTTTATCGAATCTGCGGAGAGATCGACGTCGATCTCGAAGTCCGCAGCGGCAACCATCGCAGCAAACGCTGTCGCTGGGTATATGAGTTTTTTCATGATGAGTATCCTACCAACCGTCCTTGGATCCTTGAACCTCGCTATATTAGGGAATCGCCCCCGCCATCCAGCCGTGCTTCTGGGCAAAGTCAAGGTATTCCTTCCAGTCTTCCGGCGTGAGGCCGTGTCCGCCGTGGCGGACGTGGTAGGTCGTGCGGTCTTGGCACTTGAGCTGCTGAAACGCGACGCGCGAACATTCCCACGAACAGAATTCCGCCGACGGACAGGCCCACCAGTCGTCTTCGGCGCTTCCGACGGCGAGAAGGCGAGGGGCGACCGCGCCGAGAAGCCAGTGCTGATCGAAGGGAAGCTCCCAGTCCTTGCCGCACCACTTCTCGCGGCACTGCGGCGCGAACCAGTGCGGAAACTTCGACGTGATCTGGTCGATCGTCTCTCCGCCGAGGTTGCGCGTCGCCATGCGCGCGCCGAAAAGACCGGAGCACGTCGGGCACACCATCGCGAAACGCGCATCCGTGACGCCCGCGACGAGCGCGGCCTTTCCGCCG
>ERZ842401.5523-NODE-5523-length-13962-cov-4.706982_pt1 | contig 13962 bp, 10 predicted proteins | sample MGYA00521270_ERZ842401 | MGnify/ENA primary metagenome ERZ842401 (study PRJEB31892, sample SAMEA3878208) | bioreactor metagenome | biome: Moose rumen | place: Sweden | collected 2011-10 | study: EMG produced TPA metagenomics assembly of the PRJEB12797 data set... | reverse complement strand
CTCTTCCGATCTTGACGCTGGCGATCAGGAATGGGCAACTGAACTGAGCGTTGACGATTCTTACGACTACACAGGCTCAGCCCCCGATATCGCAGGTCAGGATAAGGCTAACCCGCTGGCAACTATCCTTTCAGCTTCCATGATGCTGAGATACTCCTTCGATATGGACAAGGAGGCAGACGCCGTAGACGCTGCCGTTAAGCAGGTGCTGGCAGAGGGCTGGCGCACAGGCGATATAATGTCCGAGGGCATGAAGCAGGTAGGCTGCAGGCAAATGGGCGACCTGGTGGCTGAGAGGGTATGAAAAGCTAAATCACAATATATGAGGAGTGCAAGTAACTATGAGAAAGATTTTTACTATTGGATTATTATTGATTATTTTTTCTACTGTAATTAATTATGGTGTTTATGCTGATTCTTATGACGAAATAATTGAAAATATAGAAGCGGCAAATGACTATTACAAACAAATGAATAATGAGAATTTTGAAGATATACTTGAATCTTACAATAAATTTGTTGATGACCATATCAATGAATTTGAAGATAATTTTCCGCATTCAGCTGAGCTTGCTGCTTTTTCCGGCTGCTACTATAATGTAAATAATGATTATAAACTAGATATATATTTAACTTCTGATGAATATATAGAATATTACAAAAAATATTTTTCACAAGAGCATACTAACTTTCATATAGTAGACAACTCGATTTTTGAACTGAAAAATCAGAAAAAAATGTTTAAAAGAAGAATGCAGGGTGAGATAATAGAAAATATTGATATTCCGAATAATTCAATAAGCTTCAATGTAGATAATTATAGTGATTTTTGTTATTTGAAATACATTGAAAATGTTGATGTGTCGTTATCATCGGATTTAACACTTGACACACAAAGTGATATATATGGTGGAAGAAGAATATTTGTCGCTAATAAGTGCTCGGGTACCATTACTTGTAATGCTTATCGTTCTTCAAAAAATAAATATGGAGTTATAACTGCAGCTCATGTTATAAGCGGTGTAAGCCTTAGCTCTGATATATGCACTGGAAGTTATGTCTTATGTAAACGAAATAGTTCTAATCTTTTTTATGACGTGACATATGATGTCGCATTTGTTCCAAACAACAACAGCAATTTGAATACTACGTGGCAATATTCAAATACAAGTGGTACTCAAACCGGATATTATAACGGTGCGGCAACAGCAATTCCAGGTACTAAAGTATGTGTTTTAGGTTATGTAACCAGCGAGAGATATGCAACTGTAACAAGTGATGGTACAGACTATAACCTTGTTTATAAATATACGGGTTCACGCACTGAAGATGGTGATAGCGGTGCTCCGGTCGTTGTATTTACAAAAAGCGGAAAGGATGGCAGAGCTTGGTTAGTCGGAGTGCATAGAGGAATACTAATAGCCGATAACAGTATAGGAAAGGCATGCGATATGAAATATGCTGCTAAAAGGTTAGGAATCACAGTTTGCTCATAATTCTAATAAAACAATGAAAGGATATTTCGATGAATATAAAAAAAATTATTTCAATATTCATTTTAGTTCTCATTTTGGTTATTCAGCTTTTTTTTATTTTTCATATTACTATGACCCCACAAAAAACGACATATTATAAGTATAAAGAACTTAAAAATAAATCTTTAGATAAAATTGAAATAGGTATATTCTCTTTTTCTATACCACAAGAATGGATAGGTAATAGCGTAGAAGAAAAAGATATATTACAAGATATAAAAACATACTATTTAGAGAATGATACCGATGATTACTTATATGATGATAAGTTTATTGAACACAAAAGTAATAACAGCTATCAGCTTATAAAAAAAGACGATCTGTATATAGATTTCAAAACCACCTACTGTTTTATAGACGGCATAGAGCTTGATTATCCCCCCATAAACATTGATGATCTCACAACCTTGCTAAAAGAAGCAGGCTTTGATACCGAAAAGCTCACCGTGGGTCGGGTTATTGAAGGTCAGCAGGTTAGTGATGACCATGCCGATGATCATATGCTTTTTTCGGTAAGGGACGAAAGATTTGAAGCCGAGGGTGCAAACGGTTATCTGATGATAAAAAAGCCCGAGAACGGCAGCTTCGGTATACTGCTGGCGGTGATGTCAGACAGCTTCTATGACGAATACCCCTGCGCCGATAAAATGATAGCTGAGAGCCTTGAATGGAGGCAGGAATAAAATGAAAACAGCCTTGAATGTGACGATCGCAGCGCTTATATTGCTGAACGTAATTGCCGCAGGGTTTCTTCTGCTAAAGCAGGGTACAGGCGAGAAAAAGCCTGATAAGACCGAGCTTGCAGCAGCTGCGGACTATGTAGCTTCATCAAGAAAATACAGTGTTGAGAAATGTGAATATTCAGAGAGCGACGGTAAGATACACATCATAATAAACAGCACCGATACCGATAGCGTAAAAGCGCAGCTTGCTGAGGACGGGCTGGATGAAAGCCGGTTCGAGATATCGGCAGGCGGTCTGATATTGCAGTGATGTTAAAAAATCCCCTTTTCCGCCCCTTGACAAAAGGCGGAATACGTGCTATAATATGATTTGTATATAGCCAAAGGCTGTGACGGAGACAGTAAGCAGTGCAGCGAACAGCTCAGCGAGCCGCAGACAGTGTGAGTGCGGTGTAAGTAGCTATCTGCCGAATATCACTCCCGAGCTGCGCTTCTCAAAGAGCTTTCGAGTAAGAAGTGACGTTTTTCCTGCGTTATAGGGAACGCTTATGAATGTAGGCAGTAAACAGGTGGTTTTGCGAAAGTGCGCTTTCGTCCTTTTTACGGACGGGGGCGCTTTTTTATTTTATACAGGCAGCAGGTCTGTTTTAAGATCGCTTTTTAAGGAGTTGTAGGTATGGAGCCTTTGACACTGGCAGCTATCATAGGGTTTTCCCTCAGCGCACTGCTGGGTATCATCGCAGTGCTCATTGCTCTTTCACGCGCAAAAAAGCTTAAAGCCTATACGGTGCGCACCACGGCTGAGATAGTCAAGCTGGAGATCGGATATCTCAGCAGCAGACCTACCGATAAGCCAAAGCAGCCGCTGATATTCCCCACCTACCGTTATAAGGTCAACGGCGTTACCTATGAAAAGCTCAGCAGGGTGGGCACCACCGAAACTCCCTTTAAGGTCGGCGACCTCACAGAGATACTCTGCGACCCCGACGCCCCCGAAAAAATGATACTTGTTGACAGCAGGGGCTTTAAGATAGCTGTTACAGTGCTGGGAGCTATGGCTGTGTTCTTTGCGGCAGCCACCCTGTCAGCGGTACTATTGTTAAGTAATATTTGATGGAATAAAAGTAAATATGGAAAGGAATGATCTAATTGTACAAAAAAGTAGACACTAATCTAAACTTTGTCCAGAGAGAAAAGGAGGTCGAGGACTTCTGGAAGAGCTCAAAGATCTTCGAGAAGAGTATCGACACACGCAAAAAGGGCGAAAGCTATGTTTTCTATGACGGACCCCCTACCGCTAACGGCAAGCCCCATATAGGTCACGTGCTCACCCGTGCTATCAAGGATATGATACCCAGATACCGCACCATGAAGGGCTATCAGGTGCCCAGAAAAGCAGGCTGGGACACCCATGGTCTGCCTGTTGAGCTGGAAGTCGAAAAAATGCTGGGTCTTGACGGCAAGGAGCAGATAGAGGAATACGGTCTTGAGCCCTTTATCGAAAAGTGCAAGGAGAGCGTCTGGAAGTATAAGGGTATGTGGGAGGATTTCTCGGGTACCGTCGGCTTCTGGGCTGATATGGACGCTCCATACGTTACCTATCATAACGATTTTATCGAGTCTGAGTGGTGGGCTCTCAAGCAGATTTATGACAAGGGTCTGCTGTATAAGGGCTTTAAGATAGTTCCATACTGCCCACGCTGCGGAACGCCCCTTTCATCTCACGAGGTGGCTCAGGGCTATAAGCTGGTCAAGGAGCGCTCGGCTGTTGTTCGCTTTAAGATAAAGGATAAGGATGAGTATTTCCTGGCATGGACCACCACCCCCTGGACCCTGCCCTCAAACGTGGCACTCTGCGTTAACCCCGAGGAGGAGTATGCCAAGGTAAAGGCAGGCGATGGCTACACCTACATCATGGCGACCGCTTTGCTGGATACAGTTCTGGGCAAGCTGGCTAAGGACGGCGCTGAGGCATATGAGGTCATCGAGAGATACAAGGGTACTGACCTTGAATATATGGAGTATGAGCCGCTGTTCGCCTGCGCAGGTGAGCTGGCTGCAAAGCAGGGCAAAAAGGGCTTTTTCGTTACCTGTGATGATTATGTTACCATGTCAGACGGTACAGGTATCGTTCATATTGCACCTGCCTTTGGTGAGGACGACTCAAAGGTGGGCAAAAAGTATGACCTGCCCTTTGTGCAGTTTGTTGACGGCAAGGGCAATATGACTGAGGAAACACCCTACGGCGGCACTTTTGTAAAGGACGCTGACCCCATGGTGCTCAAAGACCTTGACGCAGAGGGCAAGCTGTTTGACGCACCCAAGTTTGAGCATGATTATCCCCACTGCTGGAGATGTAATTCGCCGCTGATATACTATGCCAGAGAGTCATGGTTCATCAAGATGACCGACGTTAAGGACAGACTTATCGCCAACAATCAGACTATCAACTGGATACCTGAGAGCATAGGCTCTGGTCGTTTCGGCGACTGGCTGAAAAACGTTCAGGACTGGGGAATTTCAAGAAACAGATATTGGGGCACGCCCCTGAATATATGGGAGTGCAGCTGCGGCAAAAAACACTCTGTAGGCTCTATTGCCGAGCTTAAAGAGATGTCTGACAACTGCCCCGAGGATATCGAGCTGCACAGACCCTTTATCGACGCTGTTACCATAAAGTGCCCCGACTGCGGCGGTGAGATGAAGAGAGTTCCCGAGGTCATCGACTGCTGGTTCGACTCAGGCTCAATGCCCTTTGCACAGCACCACTATCCCTTTGAGAACAAGGAGCTTTTTGAGGAGCAGTTCCCTGCGGACTTTATCTCAGAGGCTGTTGACCAGACAAGAGGCTGGTTCTATTCGCTGCTGGCGATATCCACACTGATATTTGACAAGGCGCCATTTAAAAACGTTATAGTTCTGGGTCTTGTTCAGGACGAGAACGGACAGAAGATGTCAAAATCAAAGGGCAACGCTGTTGACCCCTTTGAGGCTCTCTCCACCTACGGCGCAGACGCTATACGCTGGTATTTCTACACCAACTCGGCACCCTGGCTGCCCAACAAGTTCCACGGTAAGGTAGTTACCGAGGGACAGAGAAAGTTCATGGGCACCCTCTGGAACACCTACGCTTTCTATGTGCTCTATGCCGAGATAGACAAGTTTGACCCCACCAAGCATGAGATAGAGTACGACAAGCTGTCTGTAATGGACAAGTGGCTGCTCTCAAAGATGAACACCATGATAAAGCTGGTGGACGACAACCTTGAAAACTACCGCATACCCGAGGCTGCAAAGGCTATGCAGGATTTTGTTGACGATATGTCCAACTGGTATGTAAGAAGAGGCAGAGAGAGATACTGGGTGCAGGGCATGAACCAGGATAAGGTGAATGCATACATGACCCTTTACACCGCACTGGTGAACGTTGCCAAGTGCGCAGCGCCTATGGTGCCCTTTATCACCGAGGCTATCTATCAGAATATAGTAAGATCGGTAGACGAGAGCGCTCCCGAGAGCATACACCTGTGCGACTTCCCCGAGGTGAACGAAGCGCAGATAGACTTAAAGCTGGAAGCCGACATGGACGAGGTGCTTGACATTGTTGTTCTGGGCAGAAGTGCAAGAAACGGCGCAAACCTTAAAAACAGGCAGCCGCTGAGCGTTATGTACGTTGCGGTAGACCATGCGCTGGACAGCTTTTATGTTGATATCATAAGAGACGAGCTGAACATGAAGAGGGTAGAGTTCAGCGATGATGTATCGGCTTATATCGACTACAGGTTCAAGCCCCAGCTGAAAACCCTGGGACCAAAGTTCGGCAGATATCTTAACGAGATAAGGACTGCACTGGGCGAGCTTGACGGTCACAAGGCTATGAGCGAGCTTGACGAGACAGGCACATTAAAGCTCACCATCTCAACAGGCGAGATATCTCTTTCAAGAGAGGACCTGCTTATCGAGAGCGAGCAGAGAGAGGGCTTCTTCACCCTGACCGAAGGCAGCACCACCGTTGCTATCAGCACCGTTCTTACCGACGAGCTTATCGAAGAGGGCTATGTGCGTGAGATAATAAGCAAGGTACAGACCATGCGTAAGGAGTCGGGCTTTGAGGTTATGGACCACATTGTGCTGAGCCTGACAGGCAACGACAAGCTGTTTGAGCTTGCCCACCGCAACCGTGACCAGATATGCACCGACGTGCTTGCCGACGAGATAAAGGCAGGCGCAGCCGCAAACTCCAAGGAGTGGGATATAAACGGCGAAAAGGTGACTATAGGCGTTACCAAGGTTTAATGACATAATAAATGAAAAGGACGGCGAGGTGTTCGCCGTCCTTTTTTGTGCTGTTAAAATCCGTGGCTGAACCATACACCGTCCAGCTCAGGTATTGGTTTTCCTGGGTAATCATCTTCAATATAGTAAGTTTTTGAATAAAAAAGCTTGCCCTTATCAGTAGTGATGTAAACTCCTTCATCATAATACCACTGCAATATTATTTTATGCAGCTCATCATTTTCATCTGTATAATAAAGCGTAAGATAACGGTTATCATACTGCCTTGTATCCCAAATCACTAATGCCTGCCATTCACAGCTAAAATCCCAAGGTCTTGTAAAGCAGCCGTAGAAATCATTCTTTTGCAGGTTAAGATACCAGTTTATTATTCCGTTTTTTTCATCTTCATCAGTTATTTCTACAGTGTTTTCACTCACTACATCACCCATTTTATATTTACCGTTTTCTTCATCGTCATAATCCCAAGTGATCTTGCTTGTCAAGTAAATATTTGTGAAATTATGAGTTTTATCGGTATCAATGGTTTCAAAATCCGTCATATATGCAGGTATTGCGTCGTCATCCTCCTGAACTTCTGTTGTAGTTGTTACAGAAGTTGTCTCTTTCCGGGGCGTTGTTGACGGTTTTTCAGTAGTAGTCGGTGCAGCAGTCGATGTTGTAGTCGCTGCCGATGTGGTCTGCTTTTGTGTAGTGGTCTCTGTTTTCTTTTTTGTGGTGGTCTGTGAGGTCTTTTTTTCGGCGGCAGTGGTTTTTTCAGATGTCTTTTCGCTGACAGGCTCTTGCTGTGATGTGGTCTTTACCTCAGCATAGCTGCTGTCATCTTCATTTTCATCATCTCCACCGCTGTAGCCGCCGTTGTCGGCATACTGTGAAGTCGGCGTATCTGCCGTATACTGTGTCCATGAAGTCACCGTCTGAGCTGAGCTTGCCGAGGTAACTGTTTTTACAGCTTCCTGCGTCTGTGTGCTCTCACTGGCGGCGGTCTCGGTCAGTCCCTCACTTTCATCAGTCACAGAGGCTGTACTTGTGGTGACTGCATAGTCGCTATTGGTGGTTATCCTGCTGTTTGGTTCGGCAGATGTTACAGTGCTGCTTTTTGATACTAAAAAATCATTTTTGACTGTCTCAGGCTTTTTGATATCGGTCAGCACAAAAGCTCCCCCCAGCACCACCACGCCTATGGCGGCGGCAGTGACTAAAGGCATAATAAAGCTCTTTTTCACCGCAGCGCCCCTGCTCAGCGAGCCCTGCAATATCTCCGCCGAGCTTTTTTCAAGGGCAGTGCTTTTATAGTTCTCCTCAAAGACCTTTTTTATAAGCTCTTTTTCGGTCATGGCTTTTCCTCCTTACTGTAAAGTCTCCTCAGCTCAGCCAGCGTGCCGTATAAATGCCGTTTCAGGGTGGGCTGAGTGATACCAAGTGCATCGGCTATCTCACCAAGGGGCATATCACGGTAGTAGTACATGAAAAATATCTTCTGGGTAATAAGGGGCTTTTCAGATATAATCTTGCTGATATTTTCCACCACAGACCTGTCGATAATGCTGTCCTCCACCGAAAAGCTGTCCGCATTTTCCTCAAAGCGGTCACCGCTGTCGGGGGAGCTAAAGGTGATACGGCTTTTTATACGCTTCACCAGCCCGTAATACTTAGCCAGCTGACGTTTAGCGATCAGCATAACAAAGGCTTCTTCGTTGACAATGGGGGCGTCACGCCTTGTCAGCGCATTATAAACGGTCAGGTAAACGTTCTGGTAGATATCGTCGATATCGTTGATATCAAAGCATTTGGCGGTGATATACCGATACACGCTCTCCTTGGTATTTTCATAAATTTTATCAAACAGCTGCTTGTCATTCTCCATATATCTCCCCGCCCCCTTCTGCAATAGAATTGGGTCAAGGGTACTATAAAGTTATGGAGTCTGAATTAACATTTTAAAAACCTTTTGTGAACTAAGACAAACCGCTTATAAAACCAACATCGCCGATGATCTGTGCCGTAAAGCAACTCATGGGTGCTATGCAAAATAACATATTTTACCATTGACAAATCCGCTGCTATGTAGTATAATATTATAGTAATTTTACGAGGTGTGGCTCAGTTTGGTAGAGCGCTTCGTTCGGGACGAAGAGGCCGTGGGTTCAAATCCCGTCACCTCGATAAGCAAAAAACCGCCTGCTTGCGTGTTCTGCGCAAACAGGCGGTTTCGTTTTTACAAAATATAAGCGCAAAGTCCTGATATCACCTCAGCCGATCTTCCCCGCTAATTCGATTTTTCAGCATTTGCGATAATATCCTCCACGGTGATAGTATAAGTACCGTCGCTGCAATTGAGCTTTATCGAATCATCGGGGTCAAAATTCTTATCATCGAAGGTAAATCCCAGGGTAAATCTTTTTACATTGTCATGTTCATCTTTATCCTTGGGATATAATATCTTGTCATATCTTGCATTAGGCAGCACCCTTCTTAATTCGTATTCAAACATCATGCTCTTGTGATCTTCATCAAGATTATCATCAACAAAAGCAAGCTCCAGCGCTCCCTTGCCTTTTAATCTTATATCTACCAGATATTCCTTTGCACCGCCCTCCTCGGCGCTGTCGGAAACGGTGTATATAAGCTTCACATCCTCCATCTTAACACCAACGCCCCACAGCGACGCATATAAAAACGCACCCACCAGCAAGCCCACAAAGCCAACCGTTATAAGCACAGCCCTGGCGGTCTTGGTCTTTAGCTTTTTCATTATCTTAACATTTATCTTATCCTTTTTAGGCGGCTTGTCAAGGGTCAGCTCTGACTGCATATCTGTCCATATTTTTGTACACTCTTCGCAGCTGCCTAAATGCTGCTTTACCGCTCTTTCAGTCACCTCGCTTGCAAGTCCCTCTGCATAGGTGGGCAAAAGGTCCCTGACTATCTCGCATTGCAGATCATAATTTTTATTCTCCATTTTGCTGCTCCTTTCTCAGTATCTCCTTTAGTTTTTGCTTTGAACGGTAGAAGGTGACCCTTGCCCAGTTCTCGCTTTTGCCGAGTATAGCGCCGATCTCCGCGAATGAAAGCTCGCCCGTTATGCGCATATACACCACCTCTCTGGGCAGCGCTTCAAGCTGCTGCATGGCTGTGAAAAGTCTGGTGCGTTCCTCGGCAAGCTCGTAGCTTTGCTCTATATCCGTTTTGTCTCTCGCCTGTTCGTCAAGCTCCTCGGTGGGGCGGTGCTTCTGCTTTTCAAGCTCCTGCTGCCACACGTGCTTGGCTATCTGGCACAGCCATGTGAAAAGCTTGCAGCTGCCGTCATACCGCCCTATTGACTTTACCGCACGGTAGAAGGTCTCCTGCGTAAGCTCCTCAGCCAGCTGGTCATCACGGCACTTGGTGTACAAATATTTGTACACACCCAGCGCGTGCTCTTTGTATATCTGCTCCATAGCTTCCTTGTCTTTATCTTTCATCGGGTCACCCCCTTTCCAGTTCCTCGAAACGTTTCTGTATTATATATCCGTCATGAGTCCATTTCGTTACAGCGATCTGAAAAAAATTTACATAAAAGGCAGAGTACAGACCGTAAGCTCCAAGACAGCTGTTTTATGATATTATAGCATGATATTAAAAATAAAACAATGCTCGTTACTAACGTTCTGCCGATGTCAAAAATTGATTTGAGTGCAATTTGCATTAAGCGTATTGACAACAGTATGAGCAAAGTGATATAATTATAATAGTAAAAAATTGTTATGATCGCCGTTAAGTCGGCTTAAACCTATACTTAGAGAGCGTGATAGTATGAAAATTCATCATAGATCATTGTCAAAACAGTTTTTTTGCCTGCTTACAGTGCTGGTGCTGCTGGTATCGTCAACAGCCGCCTTTGCTGATGAGGCGGACAGTATTACCGATATGCTGTCAGTCGACCCCACAGGTCAGGGAGACGGCTATTCTGCCGTGCTGTATGATAACATGAACGGTCTGCCCACCTCTGAGGCTAACGACCTTGCCATAACCGAAGAGGGCTTTATCTGGATAGGCAGCTACAGCGGACTTATCCGCTACGACGGCAATACCTTTGAGCGTATCGACTCTACCACAGGTATCGTCAGCGTGGTAAGCCTTTTTGCCGACTCGCAGAACCGTCTCTGGGTAGGCACCAACGACAGCGGCGCTGCGGTCATCGACAAGGGCGAGATAAAAATGTTCGGCAGCGATGACGGTCTGCGTGCCCTTTCGGTGCGCTCTATAACCGAGGACGACAAGGGCAATATCTATCTTGCCACCACCCACGGCCTTGCAGTGGTCAATAAGGACCTTGAGCTCACACCTATAGACGAGCCCCAGATAAATGACGAGTACCTAAGAACTCTCTGCTCATGCGGTGACGTTATCTACGGCGTTACCCTTGACGGCGCTGTTTTCACCATGAAGGATAAAAAGCTCACTAGCTTTTACGGCGCCGATAAGCTGGGCATAAGCGGTATCCACGCAATTTTGCCCGACCCCGGCAATGAGGGCTATATGTACCTCGGCACAAAGGGCAGCGAGCTTTATTACGGCGATATCACCAAGGGCTTTAAAGACCCCAAGAAGATAGATACATCTCCCATTGAATACATAAACGATATCGAGATCATAGGCGATATGGTCTGGGTCAGCTCAGATAAAGGCATAGGCTTTCTGGAAAAGGGCAAATTCAGCAAGATAGACAACGTGCCCATGAATACCTCTGTTGAAAAGATGATGATGGACTATCAGGGCAATTTGTGGTTTGCTTCCTCACAGCAGGGAGTTATGAAGATAGTTCCCAACCAGTTTACAGATATATTTGAAAAATACGGTATTGAGGACGAGGTGGTATGTACCACCTGCGTGTACCGGGACAAGCTTTTTGTGGGTACAAAAAACAACGGTCTTATAGTCCTGGGCGGCGGTGAGCGTATAAACGAGGTGCCCATAACCGGCTCGGTAACAGCCTCAGGCAAGGTAGTAGAGGAGGACACGGACCTTATCGAAACTCTCAGCGGCTGCAAGATACGCTCTATCCTGCGTGACAGCAAAAACAGGCTGTGGATATCCACCTTCAGCGAGCAGGCACTGCTGCGCTATGATGACGGCGAGCTGCTTAAATTCACTCTTGATGACGGTATGCCATCAGAGAGGATAAGAGCTGTCTATGAAAGAAATGACGGCTCATTCATGGTTGCCTGCACAGGGGGGCTTGTCATTATAAAAGACGACAAGATCGAAGAGATCTACGACGAGTCTGACGGTATCTCCAATACAGAGCTCCTCACAGTGACAGAGAACAGCAGCGGCGACCTGCTGGTGGGTACCGACGGCGGCGGTATCTACGTTATCGACCAAAACAACAACATAACCCACATGGGCACCGACTCAGGCCTCAGCTCAGATGTGGTAATGAGACTAAAAAGAGACAGGACCAGAGAGGTGGTCTGGATAGTCACCAGCAACTCCATAGGCTATATCTCCAAGGATAATAAGGTCTCTACCATTAAAAAGTTCCCGTATTCAAACAACTTTGACCTGTATGAGAACAGCAGGGGAGAGATGTGGGTGCTCAGCAGCAACGGCGTGTATGTGGCAAACGTTAATGAGATGCTGGAAAACGGCGAGATAAATCCACGCTACTACGGCATGGAAAACGGTCTGCCTATCATCACCACCTCAAACTCCTACAGTGCGCTTACACTTGAGGGTGACCTTTATATAGCAGGCACCACAGGCGTCTGCAAGGTCAATATCGAAGAGCCATTTGAGAGCGTGAACGACCTTAAAATGGCGATACCCTTTATCGAGGCTGACGGCACGGCGGTTTATCCCGACTCATCGGGCAGGTTCGTTATATCCTCAGACGTAAGCAAGGTGACTATCTACAGCTATGTTTACAACTACTCCCTTATCGACCCCGATGTTACCTACCGCTTAGAGGGCTTTGAGAAGAAAAGCACCATCGTCAAGCGCAGCGACCTTGTGCCTATAGACTACACCAACCTGCGGGGCGGCGAATACACCTTTAATATGCAGATACAAGACCCCCAGCGTGAGAGCAGCAAGGAGCTCAACATTGTTATCGTCAAGCAGAAGGCGTTTTATGAGCAGCTGTGGTTCCTGCTGCTTTGCGTATTTCTGACATTAGCGGTGGTGGCGGTGCTGGTAAAGCTTTATATCGACCGCAGGACAAGGCGCTTCCTCAAAAAGGAAAAAGAGCAGAAACAGCTGATACGTGAGATAGTTGAAGCCTTTGCGAAGGTAATAGATATGAAGGATAAGTATACCAACGGTCACTCCTCCCGTGTGGCAGAGTACACATCAATGCTTACCCGTGAGCTTGGCTATGATGAAGAAACGGTGGAGAAGTATTACAACATAGCCCTGCTGCACGATATAGGCAAGGTCGGCGTACCTCCCGAGGTGCTCAACAAGCCGGGCAAGCTCACCGATACCGAGTTCAATATAATAAAGTCACACTCGGCGCTGGGCTACAACACCCTTAAAGATATCAGCATAATGCCCGAGCTCGCCATAGGCGCAGGCGCTCACCATGAGCGTCCCGACGGCAAGGGCTACCCCAAGGGCTTAAAGGGCGATGAAATCCCCCGTGTGGCACAGATAATCGCAGTTGCAGATACCTTTGACGCCATGTACTCCGACAGACCCTACCGCAAGCGCATGAATTTTGACAAGGCAGTGTCCATCGTCAGCGAGGTCAGGGGAACTCAGCTCACAGGCGACGTTGTTGATGCTTTCCTGCGGCTGGTAGAAAAGGGCAAATTCCGTGCTCCCGATGATAACGGCGGCGGCACCACCGAGGATATCGACAATATCCACAAGAGGCTTAACAAAAAAGGCAATGCAAAGTCCGATAAGGGCGAAAAGCCTGAAAAGGACGAAAACACTGAACAGACCAGTCAGGCTGAAAATAAATAACAGCGGCAAAAAATATCTTCCCTCGTACAGATCGGGGGAAGATATACAGTTTATTAAAGCGCTGTTTGTCAGCTATGGCATATCCTCGGTCAGCAGGTCAAGCTTTTGGGCGAAAAGCTCCTGAAAGCTCTCCTCCTCAGAGCGCACCGCAGCCCTGTAGGCAGCGACCACGCCGCTATCGAGCACCTCAGCGGATAAAAACCTCAGCTGAGCCGCAGCTTTCTCTGTCTTGATAACTATCTGCTCATAAAGCGGACCTATGGTAAGCAGTGCAAGCGCCTGCTCCTTTTTGAGAGCGCCGCTGGTGGTTATGCCCCAGGTATCGTAAATAGTATCGTTGGCGATAGGACCTATGATGATGTCAAATTCTTTCAGCTCGTCTTCATAGCCCCCTCGGTTTTTATAGATATACTCAAACCATTCATCATTGCGCACAAAGCGTTTTATTTCAAGCCCCGTGGTGTTGAGCTCATACTTATTGAGTATAGTCTCACTGC
>ERZ842401.5522-NODE-5522-length-13964-cov-6.507585_pt1 | contig 13964 bp, 16 predicted proteins | sample MGYA00521270_ERZ842401 | MGnify/ENA primary metagenome ERZ842401 (study PRJEB31892, sample SAMEA3878208) | bioreactor metagenome | biome: Moose rumen | place: Sweden | collected 2011-10 | study: EMG produced TPA metagenomics assembly of the PRJEB12797 data set... | reverse complement strand
TGGGACTGGTGATTCCCAAGACGCTCCGCTTCGGGGGCGTGACATTCTATCAGCGCGGCGAACAACTGTGGCTCTACACCGCTGAGCAACGCCCGGAAGACGTCATCCCTCGTGTGCGCTTCAGTCGCCGCATGGTGTCGAGACAGGAGATGAACGCCGTGGAAGGCGTCGAATCCTTGTTCATTCAGGAAAAGGCTATCATCGAATCGCTGTAAACTTTTGCGGAAAACATTACGAAGGGGCGGCGCTATCTATAATTGCAAACGATTCAAGCGGGAAATGACAAGGTCTTCATACATCTGCTTCAATTCGCTGCTAAGGAAGGAACTGTGTATGAGCGCCTTCCACTTAGGGAGCGCCTTCTGAAGGCTCGTAGCAAGCCGCAATATTACATTCCCTTCCAGTCCCATCGTCCTAGCCACATTCAGGAAATCGTCTAAGCGCAGTTTGGTCTTTCTTCCTGCCAGCGGTAGTGCCAGTTCCTCCTTGTCTTTGGGATGAGCAATGGACACATTCAAGAGGTCGTAAGCGGGAGCCAGCTGGTAGCCCTCAGATGGTCGATAGAGTGAGAAGTTCTTCAGGTGCATATCGTTGTTGCCTGTGACAAAGCAGAACAGCAACAGCTGCAGGTAGTTTGTCAGGTCAAGCTTAGGAGTGCTGCTGTACTGATCGATGACCTTTGCAATCTGTTCGTGCGAACCTTTATATTTATACTCCGTGGGATGCAGCGTCAGTTGGCACATATCCTCCATGTCAATCTTCTCGCCATGCTTAGTGCGGTCTATGCGCTTGGTGATATATCCCAGTCGGCCGTCAGCCAAACGGATCAAGCTGTGTGGCACGACATTGATCTTTGCCGCCTCAGCCAAGTGCATGGTCAAATCCTCGTTTTCAGGCAACAGCGGATAGTTCTCTGTTTGAGGCTTGAAGATGTAATCACCCCAAAGTCCCACGATGGTCAGCCGACTGCAGCCCTCATGCTTGCTGAGGTTCAGGGAGAGCTTAGGTTGCACACCCGTCAATGATGTCTGGGCACGGATTACCTGCTCGGCCAGGCGGTCGAGGTCTTCGTGCCGATATTCCAAGAGGGGCACCTCACTCGTTCCGAAGATCTTGCGTGCACAACGTGGATGAAAGTCTTTCTGACCTTCATCCAATTCCTGATAGCAGTACAGACACTTACTCATACCAGTTCACCTCTTGATTCGTGGGAACAACACTGACTGAACCTATACATTCTTTGCAACACAGCAGCAGTAGCGACATCCGGTCGAGAATGCTGATGTCCGTGTTGCGGAGCGCCACATCGAGCAGCCAGCCCTCAGGTATCAGTCCGTCGAAAAACGGGAACAGCACGGGACTCACGAGCGGCTCCGCCTGTAAGGGAAGTGTCAGGCTGACGGGGTGTGCATCCTCGCGTGCGAGGTAGGCCTCATCATAGCGGAAGCGATAGTCTCCGCCATCTTCCGTTAAGGTGCCGGCCAGGACTCCTTTCCTGTATATCGCTGCCTGTCTCATTTCCTCGTTGCTGTCAGTTCATAGTTAAACAAGTCCAGGAGCTGGTTCACCTTGTCCATCCTCAATGATACCTTCCCCTGCTCCAGATTGCGCACAAAGCACAATCCCACGCCCGACTTCATAGCCAGATCTTCCTGCGTGAGGCCATACTCCTTGCGCAGCGCTTTTACCACAGCCGATAATTTCGTCTTTTCCATACTCGATTATATCATTTCGAATGCAAAAGTACGAAACTTTTCTCAAACTATATCACTTTTGCTATAAAATCTCTAATATTTAACACTTTTATATGCTTTCTCATACAACTTTTGCGGAAAACATTACGAACCTTCCGCACTCACTTCACCACCACCTTCCTGCCGTCGCGGATATAGATGCCCCTGGCGGGTGGGGTTGTGAGGCGGCGGCTGGAGAGGTCAAAGGAGGTACTATAATCCCATCGTATTCCGATTTCATATCTGTTCGGATCTACGACATATTCACAGGCATAGTGCCATTGGCGATCGCACACGTTCTCTTGTCCGTATGTTGGAGCGAGAACAAATAATGTAACAGCGAATAATGCAGTGCGTGTTATCAGTTATCTTTCTTTTTCGTTATTTGAGTACAAATATACGACAATTAACTTATTCGATTGTCAAGTTTGCTCCTTTTTAACCTTGTGGCGCCTCAAAGGTGAGAGGGGGGCGATATGAGTAAATCAGGCGAATTCCACTTTAAGCAACTCGTCCGCGAACGAGTGAACATGCTGTTGGATTTTCTCCGTCGTGCGACGCGTGGGTTTGCTGCGGCCTGTTGCGTAGTGACTGAGTTGTCCTTGGTTAATACCTGTGATTCGTGAGAGACCAGCTAAAGAGAATGCTTTGCTGAAATAGGAGAGGAAAGATGCCATGTCGTAGCCAAACTCGAATTCTACTTCCTCGAATGGACGTCCGTCTTCCTGGCGTACGTGCTTGATGTCCTCGTAGCCTCCGAGGAACACGCGCATAGCTTCGTCCACTGTCTTGCCGGTGCCTGTCACGAGATAGTCCATTGTGTCATCGTCCATGTAGATGCTATAATGGCCGTCAGCAGCCATCTCGATGATTGCTTTTACCGTTTTCATTTTGTTGATAAGGTTTGAGGTGAATGGTTTTTAGTAGTTGTTAATGAATCTATAATTTTAGGCAGCAGGTCATTTCAGACCTGCTGCTTTTAGGATCTTGTTGAGGGTTCCGGTTGCAACCTCTTCACTGCGATGGTTGCTCATTTGAAATTCCATGCCAGTCTTCGGGTTAATCCATAACGGATGACCATTCTGTTGCCGGCCTGTGTCGTAGCATCCGTTTTTCTTAACCATTTTTTCGAGCTCTCTGTATTTCATTTAATATAATTGTTTTTAAATCTGCTGCAAAAGTACGAGTTTTAATATTAATATGCAAATATTCCGAGTAAAAAAGTACGAAAATAAATACTAATTTGTTTAATGATGGTAGAAAATGGTCGAAATCCGTGTATTTTCATATACAAATTATGTGTATTATCTTTGTGGCATCGAAACCATTTAATCCGTCCTCATCTCTGCGATTTACTCTTGCCTGTTCGATGCTGTCACATAGTGTCCTCGTGCAGAACTCCTCACACAGTTTTCTCCTGTCTGCGTCCATTGCAGAGGAATTCGTCGCGTAAGAGTACACATACCTCTTGTAAAACGTGGAGACAAACGCCAGGACATCTTTGCCTCGCTCCACATCAACCCTGGGGACATCGAACATGGCATCGCCCCATTGGAGTCCTCCCCACTCGGGAACAACGTAATCAATACGCGGGTGGTGATCCACCCCAGACTCAACCCGCAAAGGGATGAAGACAGTATCTTGATCTGGAGCAAACAGGTATGATACTTCATACCAATTCGCTGCCTGATGGCGGCATTTCACCGTGCTTTTCCCGTAGTCGGTATAGTCTTGTGCGCGGATAATCTGGTCACAGTCGGTAGCCCGTGCCGCCCTCTTCACCTTCTCGTATGCTTCTGGAGTCAGCATCCGCCTTGTCAGAGAATCCTGTTCCTTCCAAGATAGTGAATCGGACATATATGCCTTATAGAAGGCTACAATATGCGACGGGATTCCGGCAGAATCCGGCTCCTCCTGCTGCGCGTGCGCTGTGGGCCTTGCAAATGAACCACATGCCGCAAATGGCAGGCAGCAAAGAATGGTCCAGAAGAAAAGATAGTTGCTCATAAGTTCACTTTATCATTGTCAAGGATGTGCAGGATTGAACGAGCATTAGGCTTGTCATAGTGAGTATCTGTTGGCCAGATGAATTAAGGCATGAACATCTATCTTCAACAAGACGATATCTGATGGACATCGATGATACCCCAGAAGATACAAGTTACCCGAACTGAGGATGTCATAGTCCTTATTGACCACGGGCAAACTCTCCGTTGGGCTTACACAGACGTTTAGCGGCGGCATCCCCTGAATGGGGAAAACATGAATCCGCGCATCGTCAGAAACAAGAACGACAGTGCAGTCCCCATACATTCGGAATGTATAGACATCATAGTCTGCCACCACACCCCTATAATTGCATTCTCCCAGATGAAAATTCCACAATATAGTGTCCATGCTCATTTCTTTCTGCATCGTTGAAGGGATGTCATTGATGGTGGCGTATGCCTTCTCACTTCTCAGTGTGTTGGGGTACTCGAATGTACGGAGTATGGAATACCGACGATGCCCCATAAAATCCTTCTTCCAACCGACTGTATCCCAAAGGAAGTAGTGATGATCAAAGCAACGTCCGCCGGTGATGCATTGAAGGGGAAGTTGAAATGTGTCTATCACGCCATCGCCTGTAGTCGAAAGACGGAGAATCTGCGCAGGCGACTCCTCAAAGAGGTACAGGGAATCACCCCTTAGTGTAAAGAGCCCATAAGCGGATTCCTGTGTACTAGCGATGCATTTCCATATCATGGAGTCGCTATGATACCCAGTCACTGCTCTGGGCTGTCCTGCGGCAAAATAAAACGTCCCTCTTCCATCCGCTGCAAAGCCAGAGATGTATAGCTCTCCCCGCTTTTCATCATAAATAGCTCCGATGTCATTGACGCCTATAAGACGTTGGCTTGTCGGTGCGAAGGAGTCATGCTCTATGATCTCCAAGTGCTGCGTTGTATGCTCGTTCATATCCCTCATTACGGAGATAGAGCCAACACGCTTGCACTCATTCTGCCAAGATTGGTGTTTCCTTTTTTCTGCGCTACAACAACAGATCAAGAAGCTTACAATACAAAGAGAAATAAAATTTTTCATCAGATAATGCATTATAACTTTGCCAGCCTATGCGTGCATAGGGCATGGCAGAGAGTATGAGGGCAAAAGTACAGAAATATAGCAGAAGCGAAAAAACATTTAAGAATTTTTATGGCTTCCTATATATTTTCGGATATCCATTCTTTGCTATCCAATATGACTCTAAATTATCTGTCTCTGCCACGCCTTTGGAACTACAAGAATGATAGATTGATTTACCTTCTACATAGATTGCAACATGATGAGGAAATAAAAGGATATCCCCTTTTTGTAATATATTCCAAAAATTACTTTCGGTTCCATAAGTAATTCTCCTGAATCCTGGGACATACCCAACTCCTGTATTCCAGCGATATCCAAAGTTACATGTTGCACATAGAAGGCCACTACAATCTATTCCGTTAGCATCGTTCCCTCCCCATAAATATGGCGTACCTTCGAAGGCCCGAGCTCGTTGTAATATTTCAAGTCCTGATGCTGGAGTGTTGCTGCCAAAAACAGTTACTTGCGGCAATACATAGCCGTATCCCGTAACATATCCTCCGACCCAGATATGTGCCTCCATAAGTTCTTCAGCTTCTTCTACAGAATACCATGTTATGCCATTGGAGAGTTCCGACCAAGACGAAGTTGCTGTATCTTGGTTTCCAGAAGTCCCTGGTTGTTGGTTTGTACCTCCTGTACCACCAGTTCCTGTACCACCAGTTCCTGTACCACCAGTTCCTGTACCGCCGGTTCCTGTACCTCTGGTTCCTGCACCGCCAGTTCCTGTACCACCAGTTCCTGTACCGCCGGTTCCTGTACCGCCGGTTCCTGCATTACCATTATTAGAATTAATTAAGTTAGCCACTACGCATAGTGGTGGTACGTAAGCTCCGTTAACAATACCTCCTTGCCACTGACCTGCTTGCATGAGGCTATACATCTCAGACTCTGTATAGAAAATAGATGCGCCTTTAATAGCATTGATATTATCTTCTCCTTCTATGAATTCGGGATCTACATCATTTAGATCCACTAATCCAGAGTCGATAAGTCCAGAATCCACAATACCTGAGTCAATTACTCCTGAATCGATAATCCCAGAATCTGAGGTTGAACTTGATGCCGTTGTTGTTGTCTCGGCATAGTTGGTCAATGTGTACTTCTTCATTTTAAGAAAACTGTTTAAAGGGTCAAAAGATAATTGAAGAATAAGTATGAAGTATTTGCTGCATCATTGTATGTTCAGTGAATCGATCCAGATATGTTTGTCGGCTACCATGAGCCAACGTGGCTCGCAATACGGAATTGCATTGGAGCAAAGAGATGGATGCTGCCAGGGCTGACGTGTCAACGGAGTGTCGTCCTATCACGGGTGTCACCAGTGGCACCATTAATGCATTCACTCCATGCTGGAACATCTCCTTGAGACCGTCAGCCTGACTGCAGACGACGGGCAAGCCGTGCATCATCATCTCAATAGCCACATAGCTACACTGCTCGTGGACAGAAGGAATCACCCCGATATGGGCGGTAGCATAATAGTAGGCCATCTCCTGCATTGACAGCTTTCCCGTGAACTGAATATCCACGTCTGGATACGCGGCAAGCAACTGTTCCCTTTTTCCGAAATTGAAATCTCCTATGACCACCATCCTAAATGCGCTTTCCATTGACTGTGCCAGGGCTTCTAAAAGGAATTCCAGTCCCTTGCTTGGGTTTGCATTCCCGACAAAAAGGATTGTGAAAGCTGGGCTCTTTTGCAAGCTTGGACTGCAATCAGGGAGCATATCCGGTAACCCATTATATACAACATGAACCTTATCCCGTGTCACTCCAAGAGTCCATAGGAAGTCTTGTGCACACTGTGTGACACAGATGATGGCATCCGACAACCGATATGCCTTGGCTTCGTAGTCGCGAAGGATGAAATCACAAATTGAATCCAGCTTATGAGAGTGATAGTAGCGGTGATATAATTGGTTGTACCTCGCAGTGTTCTTGTCGTAGAGTGTTTTCCATGGAAGACAGTGAAGGTGTGAGACGATACTTCCACCCTGTTGCCTCTTCAGCTGAACGGCAAGTTCTATTAGATTCAGGGTGTGAACATGATAGATACGATTCCCGCGTGCACAATTTTCGGGAAAGAGAATCTTTTGTATGTCAAGCCAGCAAACCAATCTTTTCTGCTCGTCTGCAAGGAACTCACCCAGCGGGACAGGAAGGGAATAGGCGTGAAAGCTCACTGAGGCGGATGGTTGGCATAGCGCCTGTTGGCAGCCATGACCGTATGTGATGCGCAGCCACGTCACTTCACAAGGCATCAATCGTGTGAGGGTCTCTATGCATCTGGTGACACCATTGAAAGAACCTACAGGCGCCATCTCCAGCATATAAATGTGTGTATGTTTAGGAAGCATATAGAATGGTCTCGTCAATCATTCTGATAAGTTCCGTGCAATAGGGCGGTTCCATCTTCCGTGCGAAGATCGCATTACTCTCCACGATCTGGTCCCAGTGTTGTATGGACAAGTTGGATGGGTTGTTGCCGTTCTCCCCTGTCCACAGGATGAAGCGCAAGTTGTCGTTGACGACCGAGCCACCCCTCAGATTCACCAATACCGTCTGGATGTAGCTCTCCTCGGGCGCGAAAGTGCGCTCAATCCAATGACAGAATTGTGGGTGAGTACGCGTATATGTCAGCAAGAAGCTGACAGCGTCTGATGATAATGACATCCATTGCGAGCCTTTGTAGATTACGGGGAAGTATGGTAGCGGTTCCTGAGCAACCCCATACTGAGCCTGCAACTGTACCGCCTTGCCCATAAACGCCTTGCCTTGTGGCGACCTTCCATCAATCATGTCATAGAAGTAGGTATATCTGAATCGGTCGAAGAACGAGTTGTCCCATCCAGTGACGGGGTATGCTTTGTACTCCATAAAATCCAGCATCGGGTGCGACTCAAAGAAGTCCAAGAACACATGAAACGGCTTAATCGGGTAGTCCTGGCCGCTGATAACATGGTAATAGTCCGCAAAACCATCGTTATAAGCCTGCTGTAGTAGAAACAGCTCTGCTTGCAAAACACTGTAGCCACCCCAGTGAACGGAAAACTGTCGGTATAATCCCTTCACTTGTGGGAAGCTATGCAATCTTGTGACCTCTTTTTCTGTCAAGAGCGCATTTCTGTCATAATGAATGTAAACAGCACACTCCTGCTTGAAATACTCTATCAGTGGAACGAACATTTCCGGATTTTTGTGTGCTAAGATAAGAATGGCGTGAGTCATGCCTCCGATGGATTATCTACAGCTGTATATTCCCACTCTGTCTCAGTTGGTTAAGTAGCTGGAACATATTTAGGACAACTTGGTCACCTTGCATAAGTTGCAGGCTGTTAAGAATTAGCATTTGCCTATAGTAAGCAAGAAAAACCTTTCTGTACGGATGTTGAATACGACGTAGCAGTTCTTCCGTGATTTCTTGTTGAATCCGCAGACGTGTCTGCCACTGTTCATCAGCATGGACGTTTGAGACCTGTGTCTCACTTAATCTGTGACGAACCAGCGCTTTGGGAATGATATAGAACTGACCACCGTGACGGGAGATGTCCGCCCATAGTTTATAGTCCTCCGCGTAGGCATAATCCTTATACTGGATATGGTGCTCTCTAAGAAAACTTTTACGCAGCATGGCACTGGGATGAATGAGGTAGTTCCCTGTCAGCAGCCAGAAGAAAGGTGTGGGGATCCAGCCCCTGACATGACTGCCGAAGAGACCTTTCTTCGTACCGAAGGCATGTGCCCATGAGAAGCAGGCGGCGAGATCCAGGTGGCGGTGCATCATGCGCACTTGTTCTTCAAGGCGCGTCGGTTCCATCAGGTCATCGGCATCCAACCGGGCTATGAGCTCTCCGCGACAGTGGCGCACCCCAAGGTTGAGAGAACGGATATAGTCGTGTGAGGACGCTATCAGCTGAATGCGTGTATCCTTGTATGACTGCATGATGGCCAATGTCTGGTCTGTTGAGCCGTCATCGACAAGCACCAAGTCATAGTCAGTATAGGTCTGAGACAATACACTCTCTATGGCTTCGCCTACATACGCTTCTGCATTGTAAGCGCAAATAAGGACGCTTATGGTTCCCATATTTCCCATGCATTTTTGTCTAAACTGCTGAAAATTATGCTATCCGTCAAATCCCTAAACAGTCGTATTATATCTTTGTCTCTACATTCTAGTTTATTTTCTATTGAATCCAATTGATGCTGATATGCATCATCACCCTGAAGAATAAGAATACATACAGCTTTGTTAATGGCATCATATATGTTTGGCCGAATTGCCAATAAGGAATCATAGATGAAGGATGAGCGCTGAAAGGCTTGCGTCGTGGAGTCTGGCTTTCCAAGCTTATGCCATATAATACCTTTTATGAAAGGAATCTGAGGATCATTCGTCCTCATAGGTTCCAACTCAATAATTGAGCGTAGTGCATCACCTATACTATCGTGAGCGACCATTTTTGCTGCTTTGTTTTTTGCTTTTGTTGCCTCCCATTCAGTGATTTGCTGGTGAGGGATGCTTCCATTTCTGTTCATGCATGATATGAGTAAAAACAAAGATAATACAACTACTGATTCTTTATTCATAATTATTTTGACCTAATATTTTGACCAAGCGTTATTTATATGATTAAGCCCACCTCAAAAAAGTTTGATGAATCTGCTTGCACGTTTGAGGGTAAGTATAATTGTCTAATCACCAGGAAGGAATTATCCCCTCATTGCAACCATTGCGTTTAATCAAACTTTTTAAAGTGGACTCATTGTATTTATTGGTAATAACAAGATTCTAAGAGATGATTCTTGCAATTTAATAATTCCTATAAATAACCGTATGGTCATTAACGGCGCCTCTTCCTTCTTCAGTGCTATTAATTGCTCCAACTATAAAATGAACCTCAACTTTACCATCATAAGGAAGTTTAATCGAACAATTTCCTATATAAATGTAATTGGGGTCAATAATGTAGTCACCCATTAGCGGACTTAGTGGTTGGAAGATAACCTGTTTCCCATCCTTTGTAACAATGATACCACCAGTATATGTATACTCACGATGTGCAGTCAAGGTAACATATGCAGATATGCTCATTGTTCGCCCTTCAATTCGGTAACTACCTCCATAGCTAAAAGATACAGAAGCTCCACCGTTTGGGAAAGCACCGAAACCATAATATTTAGCCGAAAAAGTGCCTGGACCTTGAGGGTAGTGATTTTCTGATAGGGCATGATTATTGCCACCCCCTCCGGAATTGCCTCCATTGGTAGAAGACCCATTTCCTGATGTTGACCCACCTTCTGCTGACCCTCCTTCACCGCCTCCGCTATTACCAGCCCCACTATTACTAGGACCGCTACTGCCCGAGCCTCCATTGCCAGCCCCACTATTACCAGAACTGCCAGTGCCCGAGCCTCCGCTGCCAGTCCCGCTATTACCAGGTCTCCCATTGCCAGAGCCTCCGCTTCCATAAACATTCACGTCTGGAATGACATATATGTTATTGACCCATCCACCCCTCCATATTCCGTCCTTCATCATCTGCTCCATCTCCTCCTCTGTATAAGTACCATAGTCCCATGCAAATTCTTCTATGGTATTCTCTTCATCATCTGGATCCACCAATCCAGAGTCAATAAGCCCAGAATCTACGATACCGGAATCGATAATCCCAGAATCTGAGGTTGAACTTGATGCCGTTGTTGTTGTCTCGACATAGTTGGTTAATGTGTACTTCTTCATTGTTAAAGTAGTGTTAACGATTAATGATTATCGGGGTCATTTACCCCGATGGAATGGTAATTTTTAATAACTTATAGTTCAATTTCTCCGTAGAACATCCAGTCGCCTTGGATAATCTGTAGCTCGAAGTTGCCTTCGAGGTCGGCGGGGAGGGCGAGCGTCGTGGTGCCCTCGGGGATGACGGTGGTATAGACGACATCGCCGTCCTCATCGACCAACTGGAGCGTACAGCCGTCACACGGCGTCTCGAACGTCAGCACGTTACCGTCTATATATACGGTAGGCGCGACGACGGGGGATTTGGGGTTAGGATAGCCGGGTTTTGTGGGATTAATCCGCGTCGCCTGCAAGGACAGAGGACTGCCTAACGGGGGAAGGGCTTGCAGTAGTGAAGGCATCATACAGATGCACAAGTAAAGCAGAATCTTTTTCATTGTTTTAGGTTCTTTTGAAGTTTAGATGCCGCAAAGGTAGCCTAAAGCAATCAACCGAGCAAACGGTTACCTGTGTAAAAAATAAACACCCACGTTTCAAGCCTCATGGATAACCGCACGAAGGTTTGCCTGAAGGGTCGCGCTTCCCTCGTCTCCGAACAGATTGTGATTTGCCTGACGTTTGATATTGTTGATTCGTTGGGGAGTCAGATCCAGCAAGAATGCCATGTCGTTATTGCCCAGTCCGAGGTCGGTCAGGATGCAGACGAACCATTCACAGTCCGTTAGGGAATGGGTGTTGGAGACAAAGGAGCGGAAGCGTGGAAAGGTATGATCAAATATCTGACGCAGCTGGATTAACTCCTTCATGGGCGTACATTTCTCCCGATAGATGGCTTGCGCCTGCATCTTCTGAACGATGTCTGAGGCATAATACCTTCCTTTGTCCTCCTTTTCCTGTAAGGATTTAGTCAACAGCTCTAATTGTTCCTTCTGTTCTTGTATGTCATGCAATTGTCGCTCCAGTAGGTTCGTCCGAGAACGATGTCTCTCACTAAGCAGGATAAGGTTCTCATATTCCTTGAGTGTCTTGATGTATTTACTCTGAAGTACATTGATGGCATGCTCTCGCTTCCTCTCTCTTCGCAGATTTCTGGAATGCAGGAAATAAATCAGAGCGATGAGCCCCACAATTATGAAGAGGGTAAAATATATGGCTATCAAACGAGACTGCGCTTTTACCTGTTCTTCTCGGGCTTCCTGCAAATGGCGGTTGTAATTGTACAAGGACTGTGTCCTGTGGACTTCATCCGTCCGTAACTGGTCGTGCATGGCATCATTAGCATCGGCATAGAGCTGAGCGAACTTGGCGATGGAATCGGTTATTCCTAACTTTCCATAGACGGAGAGCAGTCCCTTATACGCGGCCTCATACTCTTCTGCGGGAAGAAGCTTGCGATAGTAGTATTCAGCAGAGTCCAATTGGCCTACGCCCTCGTGATAGAGCCCAAGGGTGTAATAGAACATCTCCTTGCCAGGTTTAAGAATACCATCGGCATCAAAGATTCCCGCCTCTTTCCGGACGATGTCTATCATCTCCTTTGCTCTATCATACTCTCCATTCTCTAAATATATATATGAAGGTGTTATAAGGGTAGCAGCGGCACGCTGTGTATCGCCGTAGTTGAGCAGTAAATCCCGAGCTGCATAGTCAACGAGCAGGATGCTGTCACGCCTTCCTTTCAGATAATAAACTCGTTCAAGTCTGCGTAATCCATCCAGTGCCTCCAATGTATCGCCAATCACCCATGAATAGTGATTGAAGCGCTGTTGTGCCTTCAGTTCATCCTCGGGCAGGTCCTGTGCATCATACACCTCTGCCATTTGCCCCCACACATTCCTCAGCACCCGGAAGTCACATTCGTCATCGGTGGTGTCGGCGCGTTCCACGGCAGTCTGGTAGTCTTCGATGGCCTGCGGCGCCTCGCCCATGTCGGCATGTGCCCGTCCGAGGAGGTAGTGGGCGAGCATACGGGTGTTGGGGCGGTGCCAGGGGTGGTCGAAGTAGCGCACGAGCACCTTGGCGGCGCTGTCGCTCGTGAACACCGTGTCGGCCTGGTTCGCGGCCTGCAGGTCGCGGAGCGCGGCGCGCATGGCCCGGTCATGACGCCAGGCCGCCATGCCTCCCGCCACCACTGCAATGGCTGCTGCCACGACTGCCACGGCCATCACCGTCGCCGCCCATGTCCGCTTGCCTCTTGTCTTCAACTCTCGTTTCATGCCGCAAAGATAAGTTATTTTATGGGAATGGCGAACTCCCTGTTACAGTTTGCCTTGGTCGCCGAGGTAGGAGTCTTTGAAGCCGAGGAAGTAAAGGACGCCGTCGAGGCCGATGGTGTTGATGCTCTGCTTGGCGTTGGCGACGACGCGCGGCTTGGCGTGGAAGGCGATGCCGAGGCCTGCCTCGCTGATCATGGGTAGGTCGTTGGCACCGTCGCCGACGGCGATGGTCTGCGCGAGGTTGACTTTCTCGACTTGCGCGATGAGCTTCAGGAGCTCTGCCTTGCGGTGGCCATCGACGATGTCGCCGACGTAGTTGCCGGTGAGCTTGCCGGCGTCGTCGATCTCGAGCTCGTTGGCATAGACGTAGTCAATGCCGTACTTGCGCTGGAGGTACTCTCCGAAGTAGGTGAAGCCGCCGCTGAGGATGGCAATCTTGTAGCCGCAGGTCTTGAGGATGGTCATGAGGCGGTCGACGCCCTCGGTGATGGGCATGTGCTCGGCGATGTCGTGCATGACGCTGACGTCGAGTCCCTTGAGGAGGCTTACGCGGCGGCGGAAGCTTTCCTTGAAGTCGATCTCACCGCGCATGGCGCTCTCGGTGATGGCGCGCACTTGCCCGCCTACGCCGGCGCGCTCTGCGAGCTCGTCGATGCACTCTGTCTGGATGAGGGTGGAGTCCATGTCGAAGCAGATCAGGCGGCGCATGCGCCGGTACATGTCATCCCGCTGGAGGGAGAAATCAATCCCCATCTCCGAGGAAAGCTGCATCAGCCGGGCCTGCATCGCCTTTTTGTCCTGGGGGACTCCGCGGATGGAGAATTCGATGCAGGAACGGACGTTCCGTTCCGGATGCGCGATGCTCAGGCGTCCGGTCAGGCGCTTGATGGAGTCGATGTCCAGTCCCTGCTCCGCGACGACCTTGGCCGCCGCTTCGATCTGGCGCGCGGACAGGCTCCTTCCGATGAGGGTGAGGATATGGCGTCTGCGGCCCTGCCGACCGGCCCAGTCCTCATATTCGTCATCCGGGACCGGCTCAAACCCGATCTGGACGCCGAGTTCGGTGGTCTTGAACAGGAGTTCCTTCATCACCTGCCCGGAATGTTCCTCGTCGATCCGGATCAGGATGCCGAGCGAGAGGGTGGA
>ERZ842401.5521-NODE-5521-length-13968-cov-19.271473_pt1 | contig 13968 bp, 8 predicted proteins | sample MGYA00521270_ERZ842401 | MGnify/ENA primary metagenome ERZ842401 (study PRJEB31892, sample SAMEA3878208) | bioreactor metagenome | biome: Moose rumen | place: Sweden | collected 2011-10 | study: EMG produced TPA metagenomics assembly of the PRJEB12797 data set... | reverse complement strand
CCATATAGAACTTCTCGTCTTGGTATCCTATAGCGAACAGCGTACCAACTTCCACATTACCATTCTCAGCATCGTCGCGGAACTTGATGGAATACCGCTCCTGTGGCTTCTTGTAGCCGTAATACTTTTTGTGGCTCATATACAAGTTGTATTTTCTTGTATAGAGCCACAAAAAGAAATTAAACTATCAGTAATACTTGCTTTTATGATAGGTAGCTATATCGGTTTTTGACTAAATTCATAATTTCATTGTATAAAGATGAAATGTCTTCACCTCTTTCATTGGCACTTATAATATCTGACATATATGTCCCTAATGTGTTCTTGAAGTCATCAATTCCTTTGGCATAGTATAATGAAAGTAGAAAGCTTACTTTTTCTTTGTTTGACCTAAACTCAGACAATGAAACGCCTTCCTCTATAATATAGGCATCAATTTTGTCTGATTGTATATATGGCTCGCCAACAGTTTCATTAAAAGTGAAATTTTTATCAGAAATTACTTGTGTTGTCAATAATTCAACCATTTGTTCTGGAGTAGAAGCATTGTCTATAAGGAGTTTTAAAATTTCCTTGTAGCATGTGCTTCTTATCTTACGTAGTAGAATGCCTAATGAACCAGCATTATGTATTCCCACACCATATGAGGAAAATAAGGCCCGTAAAGATTGTAGACTAAAACCACTGCCCTTATTGGTTTCATTTGAAGATTTCATTTGTCTCGTGGTAATGGGTGAGACACCATTGTAATGTTCGTTTTGCTTACGGCTTGGAGTGCGGGGGCTACTCCCCAAAATCTCCCTTATAGTGCATCCTGCTGCAAATCCTAAAATTAGAGTAATTAAATGTGAAAACATATTCTTAACCATTAGATTGTACTTTCTGTTTTAAACTGTCTATAGACATAATTTGTGAATCAATATCATTCAATTCCTTGTTTAGTGACTCAATTTCAACTTTCAATTTTCGCATTTCGGATTCCTTTTGCTGAGGAGTCTTATTCATTGAATCCATTATGTCTGAACGCAATTTCTCTAGTTCTCTAAGTGCAATACTTACATAGTCGAGATTTTGGGCAGCTAGTGAGAAATAGGAATACATTCCATTGTCAAGATTGCAAAGATAACTATCATCATACTCCTCAAGAAAATGAGTTCTGAACAGATCCCAATGTTTTTGATTTCCAGAAGGAACATAACTTAGCCGCTTGGACGGTACAATTACATAGATGTCGTTGATAGTATTTTGCAAGGAATTTATCAATGATTTTTTCAAAACTTCCATTCGCTCTTTATCAACATGAGACGTAGTTGACAAACTCGTTATAAGGCTATTAACCTCTTTTTTACATTCTGAGGTGAATGCGTCTTTTAAGTTGTTTAGCAGATCTCTTAAGCTATTCTCGAACCCAGATACAAAAGTATTATAACTTGCAATATTTGCTTTCCCCACTCCTTTTGAACCAAAATAAGGATCAGGGTATCGTTCTTCAGTAAATTCTGATGAGCAATTAGATGTTCTTAGCTCTTGAGCTTTTGTAATCGAAGATGAAACAAGATTTGATAAGTCAACAACTAATGACGAGGATTGCACTTTTTGCATTACAGAAGCTATGAACACTTCAAAGTTGTTCAAACTATTCCTGCTTGCTTCTATACCTACTTCAAGAGCTTTTAAAGTAGCCTCTTTTGCTTCAATCTCTGTGCTTATAGTATTTCGTACAGACATCAGTTTTCCTCTTAAAGTCATTAGAGGACCTTCAATGAGATATATAGACCCATCTTTAGAAAGCCTATTTATTTCATCAATGATTTTATTGATATTACTATATTTCACAAAATCCTTTTGCTGTTCCTCTCTGTTACTTGTTTGACAAAGTTCTTCGAAATCCTCTTCAAACAAACTAAACTGAATCTTCATTCCTTCACTCATTTTATCAAACGGAATGAGACCACATAATGCCATTAGAGAACTAGCATATGCTGAATGTGAATTGGAAAGGAGCTTGTTAACTTCATCGTCAGGAATTTTAATTTCATTTCTCTTTTGGGTAAAATATTCCAATTCATCTTGCCATTCATCTATTGGAACGTCAAGTTGGTCTATTTTGTTCAAAATGTCAACTAATTCTGAAACGCCAGCATATTTGATTTGCTCTGTGAGCAAACTAACATCCGATTGCGTATATCCATCTTTATTATGAACGAATAACAGAACATGACATTTTTGCAAAGCCTTTCTGGTCGTCTCCCCACGAGATGCAATAGGGTCATTAAATCCTGGAGTGTCTATAATCGTTACACCTTTAAGATTTTTATTGTCAATAAAAATCTTAACAGACTTGGCCAAACCACTATATTTGCCTTCGGCATCAATATAGGCCGACAATTCAGGCAAATCAATCTCTTTAGATGTGTTTAGGTAATTTTCGTAATCAGAAGACAGGCATTTTAAAGTTTCCCTTGCAACTTTTGCCTTTTGTTGTAAATTTATATCATCTCCATCATAGGATGATTGTGTATGCAAATCCTCAATATCTTGGGAAGTCATAAACTCGACAACGACTTTTTCTTTTTCAGAATACGTGATTTCTGTAAGCGTTACAGTCGTTGTCTTCACAGCAGAAGGTAGGACCTCGTCTTCAAAGACTACGGCATTGACTAAGGAGGATTTACCTGCTTTCATTCTCCCGACAACACCAATGTATAGTGTTTGCGCATCAAAACTTTTGTCAATCTCATTACAAAAAGTTTTATCTATTCGGCTATTTTGTTTTAATCCATCAATAATGGATTGTATTTTTGCTCTTTCTATCATATTTTAGTCATTTAGGTATTCTTTTAATTTTTTGACAACGGATAAAATTTTTGATATTTCATCTAACTTGTATTGGTATAATTGCATTCGAGCGACACCATTACCGAAATCAACAAGCTTCTGTTCATCCATGTTGTTGTATGCTCTCATCATGCTGTTTAGAGAACTGCTAATACTGTTAATATTGTTCACCAAAGCACTAGAAGCTCCACCGCAGAACATCGCTCCGTTACAACGGTTGTTGAATGTATCAATCATATTGTTAAAGCGATTGGTGCTATTATTACATTCCGTAATGAATGTTCTGCTAGAAGCTCTATAAGCATCTATTAAATCGTCAGTCTCTTTATCGAGCTTTGATATTTGTTCTGTATGATGCGATTGACATTTAACTAAGAAATCCTCCAAGAAATCTATCGCCGCTGTAATATGATTGCCTGGTAAGTATACTTCATATTCATTTGACATTTTCTTAAGTAGCTTCAACGCATCATTTTTAAACTTACTTTGAGTTTCTTCCTTTTTCCCCAATGTAAGATACCCTTTAAATTCGATGCCCTCTTTTTTTAATCTTGCAATAACATCTTTTATTGATTCGTCTACTTGTGAAATTGTAGTACCACGAGCATCAACAAAAGAAAAAACGACATAGATTGGTTTTCCTAATAATGACTCCTTTAATACTCTCACATCATCATCAGAAAGGCTTGAAGTAATATTAACAAACCAAAAAATGGCATCACAACTTGATACAACATTCATCGTCGGCGCAGAATGACCTGTAGATGTTGAGAACAGGCCCGGAGTATCGATAATTGTAATGTCCTTAAGGAGATTAGCCTGATTCTCCTTAACCATATAATTAAAAATTCTCGCAAAAGGAAAATCTCTAACACCACTTGAATAATCAAGAATGGAACATTGCTCCAATGTAAGCTCCTGCGAAAGCCCAGCTCTATCAACAATAGTTACATGTTTTTCGTTTGAACCGTAAGTCAGATATGTAGCCAATGCAGTGTTCTCATGGCGATTAACCTGAAAAGACTCATCAAACAAAAGATTTAAGGCTGTTGTTTTTCCTGTTGCAAAATGCCCCATAAATCCAATTGTCAACTTGTCTTTAAGCCATGTCTTATCCATTTGCTCTTTTAAGCGTTCCAAAGGGAAATCAACATGTCTAGATATAAAATCAGCCAGATTGAATTCATCAGAAAACAGATCAAGACGATGTGCTTGTTCGTATAATTGTGTTATGTGAAGCTTTAGATTATCACAAAATTCCTCGCCATCAAGTGTTTCTTTACTCTTTGGTGTTACCTGCCCCTTGAGTAGAATAGTTAAATCGTCAAGGAATTTTAACTTTTTGTCTTCATTCATGTTGGTAAAGTAATTTAGTTGGTTTGACATTTTTAAAATCATGAAGGCTGTTCACTAATTGAAGATGATGCTCTCCATCTATGCTGAAATTCAATTTTCGGACATCCGAAATTAAATCTTCGTAGAGCTCCGATGAGGAATTGCTCTTCCTAATCTCGGTCGCTAATATCATTTCGACATCTGCAGCGTCTGAAATTGAAATAACACCATCATTAATTTGGGAGTAAATAAGAGATCGATAAAAATCCCTTAAGCATGGTAGCATTATTTCTATACCTGGAAGGTTACCAATTATTTGAGGCAAGAGCGGGAGGGTTCCATAGTTTCTTAAGTGATAACAATCCGCTATCATTCCTGCAAGGCAAGAAAAAAAAGTTGATATAATTTCGTTTGTTTTTCTCTCAACATTATCCTTAATTTCTTTAGGTATATCCAAAACGGTTAATAGCCTGTCTAAATCTTCTTCCGACAAGTTTCCCTCGTTTTGGGTAATTATGGAGAGTTTCCTTACCACTTCTCTGTCAAAAGTTGACGGCATAATCATTTTAGAATCTTGGATAACCCGTGCAAATTCTTTTATTTCGGAATATAAAACTTTCCTTCGAATGGCATTTATGTCATACCAGCCATAGTCAAATCCCTTTGGATATGGAAGGTCTTCTCCTAATCCCCAATACCAAACCTTCAGACGAACAATATTCCCACTATTTGTATAAAGTGGCATAATTACTAAAGTAGGCTGTCCTTTTGCCCCTTGAAAAAGATAATTTATGGAGGCATCATTTATAGGCGCATCATCTTTCCAAGAACCAATGTCTGAAACAACTGCATGAATACCATTGGCTTCGAAATAATTAACGATAAACATAGAAAGTTCTGCATTAAATGTCGCAGAGACTCCGCCTGACTCTTTAACAGCTGTAATTATTCTCAGTGGCACAATTTCCTTGTTGTTGGTAATAGAGACTGTGTTTAGGAGACATTTCTCTAGCCTATCAGTACCTTCCTTGAATAAAGGCTTATACCCCAAAGGCATCTCATAAGGATTTCTTAAAGGAAAACATTTCTCCCAAAACAATTTGTGTTGCCATTCTTGTCTCGAAATATACATTTGTTCTTCTGCCTTTCGCCTTGAGTCTACAAATTGTTTTTCAAGTTGAACCATTTTCTCTTCATGATCAATCTTGCTTAGTTCCTTTTTGTTGTCAAGTTCAAATAAGGACATTCTTCTTTTAGCATCTTCTTCTCTATATGCAATTTCACGTCCTAATTTGGTTTTATATCTAAACCAATCTTGTGCGATAGGCCCGGCAACCCTGCCGAGCATACCGCCTAAGAAAAATCCTGCTGTTGACATATTATGCTTCTTTAAGATTGTTAATCGTTTTCATCCTCATCATCCTCACTTTCTTCATCAGATATTTCTTCTTGACTATTTTCATCATCATTATCATAGTTTTCAAGGTCATCATTATCATCTGCATCATCTGCACCATCTGCATCATCGACCTCTTTCTCCTCATTTTCCCCTTGTTCCGCGTAGTCTGTCCCATCTTCGCCATCTTCTTTTACATCATCTACGACTGAATTGTTCAGTTCTTCCATATGTGACTTTGCCATTTCTTCAATTTGCTCCTGGATAGACAGTGCCGAAGGAGTATGATTTTCTAAATAGTCCTGATAATTATCTTCAAATTCAGAATAATCCATATTTCCAACCATGGACAAATGACCAGTAAATGCTGGTTGATAATCTTGAGGAATATTAATCATGTCGGGACTCAATTGGTATCCATGTGTAGCAACAAACTCATTTACATATTGCTGAACTGCAAAATTTGAAGGCACTTCCATTCCTGTTTCCGCATCATATTGATATGGTGCAGGATCGTTTGTCGCAGCCATGAAACAATTGGAATCTTTCCAGGCATCCATAAATTGTTCTAGCGGATATTCTATACGTAAATGTCCAGCCCCTGGGTCCGTAAGGACAACTTTAATATCTTCAGGATTTTGTGTGTTAACTTCAACTCCAGCGACAATAAGTGCATGGTTTCCTCCTTGTGCACCAAATGTGTCATCGAACCAGTTTTTTAGCTTCCCCGTAAAACTATCGTTATACCAGAGTTCATTTGCATCAACGCTAACAATAACGCGATGACCCTGAGCTAATTCATTGGTTAAATCCATTAAAGACGTCCCTTCAACTTGATGCATTCCAACTCCTGCAATTTGAAGCACTTTACCTATGTCATAAGTATAAGTGCCGTCGTCGGTGTATACTCCATAGTGCTTGGCGAGCTCTTCAAGTTGGTCAAATGGAATATCGATTCCGAAATCGCGAAGAACTATTTGCTGACTACGGAGTGCACAAGAATGATCGTCTGGTTGTTGAATGTAAACAGGGTCGCTAATGTTTTCTCCAGGTTCGCCCGTGGTGTGATAATTACGTGATGATGTCATAATTTTTAAAGTTTCTTCGTTAATAAAATCAAAAGAGTTTTTCAATACAGATACATCTTCATCAGAAAATCTATCATCGTCCATTGAAAAAAATGTATCATTGTCTATCAAACTCATTGAATCTTGGATGAGTTCAAAAGAATCCCTCAAAATCCCATTAGGATTTTCTATTGCTTTTGCGACAATAGAATTTTCTTCTGATGTTGCATTCCCGTCAATATATGCTGCCAGCAGCTCGTCGGAAATATTCTCATTGAAATCTTTGAAGTCAATCATAATAATCCTCCTTTCTGCCTATTACAAGGCGAAGCTGCAACAACGCTCTACGATGAATGTTGTACAAATTATCTACTGTTACTTTCATTTCTTCAGCTAAAATTTCTGGGCGAACCTCCTGCAAGTCCAACGCTTCGACAACCTTACGGTAGCGGGCATTTGGCATTTTTGCAAGTGCGTTATGCAAATCCATACGTCGTTCAATGGAGATTGCACGGCTTTGTTCTTGCCACATTTTATCGTTTAGAGGCGTATAGCCACTATTTTCTATCAGCTCTCTGCGTTTTTTCTGGAAAAATCTCACGGCAACGACAGTTACCCAAGTCATCAACTTGCTTCGGTAGTCAAACTGACGAACTTTGTACCAATTGTTTTTAGCAAGATAAAGAAAAAGTTCCTGTGACAAATCTTGCTTATCAACGTTGCCGTCAAATATGTTCACAATAATATACGCGAAGAGACCTGAGCATTTCTCGTTGAAGAAATACTGTATTGCGCCTATCTCGTTATTGAGAATGGAAGCAACTAATTGTCTATCGTCGTATTCTTTATAATTCATTCTATCATATAACTTTATCTAATTGTGTGTCTTTGAAAGTTCTCCAGATGTCAAGAGACACTTTCTTGTAATTAGTGAATAACTGCTTGACAAACTCGATTTCAAAGACCAACCTGAAATCATTCGGGTCATTGTCCGGCTGGCCTTCTTTACGAGATCCCACACGGGCAATCTTAATGAGATAGAGGTCGCGTATACCCTTGCCTTTCATATAAGGCATGAAATAGTAGAGCTTATTCAATGCCACCGTAGCAGGGAAGCGTTTACCAGTGTAGTAAATCTTGGCAGAGCGATCCAGGTATTGCTCCATGTTGTCCGCTTTGACGTAACTTATTAGCACGTTCTTGGAGGTATCCAATTCAATCTCTTTCTTCCGTGTGGGAAGGGGAGTGTTGCAGACAATCTCCTTGGGGTACAGTTCAAGCGTCTCAATGAAGTTAAGTTCCTGTATGCCGCTCTTTGCCGATGCTTCTACAGCCTTAGGCTTTTCCAATGTTTCGCGGTTAAGTCTTCTAAACATCAGTTTATGCCAAATGGAACGCGCCATCTTCACCTCCTGGTGAGTAAGACCCATGCCTTGCCGGAGTATCAGTTCATCGGTATAGTCAAGCATTTCCTCTGTAGAAACTTTTTGTCGAAGCATCTGGTCGATGTGCTCAAAGAAACCCTCGTTCTCATCCCGATAAGGCAGATAGATTCCCGCCACCTCACTTGGCATCAACTCTAACACACCACCGCCAAAGTTACGCCCTAATATCTCAGCGAAAGCAAATGATAGGGAATTGTAATAACTGGCAACAAATGCTTTCCTGTTGACCCCTTCATGGATAAACACCCGATGCATAGTGTCGGTGGTGTATGCCCCGGCCTCATTGAGTACGAATTTAGGGTATGTGTTATTCCTACGCAGGAAGAGCGCATCAGAGAGTTTGATGGATGGGATCACGTACCACGCATCGCGAATGCTCGTCTTATATCCTTTATTTATACCTTGTTGTTCTCCGTGCTCGATATATGTCTTCGCTCCTTCGCTGCCATTCTCTTTTGTGCCGGGAGTGAACACGAGCAGGTTTGCCTTTGCGCCTTTAGCAAGGTTCAGTTTCCAGTCGGACTTTGTGAAACATAGGCTACTTACCTGCACACTACGACCCACCATCGGATGGGCGTATGGTTGCAATTGGTACATATCCACTACAGACTGCGGCACAGTGAAATAACCGTTGGAGCCGGTAGTGATACCCACCTCCACATCGGCGTAAGCTCCGATGCGTGGCATATTAGCAACTCTTATCCTATTTAGGAAATCAAGTTCATTCTTATCCAAGAAGTAGTATGTCCACTTATCTGAGTGGAAGTCTATCTGCTTAGATGGGAATTTCAACTGTTGGTAGTCAAGCTGCTGCAAAGCCTCTGCATCCTTGACTTCTATATGTTCAATCAGATGCTCGTCTGAGCCGGTGCGTTCACACAGCAGAAGTACCACTTCCTGCTGGATTTCCTCAAATACAAGATTCTCAAAAGAGATAATGTTTATCTTGTTGAATGTTTGCGCCAAATACTTGCGTAACTGCTGGGCGTATGTCACCTGAAGAAGCTCTGACGGGATGACAAACCCCATCTTGCCTTTCTCTTTTAGCAACAAGGAACATCCGACAACGAAAGTCACCCAGGCATTTGTAAGTTTAGAGCGTTTTAATCCCGCTTTCCTGAATATCTCACTTGCCAGATCCTGCTGCTTTTCATCATAGTACTGATAGCGAATAAAAGGCGGGTTGCCTACCACAAGGCTAAACCGTTGTTCCGTATCCAGACAGAAACAGTGGAAGTCGGCAGTGATGACCGTAGCATCGTGTAAACCTATAGAACGAGCCTTTTCCGCTTCTTCCTCCTCGTATTCAACCGCAGTAACCTGATGGAACAACATCTGCTCATTAGCCATCTGTTCCAAGAAAACGCCATCACCGCAGCTCGGTTCCAGTATGTCCGCGTCAGAACTTCCATTTATACCCCAGCGGAGTATAAACGAAGCAATTGCAGGAGGTGTGTAGTATGCACCTCGCAATTTCTGTGCGGAAGCGTTTTCAATCAGCTGCATATTGTTCTTTGATTATCGGAATGATGCTATCGTATTTATCAATGTCGTAAAGGCGCATGATGTGATTTGTCAACTGTTGCTTTAGCTGCTCAAACTGCCGGTGCAGGATGGTGAGTTTCCGCTTGTTGCCTTGCGCAGCGTCTATTTGGTCGCCCATCTCTATCAATTGTTCCTGCAAAGCGGCGATGTCATCATGGGCTTGCTGCTCGTTTTTGTTCTCAAAGTCTATCTTGCGAATCGGCAGTTGTTTCAGCACCTTTGTTCCACGAGCTATGAAGCCCCCTCCAAATATCTCGCCATACAGAGAACTGATCCATTCAAGGTATTTGCAGTTGAGTATAGCCTGTATGTAATAGATGGAATACGGGGAGTTTTCAGGCAGTGCAATCATGCAGTAACCAGCGGTACCACCCGATGAAACGAACGTACTGCAACTGTCAACGGCATACTTATCCCCAGTTGAGAGCACTCCAACGATAATCTTTTCAGGAAGATTGCAAGCATCAAGGCTTTGGTGTCTGCCAAACCGATGCCATTCGTTGGGAGTCGTCGGCTTCGGTTTGATGTCGCGTGAAGCCGCATTCAGAATATCCTTATGTGCCATAAGGTATTTGTACAACTTCGGGAAACTGTGCCTGATGTCTTCAAGGGGAATCATTTCTAATTTCCCCTTGTCATTCTTCCTGTAAGGGAATATCACACAAGCGTTAGGCTTGAAAGTACGGTAGGTGTTAAGACCATCGTCACCACTTGATGTCTGGAAGTACGGACGTGTCACTTCTTTCTCCACCTTCCATTCCTGTCCATTCTTTACGAAGGTATATAAACCATGACGTTCTGCTGTTGGTTGGAATATATAGACCTCGTTGGCACTTGTCTGAATGCCGTTGAAGACATTGCCTTTGCCTGTTATTACTTGAAGAGTAGTGCTATGTGAAAGAATGATATTATAGGCTTCTCTCAGGTTCTCTGGGAAAAGTGACCATGTGTTCTCCGATATTTCAGTGATTTTTTTGGTGTCAACAGGAAAACTGTTCTTGTCTGCGATTTTCCATTTCTCTAGATTGCTAACCTCGTTGTATCGGAAGGTGGTATGTTCCGCCTTTTTCAGGATAAGCAGACAGGTGTAGTTCGACTTGCCGGGGAACACCTTGCAAGCGCCGAATGCAGTGAGGGCTTCAAGGCTTTTCTGTGTCGCAATGAGGCGACGCAATTCTTTACCAGCACCAACCTTCATGAATTTCAGAGGAACAATATAACCGAGCAAACCGTTATCCTTCAGCAAATTCATTGCACGCTCAATGAAGATAATGTATTTGTCGAATTGCTTGTAGGCACTGACATATTTTTTCTTATACACGGACAACTCTATCGGGGTGATTTGCTTCATCCTTTCCGTAGGGAGGTAAGGAGGATTGCCGATGATGGCATCGAAGCGCAAAGAGCCAAAGTCAAACGGATTGATGTCATCGGTGTCTTCTGCTTTGATGTCACTGCTGGACAACAAGCTATTGCCAAAGAAGATGTTGTTCGCAAGGTCAGGAAGAATGGGGCGTTCGTTTATCAAACTTGTAGAATCCTCATTCTCCAACAGCTTAAGTAACAGTCCGAACTTACATGCTTCGGCAGCATTGTAATCTTTATCTACACCATAGATGCAATTCGTCAAAAGTTGCTTCTTTTCGGCATATTTCAGCCTGAATGTATTTTCTCCGATTTGTACCAGCTTTGAATTGTCATGCTGGATGTAGAAGTCTATTAAGATGTCATTCAGCAATTGATACGCTTCTAACAGAAATGCGCCAGAACCACAGGCTATGTCAGCAATTTTCAATTTCAGGATTTCCTTTGCAGACTTGTCCTTACACAGGGGAATGATAGATTGTCTGAGAATTTCTCGAATGATGTATGTGGGAGTGGTCACCACATCACGATCCTCATTTTCAGGTTTCTTTACGATTTGCAGTTCATCACCTACCATTGCCAGCTTCTCTGCAATGAAAATTTCGTAGATGTGTCCCAATATATCCGACGAAAATACGCTGAATGAATAAGGACTTTCAGGGAAGTATAACTGGTGTATGATTGTCCAAAACGCAGAACTGGCATTGCACACTACTTTTTCAGAAAGTGCCTGGTCAAAAAGCCCAGAGTTGTATTTAGCATCAGCCTTTTTGAATTTCTCCAGCAGTTTCTCAAACTTACCATCATCGGCAATCGCCAAGAGTTCTTTGTATGCCTCTATGTTTCTGTCTTCGCATACACGAAGGAAGAGAATTTTATTGATATAACTCTGAACTTCGTCACCAAGCAACTCCATCTCAATCGTAGGCTCTGCCGCAAGAATCTCTTTGCCAAGTAACAGCCGCCATTCATTGATTTGATTAAGGAATTGCTTATCAACAGACCATTGTTTAAGACGAACCTCTATATCTTTCCACTCTTCATCAAACTGGCCGGAATAGACGGATTCGCGTCCTAAGAAGTTCAAGAGTTCAGGAAACTTTTCCTCATATTCTGTATAGTGATAGCGACGAATCAAGCCAATGGTATTCGCATCATTCTCTTTAACGCTTATGGAAGTGTCATAGATGTATAGCCATTCAAAGTTTGACAATACTGATATTTTCAGATTGGCAGTAAAACCATATCTGCGCGTCTGACGGGCAGGAGCACTGTCTGTGCTGATATCTACATGAGGTTTCTTTGCTTCCAAGAAAAACTTACGCTCAGCAAACAGTCTGAAAGTATAGTCGGGCTTTTTCGTGTGTTCACCTACACCTGCTTTCAACGGCTCTTCCACGAGCACTTCGCGCTCATGCGTAGGGCGAGAAGAGGAATTGGTAATATCCCATCCTAAAAGTTGAAATAGTGGATCCAGAAATTCATTACGAACTTCCGTCTCGTTATATTTGTCGGATAGGTAGAATTTTCTTCCTGCCTTATATTTAGCTACTAAGTTGTGAATAGTCATATTGTAGATATGAATACAGCAACTCCCAGGTAGTGTCTCGACAGGTGACCAAACCTTTTTAACACACTACGAGGGAGTCCTTGTATATCTTTGAATGCTTTATAGCATTGTGGGGTCTTTGTCGAAAGCATGCTTGAGCATAATGCTCTTGCGCACGCGTTAATTTTGGTACAAAATTACACTTTTATTTTCAGACCTCAGCAATAAATCCTGACTTTTTTTGATAAATTAAGACGAAATAAGCCATTTTCTTCACAAAATGGTAACATGGAGTTGTGTTATGAGTAGAAATCGTGCCTTACACCACACCACCAACATCAACAGCCTCACCCGTGTAATCACTCTGTGGGAACTTCTCACAGCCTATATACAGCGTATCGAAGGCATCCGTGCCGTCGGTGCGGTGTTCCAGTAAGTCTTCCTCCGTCTCAGCCATCTTTTCACCTGCTTTATTCTTGTGAAATCCATTGCGTCCACGGGTGACACCCGCAGCCTGAATAGCGAGAATAAGATCATCGTTATTCTGGCGGTTGAAGAACGGCATGAGCCTTTGTTTCCCTGCAAATGCCTGGTTGATGAGCAAGTACTTCTCATCATGCCGCATCGGATTTCCGATATACACATCCACGACCTGCCAGCCATGCCGTTCAAACTCATGGATTATCACCCAACGAAAGTCCTGTTCGTTGACGGCATAGTTTGAACCAAGTGCGGTAGTGTCGTAGTAGAAGATGACCGTCTTATTCTGGTGAAAAGCGTAGTACTGGCAGAAGTCGTCAATCAGAGCGGGCAGTTTCCGCTCGAATTTGACGTAGAACGACTTTAAGACGTTCAACCTTCTGCCCGACGGCTGTCCTGCGACAATCCAGTTGATGTTCGCATTGTAATCCATGCCTATGCAGATAGGGGCCAATGGGTTGCAGTCGCGGTCAGCTCGGCAATCCAGTTCGCCACTAAGCACCTGCGTATCGTTCTCCTCATAGAACGACTGCGCTATCTCATCAAGGTATTCAAAGTTAGAAGCGTCGTACTTATGTCGCTCACGCATGGAAGAGTAGAAGCCATCTTTTGCGATGCCAATGCGCTGGCAGAGAATGGAAGTCTGGAATGTCAGCGGTGTCAGGTCGCGCTTCATCTGCCGGATATAGTTCTCACCGAGCAGCTGCAAGTTCTCTATCGACGAATACTCCTTGTAGTATGTCGCCACGGAACGAAGCTGATTCAGTTGCCTGTCCTTGTGCCGAAGCAAATACACCATCGACTTCGGCACCTCCTGCCCAGCAGCCTTTGCCTCTTTCATTCGCTCCTTCAGATGCCAAATGTCATACACCAGCCCCTCGATACCACGGATTACCTCCTCGTCCATCTTCTCCTTGTAGTGCAGGAACCAAGACCCTTTCTGTGTCT
>ERZ842401.5520-NODE-5520-length-13970-cov-8.771254_pt1 | contig 13970 bp, 14 predicted proteins | sample MGYA00521270_ERZ842401 | MGnify/ENA primary metagenome ERZ842401 (study PRJEB31892, sample SAMEA3878208) | bioreactor metagenome | biome: Moose rumen | place: Sweden | collected 2011-10 | study: EMG produced TPA metagenomics assembly of the PRJEB12797 data set... | reverse complement strand
CGGTGGTGCTACCATCGCTCCAGAGCGTCGTTTCGATGACGCGGTGGGTGGCGGTAATCGTTCTGGTTGCAGTATTTCCGGTCCAGTTTCCATAAGAAACGTGGCGGAAAATAGCGCTCCGCGATACTACCGTCGGTATAGTATCAGGATACTCTACCGCAATAGTAAAATTAGCCGAACGAGTCGTTGCCCCATGGGCAGTATTTACTACCGCATTAGTTCCGTTAACCACAATCGTGGTTGGAGTTAATTCGCAATCTCTAACAAGAAGATTGCTGTAATCAACACCGCCGCAGATTGCGGGATTATACTGCCAATTAACCGCTACTGTGGCATTTAAGTTTGAACAAACACCATTATTAATGATATATGTTCCGTTTTGATTGCCAAGATAGAGCGGCTGAAATACTACATACATAGTACCTGTTTCATTGAAAAAGGCGCTATCCGTGCTACGCACTCCATTTGTGGTTGTCACTACTTTTATTAAATGGGTGGCGGTGATATTAGCGTTATCACCACTAACTACCCACTGCCCGTAGGAACGATGACCCAATACAACCAACTTTGAATAGTTGTTTGTTGAATCAAACGCAACTGTGTCAAATCTGAAGACGGTATCTTGCCCGCCCCCGACTATGGTAGTGTCTCTGATTGTATCCACCATATTTGACGTGCTGGTAGATTGGTTTTGGTATTCCAACAAATCATCCTCCTTGACACAGGAGGATACACCAACACAAAAAGCAGCAATTGCTGCCAACCAAAAAAATTTTTGTTTTTTCATTTCTGTAAATTTTTTATTATTATTTATTTAATTTACTTTTTAATGAATATTATCACCCAAAACGAAAAACATCGCTGTCAAGCCCTTACGCCCTAACAACTTTCCTTAATTTATTAACCTTTATGCCTTATAAATAATAGAAATGATAATACTGCTTAGCGCTAAAAATAGCACATATACAATCTTTTTGCAAGTAGTTTTTTTGACAAAATTGCGGAATTTTAAAATATTGACTAAATAGCATTATTTACAAAAAAAGCTGTCGCAAGAATATCAAATACCTGCAACAGCGTATACAATTAACTTATTTTATTGATGATTAAGCGATAATATTCGGATTTATTTTCGCTTCCACATTACTAATTTTATTTTTTACCCCACTGCGCAAATTACTCAACTGTTTTGCTTGGAAAAAATCAATGGTACGATTATTTTTAACCAAATGTCTGATGTCTGAAGCAACACGACGTTCCTCCAGCTTCAACTCGCACAACTGCTGCAACAGTTTGGCGCTAACATTTTGATTCAGCATAAACTATAGTCCTTTCAAACAAAAACTCTTATCAACTGCAATTTTTCACTGGTAAACCTACCCAAATCGGTATTATTATACATCAAAATCAAGTGCAATGCAATATTAAAAATGAGGTAAAATTATGAAAAAGATAAAAAGAATTGGTATTTTGACCTCCGGCGGTGATTGTGCCGGCCTTAACGCGGTTATCAGCGCCGTGGTGGCGGCAGCCCAAAAGAAAGGCTGGGAAATTTACGGTATTCATAACGGCACCGAGGGTATTACCGAAACCCCGCATAGTTATGAGATATTAACCGTTAAAGGTTTTTGCGACTCGCCTTGGCCTCGTCTTTCCGGTTCTTATCTTGGTTCTTTAAACAAAGGTTTACGTATTGAATCCTTGGAAGAAGTTTCCAAACGTTTTGCCAAAGGGGTTAAAGAGCTTGGACTTGACGCTATAATTGTGGTTGGTGGTGATGGCTCAATGAATATTGTTTCTAATATGAGCAAATCATCTAAAGTACGTATGATTGGTATTCCCAAAACTGTTGATAATGACACTCCGATCACCGAATCATCGGTTGGTTTTCAAACCGCAGTTGAATATTGCACCACTTCCATCGATTCTTTGGAATTGACCGCACGCTCGCACAATCGCGCTATGGTGATTGAAGTTATGGGACGCGATGCCGGTCACTTGGCTATTCACTCAGCAGTTTCCGGACAAGCTGACGTCTGCTTAATTCCGGAGATTCCCTATACCCTTGACGGTATTGTCAAAAAATTACAAGAGATTAAAGCTCGCGGCCGCAACCACGCCGTAATTGTGGTATCGGAAGGATGTAAAACCGAAGATGGCAAATCGGTATCTAATCGCCAAAATATGGTCGGCGAAAAAGTTTATGGCGGGATCAGCGAATATTTGTGTGGTGAATTAACCAAACGTTATCCGGCTATGCAATTCCGCTCGGTAACTTTGGGACACTTGCAACGCTCCGGTGTTCCGGCAGCTCGTGATAGATTATTAGCCGGATTATTTGCCGTGCACGCGGTTGAATTATTGGATAAAGGCGAAGACCGCCGTATGGTAGTTTGGAAAGATGGTAAAATCTCCTCAGCCAAATTATCCGATGTGGTTAAAGCCGGTACCACCTTTGTTAATCCCAAAGGTAAATATGTTCGCACAGCCAAAGATTTGGGAATTTATATCGGCGAAATTTAACCAATCTATCCTTTAAGTCTAAGCCCTAGCCTTTTGGTTAGGGCTTAAGTTTATTGAAAGATTCACTTCAGTCATTACTTATTAAGACAGCTTTGAATTATCCAAAAGCTGTTTTAATTTTTTTTGTATATTTTAAGGAGAAACAAAATGACACAAGGCGTTCGCTATCCTACTTTTGCTTTTATCACAACCGGTTCGGGACAATCTGACGATGGTATCCCCCCGCAACCGTTTGAAACTTTTTGCTATGATTCGGCTTTAATGCAGGCCAAAATTGAAAATTTCAACATTGTTCCTTACACCTCGGTTTTACCTAAAGAACTTTATGGTCATATTGTGCCGCTCAGCGATAAAATTGCCGCCAATTTTAAGCACGGCGCGGTTTTGGAAGTTATTATGGCCGGCAACGGCGCTTCACGCGATGAGCACAAAGCCATTGCCACCGGTGTCGGCATTTGTTGGGGCAAGGATAAAAAAGGTGAACTGATCGGCGGTTGGGCGGCTGAATATGTCGAATATTTTGATACTCAAATCGACGATGAAATTGCCCAAGGTCATGCGCAAATGTGGCTCAACAAATCGCTCAAACACGAGTTGGAAATCCGCGGTGTTGAAAAGCATTCCGAATTTCAAATGTGGCATAACTACTGCAACATCACCCAACAATTCGGCTACAGTTTAACCGCTATGGGTTTCTTAAACTTTGAACAAGCCGAACCGGTACAATTTTAGGCAGAGAAACAAGAAAAAGAAAACGTTAGCCTCTTCGGCTGAAGTTTTCTTTTTTTATGATTAAGGAAAACATCATGAAACAACATAATTCAACTTCAACAAAATCATCTAAGCTGGGAGTTTTAAGTCTGGCAGCCATTGTAATCAGCTCTATGATTGGCGGCGGAATTTACTCATTGCCGCAAAATATGGCTTCAGGTGCCTCAGCCGGAGCGGTTTTGCTGGCTTGGCTGATAACCGGATTTGGCATTTTTTTTATTGCTAAAACTTTTTCCATCCTTTCAACGGCTAAACCGGAGCTTACCACCGGTATTTATTCTTATAGCCGCCACGGCTTCGGACCTTATATCGGATTTATTATCGGCTGGTCTTATTGGCTGTGCCAAGTTTGCGGCAATGTCGGCTATGCGGTAATAACTATGGATGCACTCAACTATTTTGTTCCCGGATTTTTCACCGGAGGCAACAATTTAGCCTCAATTATCGGTGGCTCAATTATTATCTGGGGTTTCAACTTCTTGGTATTGCGTGGCGTCAAACAAGCAAGTTTTATCAATACCATAGGAACGGTTATTAAGATTTTACCCTTGATATTTTTTATTATAGTTATGTTATTTTTATTCCATTTGGATAAATTCGACCTTAATTTTTGGGGCGAAGCTATCGCTACCAAAGCTAAGTTAGGAGGTTTATCCACGCAAATCAAAAGTACTATGTTGGTAACCTTGTGGTCATTTATCGGTATTGAGGGCGCGGTTGTTATGTCATCACGAGCCAAATCACCATCATCTATCGGACCGGCCACTATTTTAGGATTTTTGAGCTGTTTGGGTATTTATATTTTGCTGTCATTATTACCCTTTGGCTATATGTCGCAAAGCGAACTTTCTCAGATAGCCAATCCCTCAACCGCCGGCATTTTGGAACACGCTGTCGGCAAATGGGGCGCTTGGATAATGAATATCGGGCTGATTATCTCGGTTTTAACCAGTTGGCTGGCTTGGACTTTGGTTACTGCACAAATTCCGCAAGCCGCCGCTATCGATGGCACATTTCCGCCGCTGTTTGCCAAAGAGAACTCCCATGATGCCCCTGCTAATTCTCTTATTATCACTTCTCTGGCTATGCAGTTGTTTTTGCTTTTGGTATATTTTTCCAACAACGCTTGGAATACTATGTTATCCATCACTTCAGTAATGGTATTACCGGCTTATTTTACATCTTGTGCTTACTTGTGGAAAATTTGCGAAGATGGCGAATACCCCGATAATATTCTTTATCGTCGCTCATCGGCATTAATAACCGCAATTTTAGGAGCAATTTATGCCTTGTGGCTGATTTATGCTGCCGGATTAAAGTATTTGTTGTTGGCAGTAATCATCATCGCCTTAGGCATACCGGTTTATATCTGGGCGCGCAAGAAAAATTCGCCGACTGAACCGTTGTTTACCAAATGTGAATATCCTCTGCTGGCTTTAACATTGATTTTAGCTGTCATTGCTATATATGTTATGGCTCGCGGATTGGTGCAGATTTAATCTTGAGCCTCAGAACTTCCTCAAACCCCGTCATGAAAAATGGCGGGATTTTTTGTGCTTATCTACTACCAATTTATAATTTTTTATCTAAAAAAATCTTTTGCCTCTTGCATTGTTGTGTTTTTACATTATACAATTATTGCAATTGTACATTGTTTTAGCAAAAATATCATATAATTACTTATGTTAACCTATTTTATAAAAAAGGAAATTTTTATGAGTAAATCAATCAACAAATTGTTAGGTGTCGGAGCACCTGCGATTAATGTGAATGAATAAATCATTAAAGATTATCTTAACAACTATAATAAACCGCAGCCAAACGTGGTAAATAATACAGTGGCAGGGAAATGATAATGTAACACCGAATTCTGCTTATCAGCAAATGTTGGCGCAAGGAATTCGCAACCAAAATCCTGTCGAGTTTGCACAATATGATTTAGAGCAGCAAATCAACGAGCTTAAGGCAGCTTTGCCCAACAATCCCGTTTTGCAACAACAATACAGCACAATGTTAGCTAATATGTTGCAAGCTCAATTCAATCAGCAAAATTATGCCGCTGTTTCTGCCGCATCACAACCATCAATGCAAGCTCAGCCAACACTGTCCCTAAATCAATCTGTGCAGTGTGCACAAAATAATTTGCTTAATGTGGCAAATGGTATGAATCAAACAAGCAGAATAATTGATTATTCTCTTTATGGATCAGATAATGCTTTTTTTCAGTTGTTTATACTGCTTAACATTATATTCTGGATAAATATATAAATTGGTAACAATTTTTTCAGCTATCTTGTCATAGCATTTCAAATTATCAGGCAACAAATTAGGACAATTATTAAACTCATCTTGGTATTGTAACAGTAAAGTGTAATCATCAATCAAGTTTTTAATTTCTTCTTTACTGTTCCATTCGCTGGTTTCGTAAATTTCATCAATATCAATACCATGATAAACTTCAGCCTTTGCATTTAAGCTTAAAGTTAAAAATACCCCTAAAACCAAAAACAATTTTTTCATACGTAAACTCCTTTAAGCTGAATATAAGCATAATTAGCTCACAGTTAAAGTCAAGGTTAAATCACCACAACCATAAGATGAAAAGATTTTATAAATAGGACTACAACTAATTTGCAAACTTGAAATATTTTTAAGAAGTTTTTTATTGCATTTTAGCAAAGCGTATTTATAATTACCCTTACTTGACAGGTGTTCTGTTGAGTGGAGCTTAGAAACTTCCCAATATAATACAACTCCTCTTTTCTGGGGAGCCGGTGGAATATATTGAATACACCGGGCTGTGTATTGGCAGTTTCTAACTCCCCACCTTGATGAGTTTTCTCAAGGTGGTTTTGTTTTAACCAAAACTTAAAAGGGAGTTTGAAATTGAGCAGATTATTTGAAATTGATGCGCAACTGCGCTATGAATTAGGGGAAAAACTTTGGCAACTGCGCCGCAAGCGTAGATTAAAAATCGTTCAAGTTTCCAAGTCAACTCATATTCCTGCCGATATTATCGACCGCATCGAGTGCGGCAGATATTTTTCTTATCACGATTATCACCTATTGGCAGACCTTTATAAGGCTAAACTTATCCTCAAATTGGAATAAATTAAAAAAAGAGAAAGCCATAACTCGACTTTCTCTCTTTTAATTTTAATTTATGCTAAAAGAATTATTCGCCTTTGTTTTCTTCCGAAGCGTTAGCCGCTTTAACGGATGCATTCAAATCATCGGCAATACGAGCTGAACGACCGCGCAAAGCACGCAAGAAATACAATTTAGCACGTCTTACTTTACCGATACGAGCAACCTCAATTTTGGCAACATTGGGAGAATACAACGGAAATACTCTCTCAACACCCTCACCGAATGAAATTTTTCTAACGGTGAAAGATGAATTTAAGCCGTCATTTTTGCGAGCAATGCAAACACCTTCATAAACTTGGATACGCTCTCTGTCGCCTTCTTTAACCTTGGTGTGAACTTTCAAAGTATCACCGGGCTTAAAGTTGGGCAGATTTTTGCCTTCCATCAGCTTTGCCATCTGCTCTTTTTCCATATTTTCGATAATATTCATAGTTTTTTACCCTTTATAAATTATCTGTTGTTTTCGCTTTTACACTAAAATTTATTTAAGTGCAAGATATTTTTTCCACAGGTCGGGCCTGCGTTGTTGAGTTATTTCCATCGACTTTTGCTTACGCCAGTCATTTATTTTTTGATGATGCCCCGAGAGCAAAACTTCCGGTATGGTTTTACCCTTCCATTCCAATGGTCTGGTATATTGCGGATACTCCAAAAGTCCGTATTCAAAACTCTCGTCTTTGGTTGATTCCGCATTGCCCAGCACCTCCGGCAAAAGTCTGATAATTGCATCGAGCATTATCATCGCCGCCTGCTCGCCGCCGGTCAAAATATAATCACCGATTGAAACATCAAGCACATTATATTCTTCCAGCACTCGTTCATCAATTCCCTCAAAGCGCGAGCAAATAATATTTAATTCCTGCTCTTGAGCCAATTGGTGAACCATATTTTGGTCAAGCGGTTTACCTCGAGGTGACATATTAAGCAACACACCTTTGGTATAGTTTTTAGCTAAAGCCTCACCCAAAACATCAGCGCGCATCACCATTCCGGCACCTCCGCCTGCCGGAGTGTCATCAACCGAGCCGTATTTATCAAAGGCATAATCACGGATATTAATCACATCCATACTCCATACACCTTTTTCCATAGCCTTACCTGTTAATGATATTCCCAAAAATCCAGGGAACACTTCCGGAAATGTCGTAAAAACTTTAACTTTCAGCATCTAAGGTCTCATTACTTTCATCATCAGCCTCAAACATCATCTCAACAATAATATAACCATCTTTAATACTGATAACAGGAACAAAGTTTTTATTAAACGGCAACATCTCCAAATTGCCAGCATTGGTTTTGACTTCTAAAATATCACCGGCACCAAAATTATACAAAGCATTGACCTTGCCCAACACCAAACCGGAAGAATTTTTAACCTCCAGCCCGATTAAATCGGTGTGATAATATTCCTCCTCAGCCAAATCCGGCAACTTATCACGCCCAATATACAAACCGGTGCCGACATATTTTTCGGCGGTTGTGCGATTTTCAACACCTTTTATTTTGGCACGCAACAAATCTTTGGAATGTCCCACCAATTTAAGTTCAATTTGTTGACTGTCATCGGCGTTGCTCAAAGCTCCATAGGCAGTCAAATGTTTTTCGTCATCAGAAAAACTTTTTATCTTAACCTCGCCTTTGATGCCGTGAACTCCGACAATTGCGCCTAAACAAACTTTGTTTTCTTTCATCAGACCTCTTTATTTAAGTCGATTTTTTAATAACTCATCTCAATAATTATTCAGCAGAAGCATTTTCGCTGTTTTCTGCAGAAGCATCGGCTTTAGCAGCGGCCTCAACTTCGGCAGCGGCTTTAGCTTTTTCTTCTTTTTCTTTAATACGCTCTAAAGCCTTAGCTTTCATAGCGGATTTTTTCGGTTGAGCCGGAATTGTCGGAGCCTTAACCAAACCTAAAGAAGACAACAATTTCTCTAATCTTTCGGTAGGTTGAGCACCTTGTGACAACCAATATTTAACTCTCTCTTCGTTTACGGTAAAACGATTTGCGTTATCTTGCGGCAACATCGGATTATAAGAACCCAATCTTTCAATAAATCTTCCGTCACGAGGAGCTCTGCTGTCGGCAGCAACTACCTTGTAAAACGGGCGTTTCTTTGAGCCGCCGCGAGACAATCTGATACGAACTGACATTTATTTTCCTTTCATTTCAATTTTTTATTGTTATGGCAAATTTCTTAAAAAGGAAACTTACCCCCCATTCCCCCGAACGGATTTCCGAACGGAGATTTTTTTAATATGGCCGAACCGAGCAGTTTTGACATACCGCCCATCTTGCCCATTCTTTTCATCATAGTTGACATTTGCTCATAAGATTTGAGCAACTTGTTAACCTCGTGAATTTCAACTCCGGCACCCAGAGCAATCCTCTTTTTGCGCGAAGCCTTAATTATATCGGGATTTCTTCTTTCTTTTGGTGTCATTGAAAGAATAATCGCCTCTTGTTTTTTAATAATTTTATCGCCACCGGCGGCCTCAACCGCACCAACGAATTTTCCCATTCCCGGCAACATTCCCATAATGCCGCCGATAGAACCTAATTTTTGAATTTGTTTAAGTTGGCTTAGCATATCCTCCAAGGTAAAAGAGCCTTTCATCATCTTAGCAGCTAGTTTTTCGGCATCTTCCTTATCGACATTTTCAATCGCTTTTTCCACTAAGGATACCACATCACCCTGCCCTAAGATACGTCCGGCCAACCTGTCGGCGTGAAATTCTTCAAGCTCATTGACTTTTTCGCCCAAGCCTAAAAACTTAATCGGCACACCGGCAGTCATTTTCATTGACAAAGCCGCGCCGGCTCGCGATGAGCCGTCAATGCGTGTCAACACCAAACCGGTAATACCTATTTGCTCATTAAATTCTTTGGCAGTTTGACAAGCCTCCTGCCCCATCATCGCATCAGCATTCAGCAAAACCTCAATCGGATTAGCAATTTTTTTAATCTGTTTGGCTTCATCCATCATTGTCTGATCAATGTGCTGACGACCGGCAGTATCCAAAATCACCACATCGAAACCGCCTTTTTTGGCGACATCTAACGCGCGTTTGGTAATTGTCTCGGGCTTTTCACCTTTTATAATTTCCAAACTGTGACCGCCGATTTGTTTGGCTAACTGCTCCAACTGCACTTGTGCCGCCGGACGATAAATATCCAGAGAGGCAAGCAAAACTTTTTTGCGTCCCTTTTCCGCCAAGCGTTTAGCAATCTTGGCCGAAGTGGTTGTTTTGCCGGAACCTTGTAAACCAACCATCATAATCACTGCCGGTGCCGGAGTATTAAGATTAAGCTGTTCATTTTCTGACGAGAGTAATTTTAACAGCTCATCGTGAACAATTTTAACCACCATCTGTCCCGGTTGGATTGAACGAACAATTTTTTCGCCTTTGGCTTGTTCCTTTACTTGAGCAATAAAATCTTTAACCACCGGCAAAGCCACATCGGCTTCCAGCAATGCCACTCTGATTTCACGCATAGTCGCATCAATATCCGCCTCACTCAACACACCGCGTGAAGTGATTTTATTAAATACGCCGGTTAATTTTTCACTCAAACTCTCAAACAAAATCTTCAACCTTTTCTTTAATTTGTTCTAATTAACAGCTTGATATAAACAATTGCACGCCAGTGTGCGAACCCTCGCTGACTGGCGGCACTCCGTAGAGTGTGTGAATTTTCGTTGCTTTAATTAGAAAATCTTTCCGGTTTATAAAACCATTTTTTACTCATGTCAAGCATTTTTATTACTATTGACAAATTTTATAAAATTGATTAGCTTTTCTGCATAATATTAATTTTTAATTTATATCATTATGGATTTGAAATGTGTAACGATATCAGGTACCAATGAGTATACTGATATCAAAGATTTGGTAGATTTGCTTTGCAAATATCCCAAAGCCGAAATCGGTATTCAGGTTTCTGATGAAAAAGCATCCTATCAAAGTAAGCGTTATGAGTGGTTTTTCCAACTCTATGACTATGCCAAAACACTGAAGCAAAACCTTAATGTGGCCTTGCACATCAACCCGGGCTGGGTGGAAAAAGTATGTGAGGGCTACATACCGGTTGAGTTACTTAAGATGATGTCACTCAAAAACCCTAATGGCGGTTTGTTTGTAAAGCGTTTGCAACTCAACTTTAAAATTGGCCGCGATCAAGTTGATTTGAACTATGATCGCCTCCGTTGGGTGATTAAACTTTTCTACCATCATCGTTTTATTTTGAGCTACAACGAGGCAAACAAGGAATTCATAGATCAATTTTACTTCACCTATGGTCCTTGTTTTGATTTACTGTTTGATTCCTCACACGGTGAAGGAATTACACCACAGGAATGGCAACCTGCAGTTTACCCTATGGTATTTCAAGGATATTCCGGTGGATTATCAAGTGACAATATTGCCAAAGTCTTGACCAAAATTGCCTTGATGAATGTTGGTAATGTTCCGATCGGCATCGACGCCGAAGGAAAACTCAAGGGTGATGACGGACATTTAGATCTGGCTAAAGCCGCAAATTTTCTTGAGGCTGCAACTCCTTGGTTAGCAAAAGACCAAGTTAAGTAAATTTTCAAAATTCCGCACAGCATCTTTTGCTGTCGCGGGATTTTTTTATATCTTAACTTTAGATTTTTAATGACTATATATTTGCCGCATTCAAAAAGGAGCAAACCCTATGCACATTGTCATTATCGGCGGCACCTTAAACGGCATCTCGGCAGCTTTACATATAAGGCGGCGCAACCATAAAACCCGCATTACCATTTTGGAAAAATCTAAAGAATTGGGCACAGCTTCCTGTGGTATTGCAATGTTTTTACAAGGACGCATCACCGAAACCGAAGATTTACAAGCCGCCTCACCGCATTTATTACACAATATTTTCAACATCAACATAAAATTATCCTGTAATATTACGCAAATTGATACGGCAAATAAAAAAATTTACTCGGAGCATAATCCCGCTATAACCTATGACAAATTAATTTTTGCTTTGCCGCCGTTGCATTTACGTCCCGATATTAAAGGAATTTTAAGCGATAATATTTTTACATTACCCAGCCTTGCTTCCGCCCAAATGGTCAATGATTATTTTTGGGGGCTTAATGCCCGTAAAATCCTCATTTTAGGCGGAGGTAATAAAGGTTTACAAACCGCAATTGCTTTTGTCACACTTAATGCCGAAGTAACTCTCATTGAACATCGCCAACATATTTTAAGACAATTTGACGATGAATTTGCTCATTTAGCAGAAAATATTTTACTGAAACATAACATTAATTTATATACTTCAACCGAAGTAACCGAATTTCTGCCCCATCAAGCCATTCTTTCAAATCAACAAAAAATTGATTTTGATATTGCGATTGTAACCACCGGTTCACATTATGAAATATTGCTTCCGATTATCAGCCATCTGCAATTGGGTTCAACCGGCGGAATAATTGTTGATAAATATATGCAAACCAATATTAAGGATATATTTGCCTGCGGAGAAATTATCGAACTTGAAAATTCCGTTACCGGCAAACCTTATCGCATACACAACGCCAATCTAAGCACCCAAACCGCCAAAACAGTCGCTGATAATTGTTTTGTTCAAACTGATAAATTGCCCCGAATATTCAATAATGAAATTATAACAATTTTTGATTATTACGCTGCCGTTTGCGGATGCAATGAACGTGAATTGCAAGATGCAGATATTGCTTATCAAAAAATATATTTTTCCGGTGATATTAACGAAAATTACATACAACCGACTGAAAACATCAAAATTAAATTAATTTTTGATTATAAGGGGAAGATTCTCGGAGCCCAATTTTGGGGGCAATCGGGAGTTTTTGCGCGGATTAACATTATAGCGTCAATGATGCAACAAAATGCCACCGTGCAAGATTTAGCAAAATTTTATCCGGCTTATTCTCCCGAATTATCCCGTTCCCAAGACGTTATTAACATTATCGGAAAACTGGCCGACGAAATAATTGCCGGTCAAATTAAAACTGTTATATGGGAAGATTTACCCTCTGATGCTGTTTTACTCAACCTAGGCCAAAGCAAATTTTATAATAAATTTGAGCATAATTTTACCATTCTTGATATTCCTTTCTCCAAATTACAACATTATTATCGACATTTACCCCGCAATCAAATCATTGCGCTTACCTGTCGCAACGGTTATTCGGCTTATTTAGGTTATTGCCTTTTACGCAATTTAGGATTTGCCAATATTTTTCTGCTCAATTCACCCATCAGCTGGTCATAAAAACACCCCGCACCAAAAAAATTGATACGGGGCATTTTGTGGAGACTTTTTAATCTATAAAATACAAATTAAAATTTGTATTTCAAATTCAGCAATCCGGTATGATCTTCATAATCATCACGGAATTTGCCTTCATACCCCAACGACAATTCAACATTATCATTGAGTTCGGCTGTCAGACCGGCTCCTAATTCAACACCGAAGCGATCTAAAGCCTTGCCTTTGACATTGTAAACATTACCGTTAGCCAAAGTTACGGTTGATGTCACATCATCATGCGAAATGTCATAGGTTGCAGCAACTTTCAACTCAGGAGTTAACATAGTACCATTATCCAAAGTCCAAGTTTTAGCAACTTTAGTTCCGATTACACCGGTCCAAACATCTGAATTATTAGATGATACTTTCTGTCCGACTGTATCAGTGTATCCCTTCTGTTTGATATGAACATAGCGTAAACCTAATTCCGGAGTAACACCATATCCTCCCAAATTCATTTCATAACCGGTCATAGCTTGTAAACCCAAAGTCTCGGCATCCCAATCGGCTTTTACACCAATTCCGGCGACGTTCTTCTTTTCACTGTAATCAGACCATCCATAAGTAACAATACCATTTACAAACCAGTTAGAAGGTTTATACTCACCGTATAAAATAGCAGTGTGTGTATCAACATCGGTATCACGCTTATAACCATCAATATCCGTGTTGCTATAAGCATAACCGATACCTGCTTTAACTTCATTATTCAGTTGTTTTTCCAAACCTAAGGCCGTGCCGTATGTTTTAGATTCAAAACCTTTAGCACCTTTACGATCATCCAATTTAGATTTATTGAATAAACCTTGTACCCAAACAGCGGCTTTTTCAAAGAAATTATCACCGGAAGAAGCACCTTGTCTGGCTGCTGCAACCGCACCGCCGCTCAAACGAGTTCCAACTGCACCAAATACTTGATTGGTTGTTTCAACAGAAGTTTGTTGAACAGCAGGAGCCGCTTCAGGAGCTAAAACAGTCAAAGCTTCTTCTCTTTGTTCATCAGATAAAGCGGCCAAAGCTGTAGATACAGCCTGAGCTAAGGTATTATTGCTGCCATCAAATCCTTCCCAAGCAGCGGCTGCACTTCCGGCCGGAGCTGAAGTTTCACTGCTTGATGAATCTTCACTGGAAGGTTCACTACCGCCTTGGTTATCATCACCGCCTTGGTTATCATCGCCACCTTGGTTATCATCACCGC
>ERZ842401.5519-NODE-5519-length-13980-cov-4.842226_pt1 | contig 13980 bp, 13 predicted proteins | sample MGYA00521270_ERZ842401 | MGnify/ENA primary metagenome ERZ842401 (study PRJEB31892, sample SAMEA3878208) | bioreactor metagenome | biome: Moose rumen | place: Sweden | collected 2011-10 | study: EMG produced TPA metagenomics assembly of the PRJEB12797 data set... | reverse complement strand
ACATTGGGAAGCTTTTTTTTAGCCGAGACCGCTAATACTTTTGAAACTGGCTCGGGTCTGTATTTATTGAAACCTCGTCGTGTTCAAACTCAACACTTATCGCTACCGACTGGAATTGTTTTAAGTCCTCTGGAATATCAAGTACGGCTACGGTTCTATCTGGCAAATCAACAGGGCACCGAAGCTCAGAATCCTTGGGAAAAGGTTCTATGGTATATATGATGGCAGAAATTCTCTTTCCAGTCCTGTTGATATAGGTGGCTTGAAATTTTTCAGATTTAATCACCGTCTCTTTACTACATCCACAACAGAGCAGAGCGAGGCTGATAATAAAAATAGAGACAGCATTTCTTTTTTTCTTAAGCATACTATTCCTTCTCCTTCTATAAAAAGCAGTACCTCACGGGATTAAGACCCGTATCATTGTGTGGCTTATAATCCTTCTGCACACCTATTCTTCGCGCACTATAGCATTATTCTGAGTCATTTCGCAGATGCCGCACGGACAGGGAGCACTAAGTCCTAGTGCGCCCTGTCTGTGCCTTGAAGCCCTGTCCTGCCTCAAACGCACCCTTCTCTTGTTAAATAACAAGGTGCCGGTCGCTTCTCTGAACAGGGTTAAGATGAAGCACCAGACAGTCCCCATAAAGCTATTTTAAACTGTGCCTGTAAACGACATCAGTAAAAAATGTTGCTTTGCTATAAAGCACCTTCAAAAATAACCAAGTTTGACTAACTGGTTATTCAAAACGCAATATATTATCAGTATAACTATTAATATTTGAATAGTCAACCCCTAAATTTATCATCAAAACTCAATAAAATTTTATCATGGGATTTAGAGAAAATTTAAAAGAAGAGCTGGCATACCAAGACATGAAGGTGAAAGAATTAGCGGAAAAGACCGGTATAAGCAAGCATACGCTAGACCATTATCTTACGATCAATGGAAGCCAGCCCCAGGTGGAATTAGCTGTAAAAATTGCACAAGCTTTGAATGTTTCTGTGGAATATCTTGTGTTGGGAAAAAAGGAAATCCAGACAAAGCCTTCTGAATGGGATACGAGTGCGCTTACAGAAAAAATCAAGCTGCTTTCACATAGCGATTTTAAATTTGTAAAAAAACTTGTCAATCTGCTTACATAAAACAGCCACAGCGACAGCATTTATTCAAAAAGGCAAGGAGTTTTCAAACTGGCTGCACAAAATTTCCGAAAGCACTGTGTTTACAGATGGGAATCAGTCTGTTTTCAAGCCGTAAACAGGCTGTTTACGGCTTGGATGATGCAGATAATTCTGTCCGTGAGGAACATCATCTAAAGTGGCACAGAAGTATACTCCGAGGCACCTTAAAGCCAAAAGAAGGCATTAATTCCCTGCGCCAGAGCGCACTACTCGGAAACCGAGCGTCGGGCCCTGCGAATCTGGACTAATGCTGATTGCGTGCGCAAGTCCCCAGTCCATAAAGTTAAAACCGCCACCACGCACGCCTCGGTATACAGGGTCAGTATCGAGTATTCCTCCGTGTTCATCCCAGCACCATTCTTCCACGTTGCCGCTCATATCGTACAGCCCCCATGCGTTTGGCTTCTTGCCCATCACCTCGTGCATGTGGCCTTCGGCGTTTTTGGCATACCAGGCGTAGTCACCGAGGGAGCTTTCATCATTCGTGCCGCCCCAGACATCCGTGTCAGTGGTGTCGTCTCCGGCGCGGGCGGCATACTCCCATTCTTCCTCCGTGGGCAGCCGGTAGCCGTTCGCAGTCGCATCCCATGTTACGTTCGTACCGTCCACGGTATACGCAGCCGTCAGCCCTTCCTGTGCGCTCAGGGCATTGCAGTATGCCACCGCGTCATACCAGGACACTGCGGCGACAGGGTAGCTGTCCCCCACTCTGGTGCCGTAGGATTTCGTCAGCTTTTCCGGCTGGCTGCCCATCACTGCTTTCCATTCTCCCTGCGTCACTTCGTGATCACTCATTTCAAATGATGAAACCGTCACCTGCTTTGGTCCCTGCCCTGACCGGCCGCCGCCCGTCATGCCCGTGCCCGCAGGTATGGTGACAAAGCTCCCCGTAACACTGCCGCCACCTCCAGCCCCTGTGCCGGAACTGCCGCTGTCATCGTTGCTGTTCGTGCATGAGCTAAGCGACATCGCCGCGCACAGCAGGGCAAGCAGCATGCCGCCCTTAAATCTCACTTCTGTCATACAAATCCTCCTGATATGATGCTTTGTTTTCGTGCTGTAAGCCAGCTGAGATCTATGGTAGCATGGAGACTCTATCATTTAACGATGTTGGAAAACAATTTTCTGCTAATTGCAGCGGGTTTCCATCTTTTTTATCTCTTCTTTCCAGAAAGCGACGAGCCAGTCCGGCGCAAGGGGCTTTGCCAGAGACCAAAACGAAAAAAGCCAGCGCTCGATGGGGATCCACTGTGAGGAAGAGAATTTTAAAATTGTCTTTTTATGCTCCTCATCTTCAACAAGAACTTGGTCGTCTGCCCATTGATATTCCCTCACCCAGATTCGGGCTTCATCATAAAATTCAATTTCATAGAAATAGCTTTCATCATATTGGAAGGCGCCGAAACGTCCCCGCTCGAAAGACTCCCTGAACTGATAATCAGCGGGAAGAGAAAACTGTTCTGCTTCAATCCGCAGGGACTCAATCCGGCACAGATTGAACAGGCGGGGAAGCTTGTCCGCCTTGTCCATCCCGTACACATAGAGCTGCCCTTCATCGATGACAAGCTGATACGGCAAGACATACCGCCGCTCATAATTCTTCTCAGGACGCCCTGTAAAATCCCATGTACTGAAATATTTGAAGGAAAGTGTGTGATTTGTGCTCAAGGCTTCCAGTATCTTTTGGTACACTTCATCCGAAACAAGGGGCTTCGGTCTTTTGGAAACCTCTATCCGCGCCATGAATGAGTCCGCGTTGGATGCCGGATACAGCCTGTCTATGAGCTTGACGGCATCGGCATATATCGGGGCGGCATCATACTGTCCAAGCACGCCTTTCATGACGGCGAGCAGGCGCAATTCCTCTATGGACAAGACATTTAAAGAAAAATTAAATGCTTCTGTATAACAGTAGCCTTTCTTTTCGCTGTCATATTTTATGGGAGCATGGAGCTTTGTCCGCATATAATTCATATCGCGGCTGAACGTGGCAGTGGAATACGTTATGTGCTTGTAACTGTTGAGGAAATCGTTTTCCCGCAGCGTCTGCTGTACCTTGGCAATGATGTCTTCTTTGGAAGGATAGTTGCCAGCCGAGATGAGTTTGTCTATGATTTTATATCTGTCAAGCTGTACTATCGTTGTTTTCCGTTTCTCAGGCTCGCCCATAATGCGTGTTTCCTCCATTACAGCTGTATTTTAACAGGAAAATATGCAAAATGCAAAGACGGATAACACAAGACCGCAAAAAAACGCAACAAACGCAAATAAATCACGGAAACCGCTTGCCATTATCAGAACCTTGCGATATAGTATTGACAATTCAAATAAGCGAGTATGTTTACAATGAAAAAGTTTCATTCAACGGCCATTGCATTGATTGCCTCTGTTGTATGCCTTTTCGGGGCAGCCTCCTGCGCCATCTACGCAGGCGGAGAAGATGACGAGTACGATTACGAAGAAAGCGCTCCCTCAAGCACAGAAAGCAGCATGAGGAAGGCAGAAACCTCGACTGCCGCCACAAATTCCACAGCCGCAACAGCAAATGAGATTGCGCAGGACAAGAAGAAGGCGGAAAATCAGGAAAAGGCTGCCCAGTCAAATGAGGAAGTCATCAAGAAAGCGCTTGAAGAGGCAAAGGAAAACGGCGCATTACCGGAGACGATAGCTGCTTTGAAGAAGGCTGAGGACGCAGCAGAGAAAGCTGTCGAAACAACAAATGCAAACACCGACACCCAGACTGACGCTCAGAAGGCGGCAGAGGCAAAGTCTGTTTCCGAAGCAAAGAGAAATGCAGAAGCGGCTGAAAACGCTGCAAAAGAAAGCGAAAAAAATGCCAAAGCGACTGCTGATGCTGTAAAAGAAGCGAAAGAAGCCATCAATGATGCAATCGAAAGTGCTGAGGCTGCAAAAACTTCCGCCGAAGAAGCGAAGAAGGCTGCTGAGGAAGCAAAAGCCGCCAGCAATGATGATGCCAAGAAAATTGCAGAGCTAGAGAAAATCATCGCGGAACATGAAAAAAGGATTAGCGATCTTGAAAAAGAAATTGAAGCCCTCAAAGATGCTTTGTCAAGAGTCCAGACTGTAGCAAAAGAAGCACAGGAAGCAGCTAAGGCGGCGCAGAATGCCGCTGACAAAGCGCAGCAGATAGCCACAGAGAAAGCACAGCAGACCGAAGCGGCAAAACAGAGCGCCCAGACTACGGAAACGGAAAAAGAAAATGCAGCCAAGGCTTCCGAGCAGGCACAGAATGCCGGTACAGCGTCCGAATCTCAGAACGCCGCTGATACCGCGCGGGAATCCGCAGACAAGGCCAGCGAAGCGAGCAAGCAGGCGCAGAATGCCGCAGATGCCGCCGGTACAGACGAAGCGCAACAGGCTGCCCAAAAGGCAAACGAAAACGCAGCCGCCGCACAGCAAGCGGCAGACAGCGCACAAAAAGCGGCTGATACAAAAGCAGGGAACTCTTCCGGCAACTCCGCAAGCACGGGCACATCGGGCACAGGTTCTGCGGGCAAGACTGCTGACAGCGGAAATACAAGTGGCTGTACAACAAAGTCAACAGATGACTTGTCCAGCTGGAAAGGCGAATATAAAGAGTTCGCGTTCAAGGCAAACGAAGATATGACGGTGAAAATTACCATCAAAAAAGATTTAGCTACATGGGGTGAGGGTTTCAACTTGTATTCAGGAAACGGATACGGAGACTGGAACGAAGATCCTTATGTTTACAATAATGACGGGACGGGCACCTGCACGTTGGAATTAAAAGCAGGACGAACCTTCTATAAGCTGAGTGCGAAAGATGGCGACTCATTCACCATTACAAACGTGGAACGCATAAAGTAATAGCAGCCCATAAAAAAAGCCAGCCCCTCACGAGGTTGGCTTTTTTTATGCACCAATAAAAAACTTATTTATTTAGATATTCCACCACAAGCGTACCCATCTTCTTGGTGCCGACAAGCTTGCCAGCGGCTTTTACCGCCTCGCGCTCATCTCCCGCAATATCACCGGTGCGCCAGCCGTCATCAAGCACCGCGTTTACCGCAGCCTCTATCGCCTTCGCCTCTGTCTCCAGCTTAAAGCTATAGCGCAAAAGCATGGCGGCAGAAAGGATAGTGGCAAGCGGATTCGCAAGATCCTTGCCCGCAATGTCCGGTGCAGTGCCGTGGATTGGCTCATAGAGACCGGGACCGCCGTCACCAAGCGAAGCACTCGCGAGCATACCGATTGAACCGGTGATCTGGCTTGCTTCGTCGGTCAGGATGTCCCCAAACATATTGCTTGTGGCAATCACATCGAACTGGCGCGGATTGCGCACCAGCTGCATTGCCGCGTTATCGATATAGAGGAAATCAAGCTGCACATCCTGATAGTCCTTGTGCACTTCCTCGGCAACCTTGCGCCACAGGCGGCTGGAATTCAGGATATTTGCCTTGTCCACAACGGCGAGACGCTTCTGGCGCTTCTGGGCAAACTCAAAGCCCATGCGCACGATGCGTTCAATTTCAGGCCAGGTGTATTTCTCTGTATCCCATGCAGTCCGCCCATCGGCAGATGTACCGCGCTCGCCAAAGTAGATGCCGCCCGTAAGCTCACGCACCACGAGGATGTCAAGCCCCTCGCCCACAATCTCGTCTTTGAGCGGACAGGCGGCCTTGAGCTGCTTCCACATCACTGCGGGACGCAGGTTTGCGTAGACCTTCATGCCGCCGCGAAGGCCAAGCAAAGCCTTCTCCGGACGGATTTCCGGCGCCACATTATCCCACTTTGGTCCGCCCACCGCTCCAAGTAGCACGGCATCGCTTTTCAGACAGATGTCAAGCTGGTCCTGAGGAAGGGGCTTGCCCCACTTGTCAATGGCAGCACCGCCGGCAATCACGTCCGTATAATGAAACTTGTGTCCGAACTTCTTGGCAATGGCATTAAGCACGTTCACGGCTTCAGCGACAACATCAGGTCCGATTCCATCACCGGGAATCAGTGCAATGTTCTTTTCCATAAAATATAACTCCTATTTAATCACCTTGAGTGATTTGTGATCGATTGTAAGCGCAACAACGATGAGGAAGATGATTCCCTTTACAAGCTGCTGCGTCGCGGACACGGGGAAGACCATCGGCAGGCTCTTTTCCAACACACAGTAGGTAAGCGTACCAATGATGATATTGGAAAAGCGAGCCTTTGCACCGCCGGAAATAGGCATACCGCCAAGTACGAGGGCGATGAGTATCTGTGTTTCCAGCTGGCGGCCCGCCGTCCCCGTGATGGAGCCTACGCGCACCACGTTGATGAACGAAGCAAATCCCGTAATCGCACCCGCAGAGACGTAGACCAGAAACTTGGTCAGGTCAGGACGGCAGCCCGAAAAACGCGCCGCAGTTTCACCCGCACCGATGGCGCGCAGGTCAAAGCCCACGCGCGTAAAGTGCCAGACAGTGAATGCAATCACAAGGACGACGAGCATGAGCGTCATCTTGAACCATGTCTGGTCAAGGCTGAGCACATCGATGCTTGCAGGCACCGGTCCTTTGGTCGTGATGTACTTGCACAAACCGCGGAAAAAGTATTGCGAACACATGGTGACGATGAAGGAAGCAATCTTGAACTTTACGTGGAAGAAGCCATTGAAGGCACCCATCGCCGCACCCGCCAAAACAGAAGCGACGACCGCCACAAAGATGTTGTACTGCGACACCCAGCAGAAGATGATAGACGAAAGCCCCAGTATAGAGCCCTGCGAAAAGTCCAATCCGCCCACCGTCATGATGAAAAACACGCCCGTCGCCGCAATCATCAAGACAAAGACTTGGCTGAGCATGAGGCTCAGGTTCCTCGGCTGTATAATCTTGCCTCCGGTGAGGATGGAAAAAAGCAATACAATGCCCACGAATCCCAAAAGCGGACCAAAATCCCGCAGATGGGTCTTTATGTTAAAGGTAGATAAATCTTTAGCCATATACGTCCTGCCCCCCCCCCTAAATCATCTTGGCGATGAGGTCTTTTTCGCCAAGCTCCCTGCTGCGCATAAATTCGCCGTTGAACTTGCCGTCCTTCATGATGAGGATGCGGTCGCTCATTCCCAAAAGTTCTGGAAGTTCCTCGGAAATCATGATGATTGCTTTGCCCTGCTTTTTCAACTCTGTCATAAGCGTATAGATGTCCGCCTTTACCTTCACGTCTATGCCGCGCGTCGGGCTGTCGAGCACGAGGATGTTGGAGCCCTTGCCTATCCAGCGGGCAAGCACAACCTTCTGCTTGTTGCCGCCCGAAAGCTCGGAAACATACTGCTTGATGCCCGTCATCTTTGTGCTCATCTGCTTTGCGTATTTTTCAGCAAAGGCATCCAGCTTCTTATAATTCAAAAAGCCGTGATTTGCAAGGTCATCGAGCGATGGCAGGAAGACGTTTTCGCCTATCGGGTCTGCAATGACGACAGACTCGTTATCCCTGTCCTTCGAGGCATAGGCAATGCTGTGCTTGATGGCACCCGGGATGCTGTTCACCTCGTAGCCATCGGCAAGTGTCACTGTTCCCGTGCGGTTGTAGGATGCGCCGAAAATCGCCTTGCCAATCTCATGCATACCGCATTCGGAGAGCCCTCCTATGCCTAGGATTTCGCCTTTGTGCAGATCCAGATTGATATTCGCAAACTGTCCCGGCACCGATACATTCTTCATCGAAAGCACGACTTCCTTGGAAACTGTGCCGTCATAGTCTGTGCGGTAGTAGCGGTCATCAAGCTCGCGCCCCACCATCTCGCGCTTGAGGTCATCGCTTGTCACATCCTTGCTTACCACAGTCTTGACCAGAACGCCGTCTCGCAGGACTGACACGCGGTCGGTGTGCTCAAGCACTTCTTCCAGATCATGGGAGATAAAGATGACCGTGCTGCCCATGGCACGGGTTTTATTCATCACCTTGAAAAGCTCTTCCCGTCCGTCATGGCTGAGCGCGGTGGTCGTTTCATCCACCACAAGAATTTTAGGCTTGAAGTACGTTGCCTTTACGATCTCCACCAGTTTGCGCTCTTCAAAGCTGTAGTGGTCGATCATGGCGTTTGCCTTGATGCCCGTAAAGCCATAGGAGTCCAGAAGCTGCTGTGCCTTTTTATTCATTGCGGCGGAATTCTTCACGATGCCGTGCATAAACTCATCCTCTTCGCCGAGGAAGATATTTTCCGCCACGGTGAGTCCCGGCAGTGTTCCCATTTCCTGCACGATGATGGAAACGCCTTCGCGGTTCGCCTCTACCTGGGATTTTACATGCAGCTGCTTTCCGTCCAGCGTGAAGGTGCCCTTCGTAATCGGATAGATGCCGCAGAGCATGGAGCTGAACGTCGATTTTCCCGAACCGTTTTCGCCGATAAGCCCGTGGATTTCCCCTCGGTTAAAGTCAAGCGAAACATCTTTCACCGCCTGCGTGATGCCGAAGTGCTTCGTGATATGTTCTGCTTTTAATAAAACATTGTTTGCCATGCCCGCTCCTTATTTTACCACGCTGCCTTTTACGCCCCTGTTGGTAAGCGTAACGATGGCAAGAAGAACGGCGCCCGTCACAAAGTCATTGATGGTCGTGGGAACATTGAGTGCCACAAGGCCGTTGAAAATCATCGTAATGATGAATTCCCCCATCACGATAGCCGTTACCGGACAGCCGAATTTCTTGAACGCAATGCCAAAGAACGTGCCCATGAGGGGGCGGAAGTTGCGGTCCATGGAGCTCATACCCGTCACTGCAAGCATTCCCTTACCGTAGCTCACCGTAAGCAGCGCCATGATGCCCACAAAGAAATGCAAGAGCACAAATCCTATAAATTTATAGCGCTCCACATTGATACCCATGTTCTTGGCGACAAACTCATTGCTGCCGATGGCATTGCAATAAGTACCTATCCGCGTAAAGCGCAACAGGAAGACCATGAAGAAGAATGCAAGGAAAGCTACAACATAGTTCCACGGCGCATGGTTGAACGCAAGTATTCCGGCATCAGTCAGTTTGCCGGGAAATCCCGATTTATCAAGCGATACCACATAGTTTGCCACGCTTTCCAAAATCAGCATGAGGCCCACCGTCACAATCATGGACGGGATACGCAGTTTAGAATAGAAGAAACCGTTAAAGGAACCGATGAGCGCACCGCACAAAAGACAGCCGCCTATCAGTCCCACATAGCCCAGATGCCTTGAAAGCAGTACGCCTACGAGAGAGGACAGCACGATGTTTGCGCCAATGCTGAAATCAAAGAGCCCCATCACCACAATGAAATACAGACCGCACCCGCCCACTGCATACTGGATGCTTGTCTGCAGGTAGTCCCGCATAAGCTTCGGTGTTCCAAAGTTGCTGGGGGAAAGTATTTTAAACAACACCCAGCAGACAACTGTCATTGCAAGGAGCGTTACTACACCAAAGAATCTATTTTTCTTAAATTTTTCGAAAGATTCGCCCATAGTCACCATACCTTCAAAAAAAAGGGAACAGCAGATTTCTGCCGTTCCCTGCTTTACGCTAGAAACAAAAGAGCCTTAGCGCCTGCTCTTCACATCCTCAATAGAAAGCTGGGCAGCCTTCTTTGCCAGATCAGCTTCGGAAAGCTTTGCCATTTCCTGAAGTTCTGCCTTGTTGTAGGGCAGATCATCCACGAAGTACTTGGCATACGCTGCATAGTCCGCAGAAGAAGCCACGTACAGGTAGGGGAAGTTGATGTCATAGAAGTCGTTTGTGGCGACCTTGTAATTTCCCTTGATGGCATTATACACGAGCATAAATGCGATGAGAGGGTCACAGTAGTGTCCGCCGGACTCAGCCGCCATGCCGCCGCTCGCAAGCTGCTTGTCAAGGTCAGCAAGGAAGTCCGTTGAAACCACGTTGATTTTGCCTTTCTTGCCCATTGATTCAATGGCAGCAAGCGCACCGACCAGTGTGTCTCCACCACCGCCAGCCACGATCAGGGCATCAATATCGGGATTTGCATTGATGATAGCTTCGGCAGTCGCGCGACCTGTATCAGATGTCGTACCGCCATACTGGGGATCAAGCAGCGTCACCTTGTCGCTTGCATGAGCCTTGTTCCAAGCATCAACGCCCTCTTTATATCCCTGCCAGCGCAGCAGGAATGTGGCATCGCCAGCTTCCCAGCCTTCAAGGGCAATCTTGCGGCTGCCTTTCTCGGCGAGGATGCGCACAAGGTTCTTGCCGTTGTCCACTTCGTTCTCATGAACAGCGCCAACATAATATGCTGACTTCTGGGCAAGGCTGTACTCATTAGGATTGGTATCTTTGCTGATGATGCGGAAGAACTGTGCGACATAGACCTTGTTCTGGGTACAAGTATTGATAACGGACGTCATCTCGGCAGAAGCAGAGTTACAGATGATGATACCATCACATCCTGCCGCGCTCAATGTTTCTGCGGAAGCGGTCACCTGCTCAGAGATGTGGCTCTGGTCAACGTACATGACATCCACATCCAGCGCTTCAGCGGCAGCATCAATGATTCGCTTGCACTGGCTTCCCAACGTATCGGTAGAGCTCCAGATTGAAACGCCAATAAGAATCCGCTTATTGCTGTCCTTACCGGCATCAGCCTTGCCGCCATTTCCATCCTGCTTCTTGCAGCCAATAAAAGCAGTTCCAACGATAGCTAGGGAAAGAAGAAATCCCCAAACCTTTTTCATTGCAAAACCTCCTGTGATTCTTTGATATGAATCACGTTCATTCGATATTTATCATTATCAATGATTATTACTGTTTTGTCAAATCCTTTTCCGCCACAAACAGAAATAATCTTGTAAGTTTCAAAGCCCGTTATCGCAGCTTTCAGATAAACTTTTGATAGCGCTTTTCAATATCCTTGATAAGCTTATACTCGAAGGAATCCACAAGGGCAAGCCAAGAGGCTTCAACCACATCGCAGCTCACTCCCATAGTAGTCCAGCTGTCGCTGCCGTCAGAGCTTTCGATTAAGACGCGCACACGGCTTGCGGTGGCATTCTTGCCGTCAAGCACACGTACCTTGTAGTCCGTCAGGCGGATCTGCTTTACGTTCGGATAGAATGTTTCCAAGGCTGTCCGAAGCGCATAGTCAAGGGCATTGACCGGACCATTGCCCTCACCGGCTGCGATTTCGATATGCCCGTCAACTTCTATCTTGATTTGCGCAAAAGCATAGAGTCCCTTCTCAACGAGGGGGATTTCACCGCTCGTTTTGTAATAATGCAGCGTAAAGAAGGGCTGGTATTTGCCTATCGCCTTGCGCACCAGAAGCTCAAAACTGCCATCAGCGCCCTCAAACTGGTAACCTTCGTGCTCTTTCTCCTTCACTTGCTTGACGATATCAGCCACAACCGGACTTGACTTCGTGATGGAGGAATCAAACTTCTTAATCTTTTCTATTATCATGCTGCGTCCCGCGACTTCGCTCATGAGGAAGACGCGCTCGTTGCCCACCATTTCCGGGGCGATGTGTTCATAGGCAACAGGATTTTTCAAAACGGCATCTATGTGCATTCCTGCCTTGTGCGCAAAGGCATTGTTTCCCACATAGGGCATTCCGGGCTCCAGCGTAATATTGGTAATCTCTGCCACACGGCGGCAGATAGCGGCAAGATGGCGCATATTTTCTTCAGGAATGCAGCGATAGCCCATTTTAAGCTGCAAATCAGCGATTATCGTGGAAAGATTGGCATTACCCGTGCGCTCTCCAAATCCTAGAAGCACGCCTTGTATATGGCTTGCCCCCGCTTCAACCGCGACAATCGTATTGGCTACGGCGAGGCCGGAATCATTGTGCGTGTGGATGCCGATGATGCACGCCTTGCCAAACTGCTTCACCACTGTGCTGACAATGCGGCGGCAATCCTCCATCATGCAGCCGCCTTTAGTCTCGCAGAGGTTGAGCACCGTAGCGCCGCCATCTACCGCTGCCTGCAGGGATTTCATAGCATATTCTGCATTTGCCTGATAGCCCGTAAAAAAATGCTCGGCATCAAAGATAACGTTTCTCCCACGCTGCGAAAGATAGCGGCAGGTATCATTTATCATATCAAGATTTTGCTCTAGGCTGGCATGAAGGATTTCCGTTGCCTGAAAATCCCAAGACTTGCCAAAAATCACCACGTTTTCGGTATCTGCGGACAGGAGGCTTTGCAGGTTGGCGTCTTCAGCACAGGATGAATCTTTCCTACGGGTAGAACCAAAGGCGACAATCTTTGCATGGGCAAGTTTAAGTTCGTGTGCTTTCTGAAAAAATTCCATATCCTTTGGATTGCTGCCAGGATTGCCAGCTTCGATGTACTTTACCCCCAGCTCATCCAATGCTTGCACGATGTGTATTTTATCCTGTACCGAAAAGCTTATGCCCTCCCCCTGCGCACCATCACGCAAGGTGGAATCTAAAACTTCTATATATTTTGCACCTTCACCCATTATTAGGACTCCTCTAAAATTGTATTATTCTATTATAATAGAATTCCGCGCTTATGTTAATCAGAACGCTGTACAATTTATCAATATATGATATTATTATACATAATCTGTATTATATTTCATAAGGAACATACTATGGCTAATACTATGTATATCACCTGTCTTGATTTGGAGGGAGTGCTTGTACCGGAAATCTGGATAGCATTTTCTAAGGCTTCCGGCATTCCCGAGCTCAAGCGCACCACACGCGATGAACCGGACTATAACAAGCTGATGAATTGGAGATTGGAAATTCTCAAAGAGCATCATTTGGGACTAAAAGAAATCCAAGAAACGATTGCATCAATAGACCCATTACCGGGAGCAAAGGATTTTTTAGACGAACTGCGCTCAATCTGTCAAGTCATCATTATCAGCGATACTTTTACGCAGTTTGCTACCCCCCTCATGAAAAAGCTGGACTGGCCTACAATCTTCTGTAATACGCTCACTGTAGCGGAAAACGGCGAAATCACAGGCTTTTCTATGCGTACTAAGGATTCCAAGCTGAGCACTGTCAAAGCCCTGCAATCAATAGGCTATGAAACCATCGCTGCAGGAGACAGCTACAATGACCTTGCTATGATAAAAGCCAGCAAAGCAGGTTTTCTCTTCAAAAGCACTGATAAAATAAAAGCTGACAACCCAACAATTCCAGCTTACGAAACATTTGATGAGCTACTGAAAGCTATTAAAGAGCACATTTAATACTTACTTTATAGATTTTACACAAAAATTATTCCCAACGTTTTGCGTTGGGAAATCAATTTTTAAACAAAAAAGAAGCCGGCAGCCACCTACTTTCGCGCCCCTGGGGGCACTATCATCGGCGCAGGAGGGCTTGACTTCCGTGTTCGGGATGGGAACGGGTATGGCCCCTCCGCCGTGGCCGCCGGCATTTGTTCTCTGCCGTGTCTTCCCGCAGGGGGCGCAGCTCCTGCGCCCGCGCGGTGCCGGAAAAGGGAGCATTCTCTGGAAAAGGGGCCGCGATATGGCCAAGCCTCGCGGCCTATTAGTAGCGCTCGGCTCTGCGCGTCGCCGCGCCTGCACCTGCGCCCTATCAACCCGGTGTTCTCCCGGGGGCCTTCGGGCGGATTCTATCCGCGGGGACTCCTCATCTCGGGGCGGGCTTCCCGCTTAGATGCTTTCAGCGGTTATCCCTCCCGCACTTGGCCACCCGGCACTGCCGCTGGCGCGACAACCGGCATGCCAGAGGTGCGTCCACCCCGGTCCTCTCGTACTAAGGGCAGACCCCCTCAGGAGTCCTGCGCCCGCAACAGATAGGGACCGAACTGTCTCGCGACGTTCTGAACCCAGCTCACG
>ERZ842401.5518-NODE-5518-length-13982-cov-4.774539_pt1 | contig 13982 bp, 13 predicted proteins | sample MGYA00521270_ERZ842401 | MGnify/ENA primary metagenome ERZ842401 (study PRJEB31892, sample SAMEA3878208) | bioreactor metagenome | biome: Moose rumen | place: Sweden | collected 2011-10 | study: EMG produced TPA metagenomics assembly of the PRJEB12797 data set... | reverse complement strand
ATGATCCTCACTTTTGTTTGCATAATAACATTTTTTCGATTGTTATGCAAGAGTTTATTATATAGTATCCAAAATCATAAATTACTATACAATCAAATATTTAAAATACAAATATACAGAACTTATAAGTAGTGAAATAAAAGTTACCAATACTCCGTATTTCAAAAATCTCATAAACGGTATTGTATAACCTTTTGAATGAGCAGTTTCGCTGACAATAACATTTGCGGCAGCACCAATAATGGTCAAGTTTCCGCCAAGACAAGCACCGAGTGAAAGCGCCCACCAAAGAGGGTTATGACCTGTTCCCGCATAAGGCAACATCTTTTGCACCTCTAAAATCAAAGGAGCCATTGTTGCCGTGTATGGAATATTATCTATTATTCCCGATAAAATTCCCGAGCCCCATAAAATTAACATTGTTGCAAAAGTAAGACTCCCGTGAGTGAATTTAATCATCATATTTGCAAGATAATTTATTCCTCCGCTAGCCTCAAATCCGCCAATTATTATAAACAATCCGACAAAGAAAAATATGGTAAGCCATTCGACATCTTTATAAATTTCTTTCGGTTTTTCAAACAAAAGTAAAAATGCTGCACCCGATACCGCAAAAGCATAAGCAGGAATCCCCGTAATATCATGGGTTATAAATCCCAAAATTACAAGTAATAATGTGATTACTGATCTCCACATCAATTTTTTATCTTTAATAACTCCTGAAGTATCAAGATTTACAATATGTTCCATTTTTTCAGGCGATGATTTCAACTTATTTCTGAAAATAAATACCAATGTAGCGATTACAACAACAAATATTGTAACTACGACATCAGTTAACTCTCTTAAAAAGTCCATAAAACTCAAACCGCCTTTTGTACCGATAATAATATTTGGAGGATCGCCGATTAACGTTGCAGTTCCGCCGATGTTTGAAGCAAAAATCTCCGCAATTAAAAATGGGATAGGATCCATATCCAACTCTTTTGCAACAATAAATGTGATAGGCATCATCAATACAACCGTTGTTACATTATCTAAAAATGCGGAAGCTACAGCGGTAAATGCGGCAAGTGCAAAAAGTACCGTCTTTGGATGGCCTTTTGTCTTTTTTAAAAGTTTTAAAGCCAAAAGCTTAAATACCCCGCTTTTACTCGAGATATTAACAATAATCATCATACCGATAAGTAAAAATATTACGTCAAATGCAATATAATCGAACAAAGACTTCACATAAACTCCGTTTTCAACCGCACCATGAAACGGTATCAATCCCAAAAGCATTGTTAATGCCGCACCAACAAGCGCCACAACAGATTTTTGGATTTTTTCCGTTGCTATAAAAACATAAGCCAAAACCAAAATCCCGCCTGTTATAATCATTGCGTGGTTTTGAATTAGATTTGTTAACATTTCTCTTTCTCCCTTTTGTGCATAATGGCTTAATTATAGCATAAAAAAATTGCTTTTGTAAACATTTTTGATTACCTCAGTTTCAAAACTTCAAATTTTGGGCATGATTATAATGTAGAGGTTAATTGTGTTTCGTGTGTAACTTTTACGTAATTCTGATGGTAGAACATCCAAATAGTGTATTGTATTTCGGTTAAAAATGTGTAAAATAGATTTTAAGTAATGTAACTAAATGCACATTTTTTAGCAACAAAAAACTTTCACAGGGTTTAGGCTGAGTATAGGTGAAAATTTGAACAGCAGTAAGACAGAAAATTCTAAAAAACCAAAAACAAGAAAAAAACCGAATTCTTCTGATCCTTTTGCAAAATCCGGCAAAAGTTCAGCAAATAATTCGTTAATAAAAATGATATCCAAGACTCAAAAATCTCAGGATACCACAACTCTTTCTGCGCCTATTGAAAAAAGCACCTCTGATATCGTCCAAAAAATTAATGATTTTAATAACAACAGCAGGATTACAAACAGACTCTATTCAGGATATATAGAAAATACCATATCTTCACCTCGCTCCGTTGACAGTACAAACCTTATTGAGACACTTTCCGAAGAATTAAAAGATAAATCTAATGTTCAGGATTTATATTTAAGTATAAGTAATGTATTTTCTTCAAAAATGAAATGTACATTTACGGCATTCGGTATTCTTCACGAAAAATCAAAATGCATAAATTTAAAACTGTTCAACGATAGCGGAAATACATATTCTTCCAAAGTCTTCCTTTCAGATAGCGAAAATCCTATTATAAATTGTTTTCAAAATAGTTCACCTATAGTTAAAGATTCAAATACGTTTTTGAATATTCCGTATTTAAAAAAATCTTCGGTCGCATTATTCCCGTTGATTTCTTTAAACAGATGCCTTGGCGTAATGCTTGTCGGAACAGATGCCGACATCAATACAAATTTATTTTCATATATTGCAAATTACTGCGCTCTTTTTATTCACAACGCAGAACTTTTAAACCAAACAAATTTATATGCAAATACGGATAACTTAACTTCACTTTATAACCACAGAGGTTTTCAGGAAAGATTAACCAACGAACTTTCCAAGGCAAAATCAAATGGCACAAGTCTTTCTGTTTTAATGTTTGACGTAAATAATATTTCCAAAATAAACAGAGAATTAGGCCATGCCAAAGGTGATGAAGTTATAAAATTGGTAGCCGAAAAAGTTAAACAAAACCTCAGAACCAATGACGTTGCAGGCCGTTACGGCGGTGATGAAATTGCAATAATTCTGCCTGAAACTGATACTAATGATGCAAAGTACATTGCAGAATATATTACATATTGTCTATCCTGCTGTTTTGTCGATGACGTTGGGCCTGTGAAGGTTTCTGTCGGAATTTCAACTTATCCTGAATGTGCAAATAATCAGGAAAAATTACTTATCCTTGCCGAACAAGCTATGTACATATCCCAAGCAAAGGGTTACAAGGAAGGTATGTCAGCCATCGTAAGCTCAAGCGATTTCAATTTCTGGGACGACGCTGCATTACATTCGTTTGCTCAAATCGTAACAAAGCGTCACTCTCAATTAGGCGTAAATTTTGAAGAAGAACTGGTTCACAGATTTAACAATGAACAGGTTATTTCCCAATCCCACCTTGTAGAAATGGTAACTTCCCTTGCAGGCGCAATTGATGCGAAAGATCCATATACAAAAGGTCACTCAACCTCTGTTTCAAGATATTCGGAAGCTCTTGCCCGCGCAATAAATCTTCCTGAAGAAGAAGTTCAACGAATCACACTTGGTGCACTTTTACACGATGTGGGTAAAATCGGTATTCCGGAAAATGTTCTTAAAAAACCCGGAAAACTTGATGATGATGAGTGGAACATAATGAAACAACACCCTACAATTGGTGCGGAAAAGGTACTTGCGCCAAATGATGCATTAAGAGATTTGATTCCGATAGTAAAATATCACCACGAAAGAATCGATGGGAAAGGTTATCCTGAGAAATTAAAAGGTGATAAAATTCCGCTTGCGGCAAGAATTGTAGCCGTTGCGGATGCCTTTCACGCACTTATAAGTGACAGACCTTATCGTAAAGGTATGCCTGTTGAAAAAGCTTGCTCTATCTTGCAAGAGGGCTCAGGCACAATTTGGGATGCAAATTTAGTCAGACAATTTATATCAATCGCACCTTCTATATCAACAAGTATTTAGTGCTTTTATTAATTGTCCTCACTTGAAATAAAAATTTCTTCAGGCAATTCGGGGATTTCTTTTGTTCCTTTTGCACCAAGTTCTTCAATTTGTTTTAATTGATTTATAATGTTACCCCTTCCGTCAAGTTTTTTTAATGCACTATCCAATGTTGTTCTCATTTTAAGCATATCTGAAAGCAATGACGAAAATTTATCAATCATATTTGAACAGGTTGAAGTTATCTTTTGAGTGTTTTTATTTTGCCTGTCAACGATATAAAAAGCATTTATAATTTTTAATGCTGCAAGCAGGGTTGAAGGAGACACCGGCATAATTTTATTTTTCCATGCCAAATCCCAAAGGTTGCAATCTTCACAGAAAAATAGCGAATAACAACTTTCAATCGGAATGAACATCAAAACGTAATCGGGAGAAACATTCTCCATTGAATAGTCACGCTTTGCAAGTCCGATTATATGAGCTTTTGTAGAATCAATAAATTGTTTTTTATGAATTTCACGTTCGTTTTCATCCTGAGCATTTATATACCCCATCCAAGAAGAAAGTGAAGTTTTTGCATCAATATAAACCTGCTTACCTTCAGGAAGATAAATGGTAGCATCAGGTCTGCCTTCACCCATTCCAGATTGAATACCGTATTCTTCATCCCTGCGCAAACCTGATGCTTCAAGAACTTTCTCCAAAACAATTTCACCCCACATACCCTGACGACGATTGTCCGACTTCATTGTGTTTTCAAGCGAAATCGTTCTTTCTGAAATCTTATTACCTGCTTCTATAAAATCCTTTATATTCTTATCAAAGATTGTAAAATTTGTTTTTTCTCTTTCAAAATTCTCGGCATTTTTCTTTTCAAAATCCTCAATTCTGTCCTTAAACCTTTTAAAAAATTCATCAAGCTTTTCTCTGTTTCTTTCAGTTATTTCATTTGAACTTTCTTTGAAAATCTTATTTGCAAGGTTTTCAAATTCAAGCTTCATCTGCTCGGCAATAACATTAGTGTTATCTTTTTTGCCCGCTATAAAAAATGGTATAAATACAGCTATTGCACCGATTAAAAATCCGCCTAAAAATATCAAAATATCCATAAAACCATATCCCCTTTTTGTTTTAACAATACCATAAATAAATTACTTTAAAAAGTTTATTTAAATTTTAAAAGAAAATTCAATCATCCATGCGGTCAAAATTCTTAAAAGCATGGTGTAGAGCATGGTTGAGGATTTTTCTCGATCCAAGGATTTAGATAAAAACCTCAAACTGCCATGCTTTCAATATCAATCAACTCATGGATTTAAAGTACATACAAAAAGTGTAGTATCTAAAGTGTAGGGAACACGATTAGTAAAAAACAGGGAGATAAGTATGAGAGAGTTTAAAAGGAATGCAAGAATCGTTTTGATAGACGACAATCAAGAGCATTTAAAAGGGGTTAAAGAATTGTTGACTATTGAAAGTACATACGAGGTTGTAGGAGCGACAACGAGCGCCAATCTCGGAATTAATCTGATTAAGAAGTATCGTCCGCAAGTCGTTTTGATGGATATTAACATGCCGGAAAAGGACGGGCTTCAAGCGATTGACGAGATTGAAAAATTAGATTTGGGAGTAAGAGTTATCGCATTAAGCGGTTATGATGATCCTGATTTAATATTTAGAGCAATGAAATTAGGTGCTAAAGGCTATATTTTAAAGACGATGGCATCCGCTCAATTAATTTTTGCAATTGGTGAAGTTCTTGCAGGCAAAGTTTATCTTCCATCTGCGCTTTCATCAAGATTTTTCGAATATTTCCAAGCATCCTTCAGGGAAGAAGAGGAAGGTTCATCAGAAGAAAATCTTTTGTCATATCTTACGGCAAGAGAAGAAGAAGTTTTGGAATTACTTACACAAGGTAATAACTACCGCGGTATTGCAGGAAAATTATTTATATCGGAAACTACGGTTAAGACTCACGTAAATAATATTTTCCAAAAACTTCAGGTAAATGACAGAACCCAAGCCGTTTTATATGCATTAAATAACGGTTTTGGCAAAAGATCAAAAGCAAAAGTAGCCTAAATTGTTTACAACAATAAAAATGAGTCGGTAATATTATCGGCTCATTTTATTTATAACAAAAAGAGGGATATCCATGGAGATTAAAAATCAGGTAAGATGCATATCACATGAAATAAGAAACCATCTTTCAATTTGCGAACTTTACACAGAAATAATAAAATTAAACCTTGAAAAAGAAGGGGTAAAAATTGAATCAGTTGATAATGCGATCGGCTGTATAAAGAAATCTTTAAAAATAATGTCTAACTGCCTGATAGATTTAAAATCCACAGGCAATATCGTACTTGCAAATTACGATTTAAAAACGATTTTAGAAGAAGGGATAGAGCTTTCAAAGGTTTATATTCAGGATAAAAAAATAAAATTTAATACCGTAATAAGTGGTACGGCAACTGTTACGCTTGACGACAACAAATTTACGGCAAGCCTTGTAAATATCCTAAAAAACGCAATTGAAGCAATAAAAACTCAAGGTGAAATCAATATAGTATTAAAAATCAATAAAGAAGAAGCTAAAATTACAATAAGCAACACGGGCGAAATGATTACGCCTGAAAGTCGTAAAAAACTATTTGATGAAGGGTTTACGACAAAATCTGCAGGTTCGGGATTAGGACTTTACATCTGCAGGGAAAATTTAAGGATGCAAAATGCAGAATTACAATTAATTAGCTCAACTCACTCAAAAACTGTATTTGAGATAACAATTCCGCTAAAATAGCAATTTATAGTATAATAATCATATGGAAGAACTTTGCGTAAAAAAAATAATAGGATTAATGTCAGGGACATCATGTGACAGTATAGATGCAGCTCTGTGTGAAGTTCAGCCGGATTTGAGTGTAAAATTTATAAAAGGGATTAACCATAAATATCCGCCTCACATAAGAGCAAAATTATTTCAAATTTTTGCAGGAAATGCTTCTATTCAAGATATCTGCCAAATGAATTTTGCTGTCGGAAAATGTTTTGCGGAGGCAGCGAATATTCTTATCGGTGAGTTTGGCAAACCTGATATTATTTCAAGCCACGGGCAGACAATTTATCACAGTCCCAAAAATGATAAATTGGATAATATTTCCCTAAAAAGTACCTTGCAAATAGGAGAAAGTTCTGTTATAGCAAAAGAAACAGGATGTATAACGATTTCAAATTTCAGAGAAAGTGATATGGCACTTGGCGGGCAGGGTGCACCGTTAGTTTGTTTTGCTGATGAAAAATGGTTCAAACCGTTAAAGAAGAATTTTTTGATACAGAACATTGGCGGAATATCAAATGTCACAGTTGTATCAAGAGAAAATGAAACATTTGGATTTGATACGGGACTTGGGAATATAGCCATTGACTATTGTATGAATAAATTTTTTAACAAACCCTATGATGAAGATGGTAAAATAGCACGAGAAGGCGTAGTATCAGACGATTGGTTGAATATTCTTTTACAAGATGAATATTATTTTAAAACCCCGCCTAAAACTACCGGCAGAGAATATTTTTCATCAGAATATATTGAACGTACCTTAAAGCTTGCTCCAAGGGAACCAAAAGATGTTATAGCAACACTAACAACCTTAACCGCAAAAACAATAGTTCAAGCTTATGAAAGATTTATTTTCCCGACAATCACACCTGATGTTGTCGTTATAGGAGGCGGAGGAGCTTATAATCCTGAAATCATGCGAATTTTGAGAAAACTTTTACCTGATGAAATCGAGTTAAAAACTCACGAGGATTTTGGGATTTCAAATAATTTTAAAGAGGCAATGGCGTTTGCACTTCTGGGGTACTGCACTTATTTTAACATTCCAAACAACCTGCCAGAATGCACGGGCGCAAAAAAAAGAACGGTTATGGGGAAAATAACAACCCCTTAAAAACATTACCCAAAAATTCAATAAAAAATTGCCGGTGGCCAGAGTCGAACTGGCACGTGGGGTGAACCACACCAGATTTTGAGTCTGGCACGTCTACCAATTTCATCACACCGGCAAATTTCTTCGCCTTCTTTATGATAACAGAAAAATTTTAAATTTCAATTAAAATTTTTAAATTTTTTTAAATCGTTAATTTCCAAACCTCAAAGCTTAATTGCAATAACTTATTTGTCAATTTAACATCAAATAGAAGTGAGGATTAACTATATGAAAAAATTTATATTAATTACATGTTTAACAATAATGACAAGCTCTGTTACATTTGCAAAACCCCTTGAGGTAGGAATTGAAAAACAGGAATACTTAAAAAGCAACAGAATTATTGATTCTGAAACAAATTTACCTGTGCCAAATGCTGAAATTATAATTCCGCAGACAAATTTTAGGACTAAAACCGATTCAAACGGTTATTTTACATTAAGAGCCAATGCTAATTCTGACCTTATAATTTCAGTTCAAAAGGATGGTTATCGACCGTTTACCACCACTTTTTTAAAAGACACTTCAACACCTTTAAAACTGTCACTAATAAAAGAACAGCCAATGGACATAAATATTGAATGTGAAATGTGCCATTTGGGAGATGATACTTATTCTACAAACTCGGCAAATTCAAGCGAATTTAAAATCAAATCTACCGGTCCTTTCTATTCCAAAAGTTTCAAAATTCCATCGGGCGTAAAAAATCACAACTGCTATATCGTAATTGGTTCAATAATCGGAGTGGATACAAAACTTGCAAGAAAGATGGGGCAAAACAGCGCAAATTCCTACGCCACTGCACCCGAGGTTTTTTTTAACGGTACCAAAATATCTGAAATTCAATTAAACGGCGATAATCAAAAAATTAAAATTCCAAACAACCTGATAAAAGAAAATTCCATAAATGAAATCACCATTAGAACCGGACATAATGTCTTGCAAACAGACCGTTTCGATTATGATGACATTGAATTTATGAATCTTTCTTTTCAATCGGAATAAATTTTGAAATCACGTTAATAACAAAATCCAACGCACCTTTTTGCGCCTCAAAAACGGTTTCGCAATCCGAGCATGCTTTTTTGTAAAATTCATTATCACTCAGCAATTTTTCCATATAATTTTTTAATTCATCAGGCGTTTTAACAATTTTTCCGGCATCGGTCCTGTCTAAAAGTCCGTAAATATCACGGAAATTATGGATAGAAGGACCGGTTATGGTTGGTTTTGAATAAACAGAGGCTTCCAAAGGATTATGCCCGCCGGTTTTGTTAAAACTTCCGCCGATAAATGCGAGATGACAAATTGTATATATTTTACTTAATTCGCCTAAAGTATCAAGGATTATAACATCATAATCCGTGAATTTATTATCCTTTGAGCGTAACCCGTAATTAAGAGAATATTTATTACAAATATCAATAATTTGCTCAACTCTGTTTAAATGTCTTGGAGCAATCAACAATTTTATATCACCGAATTTTTCTTTTAAATCTGAAAAAGTTTTTAAAACGATATCATTTTCTTCGTGATGGGTACTTCCTGCAAGAATTACACGGAAACCCTCCTGCCCCAAATCAAAATTTGATTCAACCTTTTTTATATCAAACTTTAAATTTCCCATAACTCGCGTTGTATCAGGATTTGCACCTAAATAAAGCATCTTATCATAATCAATTTCACTTTGAGTGTAAATTCCGGTGTAAAACTTCAAAAGATAATTAAAAAACGGACGTGCGAATTTATACGAATTAAAAGTTGAATCCGAAATCCGTCCGTTAATTATAAAAAGGTTAATGCCCTTATTGTAGCATTCGAAAGCAAAGTTCGGCCAAATTTCAGTTTCCGCAATAAAAACAACATCAGGTTTTATTTTATTTAAAAATGCGGATACCGCAAACGGAACGTCAAACGGAAAATAAGTTATAAAATCGGCAATTTGGGAATACTTTTTCTTTGCGATATCTTGTCCTGTTTTTGTACCCGTTGTAACTACAATCTTTACATCGCCAAAATTTTCACGAGTTTTTTTGATAAGATTTTCCAGCGCTATAACCTCACCAACTGAAACCCCGTGAAATACAATTGTTTTACCGTCTAAATTCGGAATATCAAAATACCCTAATTTTTCTCTCCAACCGTATAAAAATTTTCCATTAACAGCCCTTACAATATAAACAAAAGGCAATATCAAAAGAAATATTAATGTTGATAAAATTTTATATATAACCATAATCGAATTATACGCCAAATATATATCTGCGCAAGATAATTTTGAAAGTAAAAAAAAGAAAGGTTGTTTATTTAAAAGTAAGTTGTTAAGACGTAAAGTTTTACAAGGATAATATCCCCACCCCTTGAGGGCATAAATAGCTTACTTTTTTACCCTCTTATCTTCCTAACTTCCGAAACAAATCTTAGACGTTAACTAAAATCACAGTGTATTAAATATTCTATCACCTGCATCGCCCATCCCCGGGATTATATACCCTTTTTCATTCAGCCCTTCATCAATTGATGCGGTTATAATCTCAATAGCAGGATATTTGTCTTGAATAAGTTTTATTCCCTGCGGGGCTGAAATTATGCTTATACACTTAATGTTTTCTGTAGGAATTCCCATACCTGCATACAAATTGATTGCATCAAGCATTGAATTTCCGGTTGCAAGCATCGGATCGGTTATATATACAAAAACATTATTAAGGTTGCCCTCAGGCATAGGAACTTTATTATAATACCAAACAGGTTTTAAAGTTTTTTCATCTCTATACATTCCGATGTGCCTTATGTGAGCTTGAGGCAAAATATCAATGGCTTCATCCGTAAAAATCAGTCCTGCCCTTAAAATCGGAGAAATTATAATATCTATATCAGGATTAATTGTAAGCGCATCAAATGTTGCAATCGGTGTCGTTATTGATTGTTTTACAAGCGGAAGATTTTTTGCCGCCTCATACAAAAGACATCTTGTAATTTTTCTGGCAGCAATTCTTATATTTTGAGTGGCTGTGTTTCTATCACGAATTAAGCATAAATTTTGCAAAACTACAGGATTTGAAATTACTCTTATCTTTTCTTCATTAATTTTCATTTCGTTCATTGCTGCCCTCACTTTTATTGTTTATAGTCCCTAATTTTCCCGATAACACCTCAACACCGTCATTTATGGTATTTATATTATCCTGCATTTCATCAAATTTAATAGTACCGGTTTTTTCCTGAAAAGAGCCTGCTTTTTGGGAAATAGCATTAATTTTGTCAATCATCTGGTAAAATAAAACAATTACATCTCTTAATCTTGTCGGCGCTTGAACATCAATAATTTTATTTGATGCAAGACTATCTTGAGTCGGAGGATAAAGTTCAAGAGATTTTGAACCGCCGAGACCGGTAAATTCGGTTGTCGCAATAACTCCTTTTGGAAGCTTCATATCCTTTTCGGTAATTAGAAATTTAACATAAACGTCACTTCCGATAATTTTAATTTTACTAATGTAGCCGATTTCAACACCCATAAACTTTACGGGCGAACCCACTATCAATCCGTCAACATCAGGCATAAATATTTGATAACTCGTTCCGGCTTTTGAATGCTTTATACGATAGTGTCTTACAACACAAACTATACCAAGAGCTATAATCAGCCAAATTACCAGCTCAACCCACATAAACTTCCTGATAGTTTTACTTTTTATCATACCAAAATTATACAACATAAATAAAAATTGAGCTTTACAAAATATACAATTCTAAATAAATTCTTGAAAAAAAAGTTTACTTTGTGTAAAGTCATGTTATTAGAGACTTTCAACAGAAGGGAAATTTTCGATGGATAAGGGATATGTTGAAAACGGGTTTATTGTGGATGTAAGCCATGCTTCTAAAATGTCACAAATTATTTACGAATTGAGTGCGGTTTTAGAAATGCCTGAAGCAAAAGATAAAGAGGTTTTCTTAAAGCTTGGTTCTTTTGATATGAATGTAACCCGGCTTTTGAGCGTTCGTGCGATGGTAGAATCAATGGGACTTAAACTCGGAAAAATAAGTTCAACTTCAAAAATGACAATAAAAGCTGCAGAAGAAACAGATATTGAACTAGTTGAATTGGAAAATGTTGTTCCGACAATAGATTTCGAAGCTAAACCCGAAGTAAACAAAGAATTAAAAGTTGCATTGGATAAAATTTTTGGCACAGATGCCAATATCGCAGATATTCACGAAAATGTCAAAGAAGCTGTTAAAGAACCTGTTGAAGAAAAAAAGGTTGAAGAAGATATTAAAGATATTCAAGACGATTTTTCGGATGCTGCAGCACACGATGAAATTAATAAAGTTATCGAAAATGCAAATCGTATTCGTCCGGAAATTGATATTGACGATATAGCACCTGAAATTCAGGATAGAATTTACGCTGAACAACAGGATTTAACGGAAGAAGAAAAGGCTCTTTTAAAGGAAACCGAACAGTTGCCGACACTTTATATACAAAGAACCCTTCGTTCAGGTCAGAGCGTAAAATCAGAGGGTAATATTGTTATAATAGGTGACGTAAATCCGGGTTCTGAGATTATTGCAAAAGGCGATATAACAATTTGGGGAATTTTGGGCGGAATAGCACATGCAGGCTGTGACGGAAATGCTTGGGCAAAGGTTAGGGCGCTAAAGATGAACCCTATACAATTAAGAATTGCCGATATACTTGCAAGACGCCCTGATACGGCCAACATTCCGTACATCCAAAAAACGGATACTTTCGTACCGGAAGAAGCTGTTATGCGAAACAAACAAATTTTTATACACAAATTATACGAGAATTAAGAATACAAGAAATATAAGGAGATATAGATGAGCGGTCGAGTAATAGTAATTACATCCGGAAAAGGCGGAGTTGGGAAAACAACAACCAACGCTAATATAGGAACGGCCTTGGCAAAACGAGGAAAAAAGGTCGTTATGATTGATACCGATTTAGGCTTAAGAAATTTGGATTTACTCTTAGGCTTGGAAAATCGTATTGTTTACACAATTGTTGACGTAGTAGAGGAACGCTGCAAATTAAAACAAGCGCTTGTAAAAGATAAGAAAAATCCTAATCTTTGCCTTCTTGCTGCAGCACAAACACGTGACAAAACTGCAGTAACAGAAGAACAATTGAAAGAAATTTGCAAGAAATTGCAAAAAGATTTTGATTTTATCCTTGTTGACTGTCCGGCAGGCATTGAACAGGGTTTCCAAAATGCGGTAGCCGGCGCAAGCGAGGCCATTGTTGTTACAACTCCCGAGATGTCCGCTATACGTGACGCTGACAGGATTATCGGGCTTTTGGAAGCTAAAGAGGAAATTAAACAATATCATCTTTTGTTAAACAGAGTAAGGCCAAATCTTATCAAATCGAATGATATGATGAGTGTTGATGAGGTTGTGGATATACTATCGGCAGAATTAATCGGTATAATTCCTGAGGATACGGGAATTATCACATCAACAAATAAAGGTGAACCGATAGTTAACGATGAAAAATCACTTGCAGGTCAAGCTTACATGAATGTGGCATCCCGAATTTTGGGTGAAGATGTTCCGTTTTTGAACTTGGAGGAAGATACAAGTATTGTTGGTAAGGTTAAAAAATTCTTCTCCAACCTTGTAGGAAAGGAGCAGAAATAATATGAACGATATTTTTACAAATTTGTATAACAAAGTTTTGGGATTTTTCAGAAAGGTTGAAGCTCCTCAAGAAAATTCAAAAGATATTGCATGCAACAGATTAAGAGTTGTGTTAATGCAGGACAGAACGAATTTGACACCTGAACTGTTAGAACGGATGCGCTCTGAACTTGTAGAATTACTTTCCAAATATCTTGAAATGGATAAAGAAGCACTTGAATTGAATTTGGAACAAGACGGTGAACAAATGGCCCTTGCACTTTCTATCCCTGTAATAAGAGCAAAAGATGAAGAAGAAATCGAAGCTGCGATAAAAGAAGCCGAAGAAGCTAAAAAGGCAAAATCAGAAGAAAAATCGGGCGAAGACGAGGATGAAGATGAAGAATCCGAAACTGATTCAGAAGAAGAAGATGTAGCCGAAACAGAAGACGAAAACAATGAAGTCGAAGATGAGGAAACTACATCTGAAGAAAAAACTGATGAAAAAGAAGCTTCTGACGAACATAAAAAAGTAAAAAATGAAAAACAAAAAGATGAATAAATAATATTGAAAAGAATACCCTTGGTATTTATATACCAAGGGTATTCTTTTTTGTTGCAAGGAAATATAAAACTAAAAATACAAGACAGCAAATTTTATTTTTAATGGCAATTTGTTTATAATAGTTAATACTGAGCGTCTT
>ERZ842401.5517-NODE-5517-length-13983-cov-5.484204_pt1 | contig 13983 bp, 8 predicted proteins | sample MGYA00521270_ERZ842401 | MGnify/ENA primary metagenome ERZ842401 (study PRJEB31892, sample SAMEA3878208) | bioreactor metagenome | biome: Moose rumen | place: Sweden | collected 2011-10 | study: EMG produced TPA metagenomics assembly of the PRJEB12797 data set... | reverse complement strand
CTCTTGATGCTATCAGCTATTTCCGATTGGCTGACTACTGGTATCATCTGGAAGCTGATCATCATACTCATCAGTTCCTTCCCAACAGTCATTTTGAAGAGGTGTTGGCTTGCTACAATAGACGAGAAAACAATAAAAGAGACATTGCAGAAAGGTGAACGGGTGACACTGGAGTGCAAGAAAGCGCAGTCGAGTGTGCCGGTGGATGTTTGGAAGACGTATTCATCGTTTGCCAATACCTACGGCGGACTGATTCTGTTGGGCATCGATGAGGACTTGAAGGAGAAGGACGTCACCAAGCGCTTCACTATCACAGGTGTGGACGATGCCGCCAAGATTCGCAAAGACTTTTGGAACATCGTAAACAACCCTGAGAAGGTGAACGTGAACCTGTTGAAGGATGAAGACGTAGAAACGGTGGAACTGGAAGGAAAGAATGTGGTGGCTATCAGAGTTCCAATGGCTGACTATAACACTCGCCCCGTCTATATCAACAATAATCCGTTGCGTGGAACATTCGTGCGTAATCACGAGGGTGATTACCATTGCCCTGAGGAGATGATTACGATGATGATGCGTGATGCGAACCGCGACGGGAACGACCGTCTGTTTCTGAAGCACTACACGATGGACGACATCGACATGCCAACGTTGGAACGGTATCGCCAGCGGTTCCAGAACAGATATCCTGACCATCTGTTCAACAACCTCGACCATACGGAGTTCTTGCGTCAGATGGGTGGTTTCACGTTGGATCGTGAGAGCGGGATGGAGTGCCTGAACATGGCAGGTCTGCTGATGTTTGGCAAGGGACTGCCCATCCGCGATCGCTTCGACAACCTGCGACTGGACTATATCGACAAATCAGGCTTGATTGGCGACCAACGATATAGCGACAGGCTGACGTATGATGGCACGTGGGAGAACAACCTGTTTAACTTTGTGACGACGGTACTGCCCAAACTGACAAAGGAACTACCACGTCCGTTCAAGATGGTTGGGATGGAGCGCGACGATGATACACCACAACACAAGGCTATACGTGAGGCGATGACCAATTGCATTATCCACGCAGACCTCATGCTAAACAGCGTGCTGAAGGTGGAGAAGTATGACAAAAAGTTTGTCTTTACGAATCCTGGCTTGCTGCGACTGCCCGTTGAACAGATCTATGCAGGTGAGGAGACGAGGGCACGAAACCAGCGCATACAGAACATGTTCCGTATGATAGGGTTTGGTGAGAACCTTGGCTCTGGATTCCCGCTGATATTGAGTGCATGGAACGAGAAGCACTGGCTGAAGCCTGAACTGATAGAGCAGCGCGAACTGATGCAGGTAAAACTGGTGCTGTCTATTGAGACTAAGGATACTCAAAGTGATACCCAAGATGTTACCCAAGATGTTACTCAAGATGTTACCCAAGAAGATAACCTCGATGTCTGGATTGAAAGCCAGATACGCCATAATCCTAAAATAACGACAGATGAAATGGCAAAAAAGAAAGGGGTGACTTCTATGACCATTAAACGACACATTTCCAAACTTCCTCATATAAAATTTGTTGGTAGTGGTTATAGTGGGCATTGGGAGATTATTGAATAATGGTCCAAAAGAATGCTCTAAAGAATGTCCAATAGGCTGCTTGGTGAGGATAATACCCTTAAGAACAGATGACAGAAATATCTACTAACGGTGAAGGGGGCTAACTATTTATAATGAATTGACAAAGTAACAATAGGTAGATGAGATATGAGTAAGATGCCAATCTGGTTTACGAAAACCCAAATGGACAAGGCTCGTCAATTGAAAGCGCAAAAGCGCTATGAGAATCCTGAGTTTAAGAAACTCAGAAAGTATGAGCATTATATCACAGACGAATTTCTGGACAATAACCATCATGGCTATGAATCTGTGGTAAGCATCAAAACAAACGGAAAGTTTTTCGATTCTGACCACAAGCGGTTAGGCATGATTGTAGATATATTAGCATATCATTGCGGTGTCGATGCTCAATATGTTAGTATCGGGGATGAGGCAGTACTGGGAGTTGCCACCGAGGGCGAGAGTCATGAATTCTATCCAATCGCACCATTAGGGCTAAACAAAAAGCAACAGGATCTTTCACGCTTCCTTGAAAAGGAAGAACGAAAGAACCTTTGCTTTGGATGCTTGCTCATAGAAAGATTAGCAAAGCTAATTGATGCGAGAGTTTCAGTGAAAGTCAGAGTTTGCGATGAAGAATACTTGCATGGACGATTTGCTGTTGATATCATAGACTTTGATTCAAAGATAAAGCCTGACATCGAACTTGACAGGCCCGCAGACAATATACCTATGAAGATAGAAAAGAAAGTCGATGATTTCGTTGACTTGATCTTCTCGCAAGGAAGTGTGAAAAGAGCTAATACGGAAACTCTGAAATTGAAACAAGAGGTTCTTGCATATGGATTTGGCCTCATTTGGCATTTCCCTGGTGAGAAAGAAACAAACCAGCATGCCAAGAGGAAGAACTTCTATGATATAGAAGGTCAACCCAAGCAAACTCTCAAGTTGGGGAAGTATGGTGAAATAGTTCTGAAGGAAAGAAACGTTGAAATCAGACAAAGTGAAGAACCTCCTTTTATGGTGAAAAGTGGAAATGCTTTGTCCGAGATGGGAAGGGACTATCATCGTTGGCTTTCTGCTCATGTTGAAGGATATATTGAGGAGAAACCTTATGATTTGCTAAGCGAACTCAACAAATTAAGTTTAGATGAATCCCAACTATATTCACTGACACCAACAAAGTCTCATCATGTTGGGACAATTTACCCGAAAATGAGTGGCATGGGAGATAATACGGGATTTATGCTCTACTGGGAAAGTGAAACAAATGAGGAAGCATTGCTTCGATATGTTCACGTGGAAATGTCAGAACAGGGAGCATGGCAATTGTATTTGCTGAAGACCACACCCTGTGTAATGCCCGCCTATTGGCATGGTGAATACATGAAACGAAAGTTCATCTTTGAGAAATATGACTTATATGGAATCGAAGCCTTAAAAGATTATGACCTAACAGACTTGATTACATGTCCTATTATTTGGCCATCAGTAACTATAGAGCATCAGGCTGCGGATTCTGCTGTGGCCCATGTGTTCTGTTGCTACTGGAATGACTGGAAGGGGCTGATACGGGAACATGTTAAGATGACGCTAATGAATGGACGTGTGGAGAAAATTTCCAAAGATTTTACCACTCAAAATGACCAATAAGCCGAAACTCAAGAAGTAGATAGAGGCAGAAGTGGGAAGGGTGGAATGATAAAAAGGAAATCGCAAGTAGCTTTTAGCACTTGCGATTTCCTTTTGTGTCGACACTTGGATTCGGACCAAGGACCCCCACCATGTCAAGGTGATACTCTAACCAACTGAGCTATGCCGACTTTTTATTGTGTGCGCCTGACAGGACTCGAACCTGCACGCCGTGAAACATTAGATCCTAAGTCTAACGCGTCTACCAATTCCGCCACAGGCGCGAATCGCCGTAGGCAATTCCTGTCTGTAAGACACTTCTTACGAACGCGGGTGCAAAGGTACGAATAAAATTGGAAATGACAAAATTATTGGGCTAAATTTTTTCGGGCTGTCTCAATTATTGTGTCAATACCACGCTGTACGTCTTCGTCGGTGAGGTCGACAGTGATATCCGGGGTGATGCCGAACTCGGTCTGCTGTCGCTGGGCGTCGTACATGGGACAGGCAGAGAAGCGCACGCTCCAGCCGTTGGGCAGCGAACTGCTCAAGGGCAGGCCGGATCCCCCGCCCGTATGGTCGCCCACCAGCTTGACGTTAGGCAGTGGGCGCATCATGACGGCGAAGTCGTTGGCGGCACTGAAGACGGAGCGGTTGGTGAGCACGCAGACGGGCTTGTGCCAGCGGAAGTTGCTGCTGGGTTCTAGATAGCGGGCTTCGAGGTCAGAGAAGTCGTTGTGCCCCTTGCCCGTTTTGTGTTGCATGTATCCGACGAGGGTCTTTTCGTTGACGAAGCGGGCAGCCAGCCGTTCGGCAGTGGTGAGGTTGCCGCCTCCGTTGTTGCGGATGTCGATGATGAGCCCTCGGCAGAGTGCTAGGTAGGAGAGGCAGTCGTCAAGGTTGCCCTCGCCGATTTCGTCCAAGAACGACTCATAGCGCAGGTAGCCGATGTTGTCGTCCAGCACGCGGTACTTGATGCCGGCGGCTATCTTGTAGTCTGTGCCCAAGTAGCGCCGCTCCAGGGTGTCGCTGAAGTTCGTGGGATAGGCTTCGTGCCACGTCCAGTAGCGGCCTATGTCGTAGGCGGTGTAGAGGTTGACATGGCCGTCGCGCAGTTCGGCCAGCATGTCGCAGAGCACCTCAAAGAGTTGGGTGGAGGACATCTTGTCACTCACGCGTACCTTATATTTATTATATACCTGTTGCCAGTCAAGTCCGTACACATGCTGCTTGTAGTCAAAGAAGCAGTAGTGCTCGTCAATGATGTGCCACAGGGCCTCGAAGTTGCCCGTTGGTGTGTTGGGCTGTTCGTCGGTGTCGACGCAAGAAGTGAGGGAGACGAGAAGACTGGAAGACAGGAAGACGAGGAGACAGGTAGACACGACAAATGACCACAATCGCTTGAAGCGATGTGTTGTCTTCTTGCATTCTTGTCTTCCTGTCTTCTTGTATTCTTGTCTTCTATTATTCATAGTTATTTGGAAATGATGGAGAAACGTTTGGTGATGCCGATGAGGAAGCGGTGGGTGTAGACATGCTGGCGGATGTCGTTGACTTTTGACTGCTGCATGTTGCCCAGATAGCCAACGCGCAGGGTGAGGCGGCGCGACAGCTGGGCGTCGAGGGTGAGCAGATGGCGCCACTCAGGGGCAGAGACAAAGGTGGTGGGCACGACGTTGTGGTCGTAATTGTCGCGCGAAAAGATTTCGTAGTACGACTGTCCGTAGTTGGGAGAGAACATGATGCCGCAGAGGGGCAGGTCCAGTTCGTAACGTGCTGACAGGTGGTAGCGCCAGAGTTTGAAGCGGTAGGTGGCAACGCCCGTGGGCATGAGATTCAGGTGAATGCGGGCCTGTGCAGGGTTGTTGGAATTGGAGGTGTTGTAGATGAAACCCAGCGATGCATTGGCCAGTCCGCCAGCCTGCAGGGAGAGTTTGCCATCAAATAGTTTCCAACCGTAGAGCTTGCCCCAGTAGAAGTTGTAGGCACCCTCTATCTCCTCCTTGGAGTCGGCACGGTCCTTGACGATGGAGAGGTTGGCCTCGTGGTGCATGAGCGTGGCCCAGTGGCGGCTTGGGTGCTGGCGCTCGATGGTGGAGAGAAACGAGACGCCAGTGCCGGAGAAGTGCTCGGCAGAGAGATAGGTGTCAAGAATGTTGGTGGTGCCGATGCCAATCATGGTGCTGCGGGTGGTGACCTTTTGCGCGTCGCAAATGAGCAATGAGCAATGGGCAATGAGCAATGTTAATGATAGATGAAGCAATGTGTTTCGCTCCATCATTCTGCAAACATTCCCCATCCTTGTGGTTAATAATTTATGTATTGCACCATTTTTCATTTCTTCATCTTCATTACTCATTGCTCATTTCTCATTCCTCATTTGAAAACAGGTTGAGTTGGCCGGTTAGTTCGTCAAGGACCTGCTGCTGGCTCTTGCCGGCGTCGGGGTCCAGGTTCTCCTCTTCCTCTGAGGGTTCAGAGTCCTCAGAGAGCTCCGTGGGTTCGGGGAATCGGATGGGTTCCAGCTCTGTGATGCTGGATGTCTGGAAGGTGGTGAGGCGCTTGCCTTTAGCCTTGTATCCCTTGACGGCAATGAACTGCTCTACGTCTACCTCCTCCGAACCGCGATACTCGTCCAAACCGCCATAGGTGACCAGCAGGCGCGGGAATACCTGGTCGGTGAGCAAGATTTGCTGTGAATTGGGGTTTTCGCCCAAGTAGTTCTGCTTGCGCTTAGAGGCCTCCATGAGGAAGCGCTTGACGTAGGGGTAGCCTTGGTTGTCGGCATCGAACAGCACGCAGCTCCAAACTTTCTCCGGCTCGTACTTCTCGATGAGCTGGATGTTCTGCTCGAAGTGGTTGTTGGGGTCGAAGTTGGTCAGGTAGTAGTCGCCGTTGGTGAGTATGACCAGTATCTGGTCGCCATCGTTGAACTCGCCCAGCAAGCGCCCGTGTTCGTCGTAGTTCAGACGGTTGACATCGGGGTCGTACCACACCTTGCGACCGCCCAATGTGGAGTGGCCGTGGCTCTTGAGCCCAATGCGGTGCACTTGGTATTTTGTCAGCAGGTTGCCCTTGGCAGAGCGCCCCTTGATGAGCACTTCGGAGAAGTCCTTGTCGAAGAAAATCTTCTTCAGCTTGGGAGCAGGGTCGAGGGTTACTTTGATGACTTCAGCCTCGCCGTTAGGATTGGCCGTGAAGTAGCAGACGCGCGAGCCCTTGGTGCCGCCCGTGATGTCGTACTCGCGGTCGCGGGTAATGGCCGGCACGTTGAATCGCTTGATGTAGTAGAAGCCCTTGGGGCCGTCGCGATAGACGGCATTGTAGATGGTGCGCTGGTCGTTCTTCTTGTAGACGCCCAACCACAGGATGTTCTTGCCGACAAATAATTTGTCGGACACTCTCACGACCTTGAACTTACCGTCGCGATAGAAGATGATGATATCGTCGATGTCGGAGCAGTTGCACACGAACTCGTCCTTCTTCAATCCCGTGCCGATGAATCCGTCCGTGCGGTTGATGTAGAGCTTCTGATTGGCTTCCACCACCTTGGTGGCCTCGATGGTGTCGAAGTTGCGAATCTCCGTCAGACGCGGATGATCCTTGCCATACTTCTCCTTCAGGAATTGGAACCAGTTGGCCGTCACCTCCACCAGATTGTCCAAGTCGCAATTGATTTCGTCTATCTCGCCTTTGATGCGGGCCATCAGCTCGTCGGCTTTGTCTTTGTTGAACTTCAGGATGCGCTGCATCTTGATTTCCAGCAGTCGCAGGATGTCATCCTTGGTCACTTCGCGCACCATTTGCGGATAGTAGGGCGTCAACCGTTCGTCGATGTGCTCACAGACGGAGTCGATGTCTGGTGCCTGCTCAAACTTTTTGTCTTTATAGATGCGTTCCTCAATGAATATCTTCTCCAGCGACGCAAAGTGCAACTGCTCTAACAGTTCACCCTTGCGGATTTCTAACTCTTGACGAATGAGGTCCTTGGTGCGGTCCACCGAATGGCGCAACACGTCAGAGACGGTGAGGAACTGCGGCTTGTTGTCCTCGATGACGCAGCAGTTGGGCGATATGTTGATTTCACAATCACTGAAAGCATAGAGAGCATCCAGCGTCTTGTCACTCGATACGCCAGGTGTCAGCTGTACCTGTATCTCCACCTTGGCGGCCGTCAGGTCCTCCACGTGGCGGGCCTTGATCTTGCCTTTTTCGATGGCTTTCAGGATGCTGTCGATGATGGTCTCGGTGGTCTTCGAGAAAGGAATCTCACGGATGACCAGTGTCTTCGGGTCCAACTTCTCGATTTTCGCGCGTACCTTTAATACTCCGCCACGCTGGCCGTCGTTATATTTCGACACGTCAATCGAACCGCCTGTGGGGAAGTCGGGGTAGAGCTGGAACGGTTCGTCGTGCAGGTACGAGATAGCTGCATCGCAGATTTCCGAGAAGTTGTGGGGCAGGATTTTGGACGACAATCCGACGGCAATGCCCTCAGCACCCTGTGCCAACAGCAGCGGGTACTTGACGGGCAGCGTGATGGGTTCCTTGTTGCGGCCGTCGTACGACATTTGCCACTCCGTCGTCTTGGGATTGAAGACGGTGTCCAAGGCAAACTTGCTGAGTCGGGCCTCGATGTATCGCGGTGCGGCAGCCTTGTTGCCCGTCAGGATGTTGCCCCAGTTGCCCTGTGTGTCGATGAGCAGGTCCTTCTGGCCCATCTGCACCAGTGCGTCGCCGATGGAGGCGTCGCCGTGGGGGTGGAACTGCATGGTGTGTCCCACGATGTTGGCCACCTTGTTGTATCGGCCATCGTCCATGCGCTTCATCGAGTGCAGGATGCGGCGCTGCACGGGCTTCAGTCCGTCCTCGATGTGGGGCACGGCACGCTCCAGAATCACATACGAGGCATAGTCGAGGAACCAGTTCTGGTACATGCCGCTCAGGTGGTGAACGGCCGATGCGTCGAAGCGGTTCACCGGCTTGTAGTCGCTATGGCCCTCGGCAGTGTCCGAAGCTTCGGCGTTCTCCTCACTCCTCTCTTCTCTCTCCTCCAAGATATCGTCTTTGATTTCGTCGTCCATATTGCTTGCTTAGGTCGAACCCTTAATTTATAGATTTTGCGCAAAGTTACTAAAAATAATGCTAAAAGCCGCATTTCTCATGCTCCTTTTAGCATTATTTTGAAAAAAACATCCAAAAACTCTATTCCTATTCGTCTCTGTCTATCGAAAAAAGTTTTGCGCGTATTTGCTGTTTTGCTGTCACTTGTCATTCGGAAATCCCTTTGTACAAAGGCGTTTTGACAGGTGACAGCAAAATGTAAGAAAAAATGTGGAGTAGGCAGTATTGCAATCAGCGTCATCTTCTGCTGCAATCTGCCTTTGATTTCGCTCTGATTAACGTCAAACTTCGCTCTGGTTAATATCAGATTGCAGCGAAGTTTGACGTTAATTAGAGCAGAGTTTGACGTTAACTATAGCAGAAAATGACGTTAATCGTGCCAGAGTTTGCCGCAATTCAAAAATTTTTTGTACTTTTGCAGCCGAATTCTACAATAATGACTCTATAGCTTGGCAGAGCTAAGCCGCTCGGCAACGCCGTTTGCTACTGGAAGGGCGAAAGAACTCCACAGATTTTTTTATGGAAAAGAAAAACGTCTCTAAACGGGTGACGGCCACTATCCTGTCGATGTCGCTGCTCACCGTGATGGCCGGAGCCGCCATCGCGCCCGCACTGGGCATCATGAAGGCTCATTTCAGTGGGGCAAATCCCCTGCTGGTGCAACTCATCGTCAGCATGCCTGCACTGCTGATTATCGTTACCAACCTGTTCTTCCTGCCCGTCAGCCGACTCTTGCGCACACGGGCCATCGCCACCACAGGGTTGCTGCTCTATGTCCTGGCTGGTGCAGGCTGCTTTTTTGTCAATGACATTTATGTGCTGCTTGTGATGCGAGCACTGCTTGGCATCAGCGTGGGACTCATCATGCCGCTATCCACGGGGCTGCTGGCTTACTATTTTCCGCCTGAGGAACAAGCCCGGCTGATGGGACTGTCGGCAGCGATGAACCAGATGGGTGGCGTTGTTGCCACGCTGCTGGCAGGACTGCTGGCTACTATTGAGTGGAACTACGCCTTTCTGGTCTATCTGATGGGGCTGATAGCCGTTGTGATGGTGTGGCTGTGGCTGCCCGACGAGCAGCTGGGGTCGGCCAACAAACGGGGCATTCCGTTCCAGCCGCGCCAGTTGCTCAAGTTCCATCCGTCAGTCGTGGGCATGCTTCTGCTGATGATGATTTTCTTCATCTTTCCCACAAACTTCGCCATCATCGCCCGTCAGCAGACGACGCTTTCTACCGAGGCTGTCACGATGATTATGGTGGGTCTCGATGTCGTGGCGTTCTTCGTCGGAATGTTTTTCGGCACGTTGATGCATGCTTTCCGACAGCCAGTCAAATACTTTGCCCCTCTGTTCTTTCTTTTGGGCTATGCAGCCTATTTGGCACCCTCGGAATTGTCTGTTGCCAATGAACAATCGTCAATCGCTTTCATCGTTCTTGGTTCTGTGTTTATCGGTATCGCCAACGGCGTGGGTGTTCCCTATTTGAACACCATTGCCAGCATTAAGGGAGGCAGGAACTCGGCCACCACCGTCATGCCTCTGCTATCGGCAGCCCTCTATCTGGGGCAGTTCCTTTCGCCGCTGATTGTCATGCCTCTGTCGCGCACCCTGTTTGGAACCGACCTGACAGCTCCCTACAAGGTGGGCATTCTGCTCTGCCTTGTATTCCTTGTCCAGGTGTGGGCCACTCGCCACTTCCAGAGTTTGCCGCCAAAACAAGAATAGGCTGCCGCGATGCCACCATTTCCGAGTCTCTCTGTGCAATTATAAAATAAGGTTTTAGGGTAAAAATGAAAAAAAAAGGACAGATGCGCCTGTTGATAGACAAAATTTTGTAACTTTGCACCCGAAATCGACTTTAGTAGCTACATGGAAGTTATGGATAAGTTTGAAAGAACGAATGCACAGTTTGAAGAGGCCGTTGCCGAGTGTCGCTCGCTTTTCGAGAAGAAACTGCACGACTATGGGGCTTCGTGGCGCATCCTGCGCCCGTCGTCGCTGACCGACCAGCTCTTCATCAAGGCCAAGCGCATCCGTCAGCTGGAGACCACTGGGCTCTCGCTGGTGGGCGAGGGCATCCGTCCTGAGTTCATCGGACTGGTGAACTACGGCATTGTGGGGCTGATACAACTGGCCAACGGCTACTGTGACACCGTCGACAAGACACCAGCTGAGGCCTTGGCGCTCTATGACCAGTATGCCACCGAGGCACTGGAGCTGATGAAGCGCAAGAACCACGACTACGACGAGGCTTGGCGCGGCATGCGCGTCAGCAGCTATACCGACCTGATCCTGACCAAGTTGCAGCGCATCAAGGAGATGGAAGACTTGGCCGGACAGACACTCGTCAGCGAGGGCATTGATGCCAACTATATGGACATTATCAATTACTCGGTGTTCGCACTGATTAAGCTGGTGCCGGGTGATGAGTGACGGGGTGAAATGAGAAGCGTAGTCGTCAACATCTGCCGCTTCCTGCTCGGTGTCGTCTTCATCCTGTCGGGCTTCGTGAAAGCCGTAGACCCGCGAGGGACGCAGTACAAGATAGAAGACTATCTGGAGGCGATGGGCATGGGCGGACTGCTGTCGGATCTGGCTACCATCAGCCTGTCTATCCTGCAGTCGGCAGTGGAGTTCTGCTTGGGCATCTTCCTGCTGTTCGCCATCCGCCGGCGGCTTACGTCGAGGCTCGTCTTGCTCATCATGGCGGTGATGACCCCCTTGACGCTCTGGCTGGCACTCGCCAACCCCATCAGCGACTGCGGTTGCTTTGGCGATGCGGTGGTGCTGACCAACTGGCAGACCTTCGGCAAGAATGTGGTGCTGCTGGCAGCAGCCGTAGTGGTGACCGTGTGGCCGGGACGCATGTTCCGCTTCGTCAGCGAGTCGAACCAGTGGATTGTTGTAAACTACTCGGCCCTGTTCATCCTGATAGTCTCGGCCCTGTGCATCTACGACCAGCCGATGTTCGACTTCCGCCCCTATCACGTGGGAGCCAACATCAAAGAGGGAATGACCATTCCGGAAGGTGCCCAAAAGCCAGTCTTCGAGACGACCTTCATCCTTGAGAAGGACGGGCAGAGGCAAGAGTTCACGGCGGAGAACTATCCCGACTCCACATGGACGTTCATCGACTCGCATACCGTCCAGATAGAGGAAGGCTACGTGCCGCCGATACACGACTTCTCCATCCTGACCGACGAAGGCGAGGACATCACCGACGAGGTACTTGCAAGGGAGGGCTATACATTCCTGCTCATCTCGCCGCATCTGGAACAGGCCAATGACTCACAGTTCGACCGCATCAACCAGATCTGGGAGTACTGCCAAGACAACGGCTACGACTTCTGTTGCCTGACAGCCAGCACGGCGCGCGCCATCAGTCGCTGGCAAGACATCACTGGGGCGGAATACCCCTTCTATCAGGCTGACGAGACGACGCTGAAGACCATCATCCGCAGCAACCCCGGACTGCTGTTGCTCCGTCAGGGCACCATCATCCGGAAGTGGAGCCACAATATGCTGCCAGAGGAGTCGCAACTCAGTCAGCGGCTTGAAAAGAGTACACTCGGACAGATGCCCGCCGACAGCATACCCGGCAAGATTGCCTGGTTGCTCGTCTGGTTCGTACTGCCGCTCTTGGCCCTGACCATCGCCGACCGCCTGTGGGCATGGACGAAATGGCTCAGGAAATCAAGAATATCAAGAATCACAGATAGTATCAACCCATTAAATAATAAAACGAATATGAGAAAGAAAATTGTTGCAGGAAACTGGAAGATGAACATGAATCTCCAGGACGGTATCGCTCTCGCAAAAGAGCTCAACGAGACATTGAAGGCTGACAAGCCCGACTGTGGTGTAGTGATCTGCACCCCATTCATCCACCTCGCATCCATCGCACAGTTCCTCGACCAGGACATCATCGGCCTAGGTGCTGAGAACTGCGCCGACAAGGAGAAGGGTGCCTTCACGGGTGAGGTATCTGCAGAGATGGTGAAGTCTACTGGTGCACAGTACGTCATCCTCGGCCACTCAGAGCGCCGTGAGTACTACAAGGAGACACCAGAGATCCTGAAGGAGAAGGTGCTGCTCGCCCAGAAGAACGACCTGAAGGTGATCTTCTGTATCGGTGAGAGTCTGGAGGAGCGTGAGGCTGGCAAGCAGAACGAGGTCGTGAAGGCCGAGCTTGAGGGTAGCGTGTTCAACCTCGCTGAGGAGGACTTCCGCAAGATCGTCATCGCCTACGAGCCCATCTGGGCCATCGGTACCGGCAAGACTGCTACCGCTGAGCAGGCTGAGGAGATCCACGCCTACATCCGCTCGATCATCGCCGAGAAGTACGGTCAGGCTGTTGCCGACGACACAACCATCCTCTACGGTGGCAGCTGCAAGGCCAGCAACGCGCCTGAGCTGTTCGCAAAGCCCGACATCGACGGTGGCCTCATCGGCGGTGCCTCTCTGAAGGCTGCTGATTTCAAGGGTATCATCGACGCTTGGAAGAAGTAATCACCGTGAGACGACAACTCATCATACTGACATTGTGGGCTGGCTGCTTAATCGCAGCCAGCGCACAATCGTCGTTTACAGAACGGCTCCAGCAGAGCAAGACAGGCGAAGGCAAGGTCACCGTGACACAGGACAAAGCCATCACCGACCTTGTCAATGGTCCGGCAACGGCAGCACCTGCCCAGCAACCTGCCACGCAGCCCGTGCAAAAGCCGCTGACGCAGCAGAAAGTCAGTGAGAAGCCTGATGCCAAGCCCCTGCAGACACCTACAGAAGAAAAGCGACAGCTGGCTATTGAGCGACAGGATGCCACCCCTGACACCACTACCATTGAAGCCACTCGTAAGAAAATAATGAAAGGAGGCTACAAGGTCAACGGCTACCGCGTTCAGGTCTATGCCGGCGGCAACTCCCGCGATGCACGTCAGAAGGCAGAGAGGACCGGCAGGGAGATCAATTCCCTCTTTCCCAACGAGCCCGTCTATGTACACTTCTACTCACCACGGTGGATATGCCGCATGGGCAACTACCGCACCTATGAGGAGGCCCACCAGATGCTCAACGCCGTGAAGAAGCTGGGCTATAATTCGGCGATCATCGTCAAGGGCAAGATCACAGTGACCTATCAGCCCAACACCCAGGAAAACCCTTAATCAACCTCACTGACAGAGACTAATGAATCCAGAGACAGAATACAGAGAAGGACTTGATGAATTGGCACAATACTACCGCCAGATTATCGGACTGCTGGGCGAAGACCCCGAACGCGAAGGGCTGCAGAAGACCCCCATGCGGGTGGCCAAAGCCATGCAGGTACTGACACGAGGCTATCAGATGGATGCCCATAAGGTACTCACCGATGCCCTCTTCCATGAAGACTACAGTCAGATGGTCATCGTCAAGGACATCGACTTCTTCTCACTCTGCGAGCACCACATGCTGCCTTTCTACGGCAAGGTACACGTGGCTTATATCCCCAACGGCTACATCACGGGCCTCTCCAAGATTGCCCGTGTGGTCGACATCTACAGCCACCGCCTGCAAGTACAGGAGCGGATGACGCTCCAGATTAAGGAGTGTATCCAACAGACCCTCAAGCCCCTCGGCGTCATGGTG
>ERZ842401.5516-NODE-5516-length-13986-cov-20.400402_pt1 | contig 13986 bp, 8 predicted proteins | sample MGYA00521270_ERZ842401 | MGnify/ENA primary metagenome ERZ842401 (study PRJEB31892, sample SAMEA3878208) | bioreactor metagenome | biome: Moose rumen | place: Sweden | collected 2011-10 | study: EMG produced TPA metagenomics assembly of the PRJEB12797 data set... | reverse complement strand
AAACGGCGTCTTCAAACATGCCGCTCATGTCTTTGACCCTGGAGGTGTCCCAGCCGCCGATGTCCTGGTTAAAGGCACCGACACGACGGAACATGCCGGTCATGTCAGTGACGCGGGAAGTGTCCCAGTTCTCAATCCCCCGGAAATCCTTCCTGGCTGAATCCCGGAACAGGTTGCGCATGTCGGTGATCTCTGAAGTGTCAATGTCAGCGAGGCTGACGGAAAGATTATTTGCCAGCCAGCGGAGTTCTGCCAGACTTTGGGGCTTGTGCATTGTCACTGTGCTCACGAAATCTCCTCCCTGTTCACGGATCTGAACGGTCATTTCCACAGATCACCGTCCCCCGCTCATTCCCGCACTCACGCCGCTTTCATCCGGGACTGAAAATTCACTTCCGTTCCAGAATGTGCGCCGCAGCCCATCCCGGACTTGGGACCGGATCCGGTGGCGCACAGTTCTGTTCCAGCACTCCCTGCCATCAGACCAGGGCACCGGCCGCCATGTCAGACTGGATGATCTTTCCGCTCCGGCTCAGTGCCGGCAGCGGCTGATCATAGGACACGGCTCCGGCAAACATCCGGTGGACATTGACCGCTGATCTCAGGTTCCACCGGGACACCGAGTGCCTGAACCTGAGGGCGTCCCGGAACATTTCATTCAGCAGTGCCACATGGGAGACATCCCAGCCGCCGATGTCCTGACTGAAGCTGACAGCCCCCTGAAACATGTGGCTCATGCTTTCCACACCGGAGGTGTTCCAGCCGCCAATATCCCCGTTGAAGGAGAGGGCCTCACTGAACATGCCGCTCATGTCAGTCACCCGGGCGGTGTTCCAGCTGCCAAGATCCTGGCTGAAGCTGACTGCGCCATGGAACATGTGACTCATGTTGATGACCCCGGAGGTGTCCCACATGCCCAGCTCTCCGTTGAAGGAACCGGCGTCCCTGAACATGCCGCTCATGTCAATTACCCGGGACACGTCCCAGCGCCCAAGATCCTGGCTGAAGGAAACGGCATCCTTGAACATGCCGCTCATGGCAGTGACCTGGGAGGTGTTCCAGCCGCCGATATCCTGATTGAAACTCCCGGCACCGCAGAACATCCAGCTCATCTGTCTGACGGCGGAAGTGTCCCAGCCGCTGATGTCCTGGTTAAAACTGCGGGCACCCATGAACATGCCGTTCATGTCCGTGACCTGGGAGGTGTTCCAGTTGCCGATGGCCTGGTTGAAGGAGACGGCGCCTTTGAACATGCCATGCATGTCAGTGACCATGGAGACATCCCAGCGGCTGATATCCCGGTCGAAGGCCGCCGCGCCTGCAAACATGCCCCCCATGATCCGGACATGGGAAGTGTCCCAGATGAGATCCTGGTTGAAAGCTCCTGCGTCACAGAACATGAACTCCATGTTTCGGACCTGGGAGGTGTCCCACTTGCCGATATCCTGATTGAAGGCACTGGCACCCCGGAACATACCGGGCATGTAACGGACACTGGCAGTGTTCCAGCCGCCGATATCCTGATCAAAGGCTTTGGCACCCGCAAACATCCCGCCCATGTCAGTGACACCGGAAACGTCCCAGCCGCCCACATTCTGATTGAAGGAGACGGCGTTCTGAAACATATCCCGCATGTTCTGCACCGCAGACACGTCCCAGCGGTCCAGGGGCTGGTTGAAGGCCCGGGCGCACTGGAACATGGCGCCCATGTCCGTCACTCCGGACACATCCCACATCGTAAGGGACCTGTTGAAGCGCTCCGCTCCGGCAAACATCCGGCTCATGTTCCGGCTCTGGGACACGTTCCAGTTCCCCAGGGCACCGCTGAAATGCGCCGCCCCCTCAAACATGCTGCTCATGTCCACGACCTGGGACACATCCCACTGGTCCAGGGATCGGTTGAAGTTCTTAGCCCCGGCAAACATGCCGCTCATGTCCGTCACCCCGGACACATCCCAGCCGTTCAGGGATCGGTTGAAATGCTCCGCCCCGGCAAACATCTGGCTCATGTCCGTCACCCCGGACACATCCCACCCCTCCAGGGACTGATTGAAAGACTCCGCCCCGGCAAACATCTGGCTCATGTCCGTCACCCCGGACACGTCCCACCCCTCCAGGGACTGGTTGAAAGACCCTGCCCCGTCAAACATGCCGCTCATGTCCGTCACCCCGGACACGTCCCACTTTTCCAGGGGGCTGTTGAAGTGCTGCGCCCCGGCAAACATCCGGCTCATGTCCGTCACCCCGGACACGTTCCACCCCTCCAGGGACTGATTGAAAGACTCTGCCCCGTCAAACATGCCGCTCATGTCCCGGACCTGGGACACATCCCAGTCCTCCAGGGTATGGTTGAAGTACACGGCCCCGGCAAACATGTCGCTCATGTCAGTGACCCGGGAGGTGTTCCAGTTCTCCAGGCCCCGGTAATCCCGCCGGGGGGAACACTGGAACAGGCAGCTCATGTTGGTGATCCAGGACGTATCAATGTCCCCCAGGGAAACTGACGGATCCTTCAGCAGTCTTTTGAGTTCAAGCCGGTTCTGCGGCCGGTGCTTTTTTCCTGTTCCCATGGTTCTCCTCCCCTTCTGCCGGATCCCTGCCGCCATAGCCGCCGTGCCATCCGGATCCCGTCTGCCGCAGGCGCTATCCTGATCCCGTCTGCCATGACGATCTGATCCTGTATGACGCCGACGCCGTACTGATCCGTCTGCCATGACGATCTGATCCCGTCTGCCGCCGGCACCGTACTGATCCCGTCTGCCATGACGATCTGATCCCGTCTGCCGCCGGCGCCGTACTGAACCCATCTTCCCGCCCAATGACAGAGATCACCGTCCGGCACCAATCAGGCTCCTGCCCTCAGCGCCGGTGCCGGCCCTGCTGCCTCCTCCGGCCGCCGGACCGCGCCGAGCGGCGGTTGGCGGAATTCAGGCTCACTGCCCCTGTCATCATGTCATCCTGGATCACATTCCTTCCCAGGCCCCAGCCGGCCATGCTCTGATCATAGGAAAGGGCGCCGGCAAACATCTGGGTCACATCCAGAACGGCTCCCATGTCCCATGAAGCCAGGGATCGGTTGAAGCAGCAGGCATCCCGGAACATCTCGCACATTGCGGTGACCCTGGAGACATCCCAGGAGCTGAGGTCCTGGTTGAAGGAGACGGCGCTGCGGAACATCCCGGTCATGTCCCGGACCTGGGACACATCCCAGTCCCCCAGGGGCTGGTTGAAGCTCATGGCCTGGCAGAACATCCGGATCATCCGGGTGACTCCGCCCACGTCCCATCTTCCCAGGGGGTGGTTGAAACTGACCGCCCCCTCAAACATGCCGCTCATGTCCCGGACCCGGGACACATCCCAGCCCTCCAGGGGCTGGCTGAAGGAGCATGCTCCCTGGAACATGTCCGCCATCCGGGAGACCTGGGACACATCCCAGTCCCCCAGGGGCTGATCAAAGGCCAGGGCGCCGGCGAACATGCCGTTCATGCTCCTGACCGCGGACACATCCCACTCCTCCAGGGGCGCATTGAAATGCTCCGCGCCAGAGAACATCTCATCCATGTGCCTCACCCCGGACACATCCCACCGGCCCAGGGGCTGGTTGAAGATCCGGGCGCCGTGGAACATGCCTCTCATGTCCGTCACCAGGGACACGTCCCACCCCTCCAGGGGCTGGTTAAAGGCCCGGGCGCCCTCAAACATGTGACTCATGTCCGTCACCCCGGACACGTTCCACCGGCCCAGGGGCCGGCTGAAGGTGCGGGCCCCCTGGAACATGCCCCGCATGTCCGTCACCTGGGACACATCCCAGTCCTCCAGGGGCTCATTGAAGTTCTCCAGGCCCTGGAACATGAAGCTCATGTCCCGGACCCGGGACACATCCCAGCTGCCGATCCCGTCAAGGCTCCTGCCCGCCGGGCAGTCACTGAACAGTCCTGCCATGTCCGTGATCCGGGAGGTGTCCACCGCGCCCAGGGGCACGGCGGGATCCCAGATCAGATCCCTGAGTTCACCCGTAGTGGCGGGCGCAAGTATCCTATCCATGCTTCAGGCCGGACTCTGCCGGCATAACAGGGGCTCCGTCCGTAAACTGCCGTTTCCCGGCGCCAGGAACCCGGGGTGGAAGGCGGCCTGCCGATCCGGGTAACCGGATCCGGCAAGTCCGCCCGGGGGCCGGCCCCCGGACAGGATCTGCGTCCTGTCCGGAACTCCCGGGAGGATCCCGGGTCTTGGGCCCGGGGATCCGGGACCGGGCTGAAGCCGGCCGGCTGGGCTCCGGCAGAAAAAAGCCGCCGGAGCTCTGGATCCGGCTGCTTTCTGCATTCCGGATCCATGATGCAAGTCTTGCATACTTTTAACGCCATGTCAAGTCTTATATGTCAGTATGCGATCATAATCAAACATTTAAGCAGTTTAATTACTTTAATGTTTGTCCTGATTTAAATAATTTAAATATTTACTGGCATTTCATGTCATGTGTGTCAGACCGCTCATTGCCGCCAGGGACGCAACTGCCCAGGGTAACTTGGTGACGGGGACACGCCCCGGTTCCGGCGTGCGCCTGCCGCCGGGGGTGCGTCTGCCCTGTTGCACGGTCACCTGACAGATCCCCAAGGCGGGATTTTGTGCGCAATGCCGCAACCTGCCCTTGTCCGGTGAAACTGCCGCTCCCTCCGGGATCCGGATGGCTGTGAGATCCGGTAAAATCAGATCCGCAGCGGGGGATCAGGGCTGGCTCCGGCGGCAGGATCCAGCCATGATGAGCAGGATCCGGCACCAGGCTCTGCCACGCCCGCCCGCTGCAGACATTTCTGCCAGCCCCGGATCGGGGGCATCCTTACCATCAGGGAGACACCATGACCGCCAGAAAAATCAACCTGGGAGCATCCGGGTTCAGTGAGCTGCGGGAATCCGGCAGCCTCTATGTTGACAAGACCCCGGTGATCCGGGATCTGATCCGCCATCCGGCAAAGGTGATCCAGATCATCCGTCCCCGGGGCTTCGGCAAGACCCTGAACCTCAGCGCCCTGCACTGCTTCCTGGCCGGCGGTCCGGGATCCGGTGTCGCCACCCCGGCGGGCGCCGGGGAAGCCGGGAGCCCGGGCTTTCCTGGAGCCTCCCTGTTTGCCGGGCTGGAGATCACCCGGGATGCCGGCTTCTGCGCCGAGCACATGGGGCGCCACCCGGTGATCCACTTCTCCCTGTCCCACGCCTCCTTCAACCGGTTTGAGCTCACCCACAGCATCATCTGCAGCATTGTGGCGGGCCTGGCCAAATCCTTCCGGCTCCTGGGGGACAGTCCCCGCCTGGATCCCGGGGAGAAACGCCTTCTGGCCCAGCTGGGGGACTACTACCACCTGATGAACAGTTTCGGGGATCTGTGCATGTCCCTGTTCAGCCTCACCAGAATGCTCCATGCCCACTGGGGCCGCCGGGCATATGTGCTCATTGACAGCTTTGACGAGCCCTTTGCCGCCAGCGCCAAATACGGCTACTGGAAGGAAATGGAGGATCTGGCAGATCACCTGTTCGGCGCACTGTTCAGCGGCAATCCCCACCTGGAGAAGGCGGTGGTGAACACCCTGATGCCCCTGGAGTGCTGCCAGCGCACGGGAGCCTGGATCTCCACCCTGGAAGATCCCGGTCCGGGCCTCAGCCAGGCCTTCGGCCTCACGGAGCAGGAGGCGGTGAACATGGCCGCCGACAGCGGGATCATCACCACCGCCGGCTTCCTCCGGGAGAACTACGGGGGCTACGTCTCCGCCGGCACCTCCCTGCTCTGTCCCCGCTCAGTGGCGGAGTTCTGCGCCGACAACTCCGGATCCGAGGATGTGGGCATGATCTGCCCCCACTCCTACTGGCGGGATCTGGACCGCTATTTCACCGTGCAGGACTATCTGACCCATATGCGGACAGAGGATGCGGACATGCTGGGAAGCATGCTGGAAGGGAAGGAGGCGGCAATCCGCCTTCCCGCCGGCGCCTCCTACCAGGGGCTCACCGTCTCCGGCAGCCCGGACTTCCCCGGCTTTCTCCGGAACACCGGCTTCTTCACCGGGAAGCCCCCGGCCGCAGAGGGGGATGATCTCTGGCACCTCAGGATCCCCAACCATGAGGTGGCCGAATGCCTCAGGGAGCAGATCCTTTCCTTCTTCAGCCCCCGCAGCAGTTGTTTTGCCCGCAGCGCCCGGCTCATTCTCAACGCCCTGCTGGAAGGTGATCCCGACGATCTGGGGGCTGCCCTGAACTGGGGCCTTAGGACCTATGTCACCGCCCCCTCCCGGAAGGGCCTGGACTTCCACCTGCGCTTCCTCTCGGATCACCTGAAATGCTTCAGCCAGTCAGATCTCCCGGGTCTCAGGATCCTCACCCGGGAGCCGGGATCCGGGGCAGATCCCGCCGGGGGCTCCACCTCCGGATCCCAGAGAGAGGATCAGGCTCCGGATGCGGAGATCTGCCTGCTCCATGACGATGGAGAATGCGGCAGCCCCCTCACCGGGCTAGTGCTCCTGGTGTCGGTGTGCCCGGATCCCGGCCTCCTGGCTGACACCGCCTCCCGGATCCTGCAGCGCACCCAGCCTGCCGCTCTCTTTGCCCGGGATCTGTTCACCGGCCGGAAACTCAGCCGGCAGCTCATTTACAGCATCGCTTTCAGCGGCCGCAGCTGCGTCTGCCTGGGCGGCGTCACTGACAGCAGGGCTGAATGATCGCCAGCCCTGGGCCGTCAGCGCCTGAGCGCAAGGCCGGCGCGGCCAGAAGCCAGGCAGAAACCGCCGCGGGAGCAGAGACCCAGGAGCCAAGACGGCGCCGCTTCTGCTCAGTCCACGGTGGATCTGCCCATGCCAAGCCCGTCCATCCCCCGGGGGCTCCGCTTATGCCATGCCCATCCCAGGGGCGCCGGCAGATGGTGATCTCCGCAAAGGTCAGCCCGTGCCTGCCCGGCCCCGCAGGGGATCCCACCGGGCCTTACCAGACCATCCCGGACCCGGATCCCGGTGCCCTTCTAATTCCCCCTTCTAATTTCCGCCACATTGAACAGTCAGATCACTGATCGCCGTCCTCCCCGTCAGCCTCCTCCCGGGGCATAAGGCCTGGCAGCCGCAGGGGATCCGGCGCACCCGCCGCCGCGCCCTGGGCAAAATACGCCCCATGGACCGCGTGCACCAGGCGCCACGAGCTCAGATCCTGCCCCATGGAAACCGCCCCGCAGAACATGCCCGTCACACTCACCACCCGGGACACGTCCCAGGCCGCCAGGCTCTGGTTGAAGAGGATGGCATCCGCAAACATCCGCTCCATGCTCCGGACCTGGGACACATCCCACTTCCCCAGGGGCTGGCTGAAAGACAGGGCCCGGCAGAACATCTCCCGCATGCTGCCCACCCGGGCGACATTCCACCCCTCCAGGGGCTGGTTGAAGGACACGGCGTCCCGGAACATCCCGGCCATGTCCGACACATGGGACACGTCCCATTCCCCCAGGGGGCTGTTGAAGTTCACCGCCTCCGCGAACATGTCCGCCATGCAGTTCACATGGGACACATCCCACCTTCCCAGGGGCTGGCTGAAGCTCCGGGCTTTCCTGAACATGCCTCCCATGTCAGTGACATGGGACACGTCCCAGTCCTCCAGGGGCTGGTTGAAGGACACGGCGCCACAGAACATGTTGTTCATGCTCCGGACCTGGGACACATTCCACTTCCCCAGGGGCTGGTTAAAGGATGCGGCATCCCTGAACATGTCCTCCATGGTTCCTGCCCCGGACACATCCCAGTCCTCCAGGGGCTGGTTAAAGGATGCGGCACGCCAGAACATGCTGCTCATGTCTTTAACCCGGGACACATCCCATTTTCCCAGGGGCTGGTTGAAGGACACGGCGCCATTGAACATTCCCTCCATCTCGGTGACCGCCGACACATCCCAGTCCTCCAGGGGCTGATCAAAGTTCTCCGCATCCTTGAACATCCGGCTCATGTTGGTCACCCGGGACACGTCCCACATCCCCAGGGGCTGGTTGAAGGCTCCCGCTCCGGCGAACATGGAGCTCATGTCTGTCACAGCGGACACATCCCATCTGTCCAGAGGCTTGCTGAAGGCTGTGGCCTCCTCAAACATGCCGCTCATGTTCCGGACACCGGACACATTCCACTTCTCCAGGGGCTGGTTGAACCTTTCAGTTCCGGAGAACATGCCGCTCATGTCTTTAACCCGGGACACATCCCATTTTTCCAGGGGCTGGTTGAACCTTGCGGCACCGGCAAACATGTTGCTCAAATCCGTCACCTGGGACACTTTCCACTTCCCCAGGGCGTGGTTGAAGACTGCGGCGCCGCAGAACATGGAGTGCATGTCTGTCACCTGGGACACATCCCACTTTCCCAGAGGCTGGTTGAAAGAGCCGGCGCCGGAGAACATGCCGCTCATGACCGTCACATGGGACACATTCCACTTCTCCAGGGGCTGGTTGAAGGCTTCAGCATCCTCAAACATGGAAGACATATTGCGGACGGCGGACACGTCCCAGTCCTCCAGGGGACAGTTGAAGCATTCTGTCTCGGCAAACATGGAACTCATGTCCGTCACATGGGACACATCCCACGATCCCAGGGGTTGGTTGAAGACGCTGGCCCCGGCAAACATGCCTCTCATGTCTTTAACCCGGGACACATCCCATCTGCCCAGGGGCTGACTGAAGGCTGTGGCATAGGAGAACATGCTGCCCATGTTAGTAACCTGGGACACATTCCAATTATCCAGCGGCTGGTTGAACTCCTGGGTCTGGGAGAACATGTCGCTCATGTCATCAACCTGGGACACATTCCACTTATCCAGAGGCTGGTTGAAGGATGAGGCACGGCAGAACATTTCGCTCATGTCCGTCACCTGGGACACATTCCAGTCTTCCAGCGGCTGGTTGAACACCTGAGCCTCACAGAACATGGCGTGCATGTCCGTCACCTGGGACACATCCCACTTTCCCAGGGGCTGGTTGAACTTCCGGGTATCAGAAAACATGTGGTGCATGTCTTTAACCCGGGACACGTCCCAGCCCTCCAGGGGCTGGTTGAACTCCTGGCTCTCCTCAAACATATTGCTCATGTCAGTGACCCAGGACACGTCCCAGCCTCCCAGGGGCTGGTTGAACACCTTGGCCCTGAAGAACATGCCGCTCATGTCAGTTACCTGGGACACATTCCATTTCTCCAGGGGAATGTTGAAAGATGTTGCACCGGCAAACATGCAGCTCATGTTTAGCACCCGGGACACATCCCACTGCTCCAGGGGCTGGTTGAACGCTGCCGCATCGGAGAACATATAGCTCATGTCCGTCACATGGGACACATCCCAGTCCTCCAGGGGCTGGTTGAACTCCCTGGCCCGGTAGAACATGTGGTTCATGTCCGTCACATGGGACACGTCCCACTGTCCCAGGGGCTGGTTGAAGCTCGTTGTCTTGGAGAACATGGCCTCCATGTCCGTCACATGGGACACGTCCCACTTCCCCAGGGGCTGGTTGAAGGCTTTGGCGCTGTGAAACATCCTGACCATGTTAAAAACCCGGGACACATTCCAGTCCTCCAGGGACTGATTGAACGCCTCCGCCCCGGAAAACATGCCGCTCATGTCCGTCACATGGGACACGTCCCACTTCCCCAGGGGCTGGTTGAAGGATAAGGCATCCGCAAACATGGAATGCATGTCAGTTACCTGAGACACATCCCAGTCCTCCAGGGGCTGATTGAACGCCGCCGCCTCAGAGAACATGTAGCTCATATCATCAACCCGGGACACATCCCACATCCCCAGGGGCTGATTGAACGCCGCCGCCTCGGAGAACATGCGCTCCATGTCCCTCACCTGGGACACGTCCCACTTCCCCAGGGGCTGGTTGAAGGCCTGGGCCCCGGAGAACATGCCGCTCATGTCGGTCACCTGGGACACATCCCAGTCCTCCAGGGGCTGGTTGAAAGATGACGCTTCACGGAACATGTCACCCATGTCTGTCACCCTGGAGGTGTCCCAGGAGGAAAGATCCTCATTGAAATCCGCGCAGCCTTCAAACATGCTGTTCATGTTCGTGACCGCGCTGGTGTTCCAGGAGCCGATCCCGGAAAAGTCGGTCCGCTCCGCCGCGGAGAAAACACCGCTCATGTCGGTTATGAGGGAGGTGTCGATATCCCCGAGGGCAACCTCCGGATCCTCAATAAACTGGATCAGCTCATCCTTGTCGCCGGGACGCAGCATTTCCTTTTCCATGGAAACCTCTCTTAAAAAATCAAACTGAACACCTGACAACCTGACACTCCGGTCTCCGGCAGGAAGGCCTTCCTGAACCGCCGCCGGAGCCGGAAAACCGCCGGAACCGGGCATGGACCCGGCCGGGATCCCGGGCACGCTCACCGCTCTGATCCCGGCGGAGGAGCCGGCTCTGCAGCCGGAACACGCTCCCGGGACGCGATCCCCGAGCCTCCCAGAGCCTCCCAGAACACAGGGCACAGCTTCGGCGGTGGAACATGCCCCTGCCCTTTTCGCCTTGTGGCGCGATCTGCGATCTCTCCTTATGCTCCTGCTCCTATGCTCCTGCTCCCGTTCCCTTCCAGGGAAGGCTCAGGCTCCTGCCGTCCAGGGCGGCCTCCGTGAGGGTGTCGCCACGGTAGCAGAGCTTCAGGGAAAAGAAGTCCCGCCGCTGCTCAAGGAGATCCAGGAAGATCCGATCACCCTCCCACAGAGACAGCTCTGGCAGCTGAGCCTTCGGCACCCACTTCAGGAACCCTTCAGCACAGTCAGAATTCAGGGTTCCCTCATGGCGCGTGGCGGTGAAAAGAAAGATGTAGATCTCGCCGCAGGTGTCGGAAACAAAGGTGATGATCCCCCTGAGGGCCGGATCTGCCAGGGTGATCCCGCACTCCTCCCGCATCTCCCGCTGAATGCACTCCTCCGGTGACTCGCCTTTTTCCACATGGCCGCCGGGACCGATCCACTTGTCCTGGTTGATGTCATTCTTCTTCTTTGTCCGGTGGATCATGAGGTAACAGCCATTCTCCTCAAGATAGCATATGGTGGTTAACTCCATTGTTCTTTCTCCTTAAGCATTCAATTAAGTACTGTTTACTCCACCCTGTGCCGCTCCGGGACAGGAGACGGCAGGAGCGGTTCCCTTTCCTGGACTCACGGGATCTGTTAAGCCTTCGGATCCAGAACAGGACAGGATCCCCTCAGAAACCGGTTCAGCACCCGTCAGAAAATCCCGCTCTGCTTTCCGGCTCCCGGAACCAGATCCCGGAAAACCATCAGAAATATGGATGTCTGGGCGGCCCTGGGTTCAGACAGAGCCGCCGGTTGCCGGAATGATCCTGCGCTGTGGGGAGCCGCCGGAAGCAGGGATCTGAGTACCAAAGATCCGGACTGCCGCGCCCGCCTCCGGCATTAACCTGGCTGGAAGAGCCGGCAGTCATTTCTCTTCATCTTCCTGCCTGGCCGCCAGTCCCCGGGGCGGGACAGGCGCCACCTCAGACGCAACGCCTGCCCCCGTCAGAAAATCCCGCACCGCGGCCAGGCCGTTGGCACTGGCAAGATCCCAGTCCGTCAGATCCTGATCAAAGCTGACCGCACCGCAGAAGATCTCAGCAAAATTACTGACCTTGGATGTGATCCATCCGGACAGCGGCTGGTTGAAACTCATGGCATCCCTGAACATCCCGTTCATGTCAATGACCCGGGACACATCCCACTGCCCCAGGGGCTGGTTGAAGGAAAGAGCCCCCGCAAACAAACCGCTCATGTTCCATACCCGGGACACATTCCACCGTCCCAGGGGCTGGTTGAAGGCTTCTGCGTTTTTAAACATGGAATTCATATGAGTCACCCTTGACACATCCCAATTCCCCAAGGGCTGGTTGAAGGCTTTGGCCCCGGAAAACATGCAGCTCATATCCCACACTTGGGACACATCCCACATCGAAAGCGGCTGATTGAATGCTACCGCATCCTCAAACATGCCTCTCATGTCAGTCACCCGGGACACACCCCACTGCTCCAGTGGCTGGTTGAAAGATGAGGCATGGCAGAACATGCTTTCCATGTTTGTCACCTGGGACACGTTCCACTGTCCCAGGGACTGGTTGAAGGAGCGCGCACACTCAAACATGCATCTCATGTCAGTGACTCCGGACACATCCCAGTTTTCCAGGGGCTGATTGAAGGATCCCGCCCCTTCAAACATGCCGCTCATGTCAGTGACCCCGGACACATCCCAGTTTTCCAGGGGCTGATTAAAGGAATCCGCATCCGAAAACATGCCGCTCATGTCTTTAACCCTGGACACATCCCACTGCTCCAGTGGCTGATTAAAGGAACCCGCATCCGAAAACATACCGCTCATGTCTTTAACCCTGGACACATCCCACTGTTCCAGGGGCTGATTGAAAGCTATAGCTCCGTCAAACATGTAGTTCATGTCAGTCACCCGGGACACATCCCACATCGCGAGCGGCTGGTTGAAGGAAGATGCGCTCTGGAACATACATGTCATATCAGTAACCTGAGACACGTTCCAATTCCCCAGAGGCTGGTTGAAAGATTCTGCTCCGTCAAACATGCAGTTCATGTCAGTCACCCGGGACACGTCCCACTGTTCCAAGGGCTGATTGAAAGCTTTAGCTCCGTCAAACATCTGGCTCATATCGGTGACTCTGGAGGTGTTCCATGAGGAAATGTCCTCATCGAAACTCCCACACCCCGCAAACATAGCACTCATGTTCTCCACCAAACTGGTGTCCCAGGATCCGATCCCGGTAAAGTCAGTCCGGGAAGCTCCTCTGAAAAGTCCGCTCATGTCAGTGATCCTGGAGGTGTCAATATCCCCCAGTGAGATCTGGGGATTGCTGATCAGAGCAATAAGAGCCTTCCTGTCTGCAGGACTGTGTATGGCTTTTTTCATAAAACGTTCCCCCTACGGTTTCTCGCTGTCGCAGTTAATTCCTGAATGAGCCTGTGAATAGTTTCCTGTCAGCCGCCGGGATCACTGCCACATCCCGGCTTTGCTGCTCAGTTTCAAATGACATCAAGCTCTCTGACTCGACGCGATCCCCGCTGAAGCCGGCTCATCAGGACCGGCAGCCCTCACCCTCCCTTAGGGTTCCGCTTCCGGATCCCCTGGAGAAGCATTCTCACCCAGCAGTGCTGTTAGACCCCGGGGCGGCACGGGATCACGTCTAGACACCACGCCAGCCCCTGTCAGAAAATCCCGCACCTGCTCACTGCCGTCCGCATTGCCCAGATCCCAGTCCGCCAGATCCTGATCAAAACTGACAGCTCCGCAGAAGATCCTGCTGAAATTACGGACCATGGAAGTGTCCCATCCTGACAGCGGCTGGCTGAAACTCACGGCATCCATGAACATCCCGTTCATGTCGGTGACACCGGACACATCCCACTGCCCCAGAGGCTGGTTGAAGGACGCCGCACCGCTGAACATATCCTCCATGTCAGTAACCGCCGACACATCCCAGTTTTCCAGGGGCTGGTTGAAGGCTCCGGCCCTGCAGAACATGCCGTTCATGTTCCGGACACCAGACACATCCCACTGCCCCAGGGGCTGGTCGAAGGCAACAGCCTCCGCAAACATGGCACTCATGTCGGTGACACTGGACACATCCCAACCCTCCAGGGGCTGGTTGAATGTCTGCGTAAAGGCGAACACGCCGTTCATGTCAGTCACATGGGACACATCCCACTGCCCCAGGGGCTGGTTGAAGGCAACAGTCTCTGCAAACATGGCAGTCATGTCGGTGACACTGGATACATCCCACTGCCCCAGAGGCTGGTTGAAAGAAGATGCACCTCTGAACATGCACGTCATGTCAGTCACCCGGGACACATCCCACTTTCCCAGGGGCTGATTGAAAGAAGAGGCCTCCCTGAACATGGATTTCATGTCAGTCACGTGGGACACATCCCAACGCTCAAGAGGCTGGTTGAAGGAAG
>ERZ842401.5515-NODE-5515-length-13987-cov-6.002943_pt1 | contig 13987 bp, 11 predicted proteins | sample MGYA00521270_ERZ842401 | MGnify/ENA primary metagenome ERZ842401 (study PRJEB31892, sample SAMEA3878208) | bioreactor metagenome | biome: Moose rumen | place: Sweden | collected 2011-10 | study: EMG produced TPA metagenomics assembly of the PRJEB12797 data set... | reverse complement strand
CTCTTTCCCTACACGACGCTCTTCCGATCTACGCCCTTCATGTTCTTGAAAAGCAGAACCCTGTCGTTTTCCGGCAAAAACGGCGTGTATCTGTAGCTCGCTACCGCATTGTCGGAAAGAACTCCGATGGTAAGAGTTCCGAGACGAGCCGCCTTCTTTATGATTTCGATATGACCGCCGTGAATCACATCAGAGGAAAAGCACATATACACCTTTTTCCGCTCGATTGCTCGCAACGCCTCGGAAACAGTCTTCAAGTCCTCGGGGGTGTCGATTTCCGCGCAAAGCATATCCCTCAAATCAAGGGGAAATAGATTCATCTTGCCAGAAACCTCGTTCAGGGCATTTTCCGCGTAGCAATTCCGCTCGCCCCGCTCGCAAAAGGCACGGATGCTTTCTAGCCACACGCTCCAGTCCGATTTTTTGAGCTTGTAAAGCGGCTGTGCGGAAAGCGCGTTTTCAAAGAACTCTATCCCGACCTTCGTTATTTTGCCGTCTCGAACCACTGCCTTGAAATCCTTTTCTGGAAGAGGAAGCATCGAGCTTACCGTCATGCAGGAGGCTTCGCTTTGCAACACCCGCTCCAAAACGCGGTTCTCAAACACAAGATCCCCGTGCATGAGCAGAATGTCGTCGTTTTCAAGTTCCTTTAGTGCACAGTAAATCGAATAGATGTAGTTCGTCCTGTCGTACAGCTCATTTTTCACGAATGTGATTTTCTGGGGCAAATCCAAAGACGCGCAGTATTCGGTCAGAACGCTATCATAATAACCCGTGGTTATGACAATCTCGGAAACGCCAAAATCCGCGAGCAGTGCGAGCTGACGACCCAAAATCGTTTCATTCCCGTTGATTTTCGTCATGCACTTTGGCTGTTTTTTTGTGATTTCCCCCATGCGATGCCCAAGCCCAGAGTTCAGGATAAGAGCCTTCATGCATTCGCCTCCTTTACGCTTTTTTCAGAAACAGGGAAAAACGGTGCGAATCGAATTTTACTATAAGTTTGTACCCCCCCCCGCGCAAATTTTGCTCTACATTTTTCAAGGCTACAATGCGGATTGTCTGGGAATCTTCGTTTTTGTAGGGAGCAAAGCCTTTTTCTTCCTCCGCATATTTTATTGAAAAGCCGATTTCCAAAAGCTCTTTCAAAAGAGCGTCTATCGAAACGAAACGGCGGTAATGCCCATCAAGGATAAATGCGTTTTCCGCGACTTTTTCCCCCTGCCCGAATTTTGCGTCGTGAACGGAACGCACTTCAATGAACAGTTTTCCGCCGTCAAAAAGCGAATCGTGAACATTTTTCAAAAAATCCGTCTGCCCCTGTGCGTCGATTGCGTGGAGCGTAAAGCGGCTGTAAAAATAATCCGCGCGTTTTTTGAAAATGCAAGGATTGTCGATGAAATTTCCGCAAACAAACGAAAGGTTTTCGGCGGAGATTTTGTTCAGAGCGCACACGCTGAAATCCGAAGCATCGATTCCTATCACATTCAGACCGAGCCGATTAAAGAAAAAACTGTCTCTCCCGTTTCCGCAGCCCGCGTCGATGAGCGTCTTGTTCTTTTCGATATATTTTGTGACGAACCGAGCAAAGCGGCTTTCCTGCATGGAAGCCGGCGGATTTTTTCTGTAAAACTCGTTCCAATATTCCGTGTCGCGGTTAAACTCGTTGATTTGCATTGTCTTCTCCTTTCTGCGAGATTTCCTTGTGTTTTTCCATCAGATAATCGAATTCGCGCTTCGCGCTTTCGCCCTCAAACTGCCAAAATTCCTCTTTTGCTTTTTGCAGATTCTTTTTCAGCTCTTGATTTTTGAGCGTCTCAAAAATAATCGAATCGATTTTTGAAAAATCATTTTCCGAAAGTTTTACGCCGAAATCTGCAAGTTTTCTGACTTCGTGCAGCGGGTCTTTTGCCCAGGCGGAATCGTAAGGAGCGGTGTCCAGCTCAACATCGGTATAGATAATTGGCTTTCCGAAACCGAACACAAAATCGTACATAGTGCCTGAAAAGTCGGAAATCAAAATGTCGGCTTTGTAGAGCACAGAAAAATTATCGTTGTCAAAATTCCACTCAACATTTGTAAATTTTTCCACAAGCGGATTCAAGATATGCTTTTCCGAAACAACCGTCTGCGGGTGCGGGCGAACGACGATTTTAAAAGGCGTTTTGGAAACTGCCTGCAAAAATTTTTCGCCGTACTTTGTGAGGATTCCGCTTTTTCCCCAGCTAGGGGCTACAAGAACGATTTTCTGCTGATTTTCCGCAACTTTCGGCACGTTTCTTTTCTGCTCCAGAATGTTGTCGAGCGTTGGAGAGCCTACCACAACAAATTCCTTTTTTGCGATTGCGGGACGCATTTTTTCCATTTCTTTTCCCGTCTGATTCTGATATTCGCCAGTCGTCAAAACAGCGTCGTAATGATCAAGCCCGAACATTCTGTAGGCACAAAGCGAGCGCACTGTGTGCGGGATATGCACATACCACTTTACATAGCGGCTGCGCTTCCATTGGTACACATCAAGCCCAGGCGTGGTCGCGACAACGATGTCTGCGTGGAGCAAATTCATGCGTGCGTAGGGTTTGTTTTTTTCACCCAAAAATTCCGCATGGACGAACTTGTACGGCATGGAAAGCACAGGGTCGTCCGCGCTAGCCGTGTAATAGGTTATGTCTACTCCATGCCTTTCAAACTCATCGCACAATCCGTGAAACACATTCCAATACCGCTTGTGGTCGCTGAAAATCACGAACGGAATATTCTTGCTATCCGCATTTTTCGCCCTGCCACCCGAAAGCACAAAGCGCAGCTTCAAGAAAAGCGAACGGAGCGCAAAAGTTAAGGTCGCCGCAAGAGCTATGAACAGACTAAAGAGCATACTACCCGTGCCGGGGTCAATATACAAAAGGAGAATCATTCTTCGCCTCCATGATGTTTTTTCCATTCTATGAGCGGAATCCAGTTCTTCTGCTCGAAGATGTTGTCGCTTACATGCCAGTTCAAATTCTCCGTAAGCTGGAACTGCGTTGCCTCCTGAAAATTCCCTGCGTTCCAGTCGTAGCACCAATAGATGTTCACGCCGCCGTCCTTTTGGGCAACGAGTTTTTTGCCCGTGAACGGATTCGTGTCGGAAACGCCAAGCCCATCCTTTGCAAGAAAGAGGGTGTCAGCGTTGGTCATAAAGGTATTGTCAGTTTTTACTTCCCCATGACAATCAAAGTCTTTGACGAGAAGCATTGCATTAAAATAAATTGCCTCGTTTTTCTTTGGGTTCTCAAAGCCGTCAAAACACGGGTTGTTTTCTCCGCCCCACCATGCGTGGTCGGAAACGATTATGATTCTCGTGTTGTCGTAGCAGCCGTTTTCCTTCAAAAGATCGAAATATTTTCCGTATTGCTTAAAAGCCGCAGCATCCGCAAGGTAATGCGTTCTCCCGTTCCAGTCCCTATCATTTTCAGAGGCCGGCGTTTCCAAATCCTTAGCGGGCGTAAAAACATCGTGCGCCGCCATTGAGTGCATGTTGATGAACGCACCTTTTTCCGCATCAAAATCGGTGTAAAGCGGAAGATAGTAAAGATGCGAAAACCGCCAGAGCCAGCCCCTTGCCCCCTCGGGAAGCCCAGGAATCGCACGGGCTTTTTTATAGAATGACTTTCTGAATACGGGGTACAATACCTGAAGGATTGAGAAGTTGACAATCTGCTTTTGGCAGGTTTTGTCGGCATCATTGTAGTAGGTCAGACCCTTTTCCTTAATGAAATTTTCGTACAATTTTCCTTCAAGTTCTTTTGCAACGATTTCAGGAAATTTTTCATACGCGCTCAAGTCGCCTTCCCACTTGAAGTTGGGCCAGCACGGGTCGGTAACGGTCGCCGAAAATCCCGCGTCAAGAAACAGCTTTGGCATGAGGAGCTGAGCCTCGTTGTTCTTGTCGCGCAAAAGCTCCGTGTCGCGCTTGTTGATTTCTTCCTGAGTGTACTCATAGCCGCCGTACAACGGAAGCGAACCTGTCACCGTGCAGTTTGAGTATGAAAGGGTGTTCGGATACCAGGTAAAGCCGTCGAATTTCTCCTTTATCTCAGGGTATTCCTCAAAGATTCCCTTTACGAAAGGACCCACTCCGCGGTCAAGGAAAAGGACAAGCACATTTTTCTGTGTCTTTGAGAAATGGTAGACTTTTTCTATTCCGCCTTCTAAAAGACCTTTGCTTCCGTATTTCTCAAGATTTAAAGCATATTCGGCAAAGTCCTTATTGATTCTTTTGATTTTAGTGAACGAAAACACCGTCATTCCAAGACAAACTGCAAAAATCAAGGCTGTAACAACGCCAATCCGCCTTTTTTTCTGGGCAACTAATACAGACAGCGCCACAACCAACAAGATTTCGAGGGGCATGAGTTTGTAAAGCGGATTTGAAATATTCAGAATATCAAGGCTTGAAAGGTTAAACGAGACATCAAGATTTCCCCAGTCGCACTTGAACACATAGGCATTAAAAAGCGCACAAATCGCAAGGGAGAACCACACGATAGGAATAGCAAAACGGATTTTCTGCCCAGAAAGTTTATAAATCGCAATTGGCCAAAAAAGAAAGAAACCAACGCACACGCAAAAAGCGGTTTTGATATAAAAAATCGGTGAAGAAATTTCTCCTAAAAATGAAAATTCTATTGGGCTTGTCGCAATCGCGCTTGAGGGGAGCACAAGTCCGCACAAAACTGAAAGCGAAATGCCGGAAAAGAAAAGAAGCGAAAAACTAGGGCTTGGAAGTTCCTTAAAACTTTTCGGAACATATTCATAAATCTTCTTAGAAAGAATCAACGCATTTTTTTTGATTTCTGCAAATAAGAGAAAGATTTGTTTTACAAAAATTTGAAAACGCCTGTACTTTAGGAGTTTTGGATAAATGAATGCAAAAAAAGTCAAGCCATATGCAAAAAGAAGCAAGGTTTTCTTTTTGTAACCAAACCGATGACTAGAAATGCAGTGCACGAACAAAATCAAAAGCACACCAAAAGAAAGAAGGAGCACGCGGGGATTTTTCAAATTCTTTTTGACGAAATTTTTCGCGAGCGAAAACAAATTGTTAAAAGTCCAATAGATAACAAGTCCACTCGGAGAATTGTACAAAAGCACGAGAAATACAAGAGCAAGAGCATAAATCTGAAATTTTTCACGAGCTGTAAAATCTTTTGAATAAAGCGAGCCTGAAAACAAATTTACTGCCGTCATAACAAAGGGAAGAGTATTCAAAGAAAAAGCAAAACATGCAAACTTTAAGGAAATAAGGGAATCTGGCGCAGATAAATCCTTGAAGCAGAAAAAACTTGCCCCCTGCAAAAGCTCGTTTGAGCGCAAATAATGGTATGCCGCAATAAAAAATGGAATCTGAATCAAAATTGAAAGCGTGCTTCTGAGCGCATAGATTGGGTGATAGTTATTCTGCCTGTAAAGCTCGGAAAGCATCATAAAGCGTTCATCGCCCTTAAAGGTGCGTTTTATGTGGCTCACCCACTTTTGCATGCCTCTTACAGTTTTTCTTTCATTTTCTTGAATCCTATCCGCCATGTTGTAAAGAGGAAGCGCAAGCAAGTTCACAAAAAGGCTCAAGAAGGCGATTGCGCCTATTATGCCGATTTTTGGGAATGAAAAATGAACAAAATTAAAAATCCAATCAAATAAAGTTTCGAGCGGAGTGATTATGACATTGTAAAGAATGAAAGCCATTATTTTTTCTCCTCATCAATATCAGATGAGACTTTTTTAATCAAATCATAAAAAAAGAAAATCAAAACTGCGGAAAAAACGGCAAGAACAGTGTAAGTGCATCCATCGTTCCAAATCCTATGATGAAAAAACACCCTTACGAAAACAACAAAAACATGAGTCAAAATAAGATTTGACACAGTGCAAAGTGCATAGCGTAAAAAATTTTTAGCATCAAATAGAATCAAAAACTTTTTTCTTTTTCCCCAAAGCCATAAAGTCAAGGTGGGAACAAGAAAAAAATTGATAAAACAAACAAAATAATTACAAGGAAAAGTGTTCATAAAAGAGCCTCAAGATAGGGATTTACTATACAAAAAAAAAAGCATTTTAACAAGCCCTTAAAAAGTGCTGTGTGCGAGTTTATGCAGTCTGTGGTTTAAAATCAAAATTTTCGGTATACTTCCCCCATGTCACATATCGTTCGTACAGAAAAAATGGTCGCGGGCGGCGACTGCTTGGCTCACATTAACGGAAAGAATGTCTTTGTTCCCTTCGCGCTTCCCGACGAGGAGCTTGAAATTGAAATCACAAAGTCCTTCCGTGACTACGAAAAAGCAAGAATCACCAGAATCATACAGGCTTCCCCGCACCGTGTTGAGCCGTTCTGCCCTTTGTACGGCGTGTGCGGCGGCTGTAACATGCAGCACATTTCCGCCGACTATCAGATTGAACTCAGAAAATCGATTCTCCGCGAGTGCTTTGAGCGCGAGGGAGTGACTTGTCCGCCCATCGAAGTGATTTCAGCTCAGGACAAAAACTACCGCGCACGAATCCAGCTCACGGACGGCGGCTTTAACCAAAAAGAAAGCAATGAAATCGTAAATCTCGAACACTGCCCCGTCGCCACGAACGAAATCAACGGCTATCTCAAAAACACTGCGCAAAAAGCTCGGCCGCGCGGGCGGGTTCACCTTTTTGGAGACGAGCGAATCGTAACGGAGGGCATTTTTTCGCAAAATCCTTCTAATAATAAGGTCATCGTTGCCGAAGAGCGAGAAAAGGCTTCAAGAGAAATCAAAGTGCAGGGAGTGAGTTCCAAGCGAAAAGAAAAGCTCCGACTGCCAGCAAACCGTCACTTTGCTGGCACGACCTTAAACCAAAACAACCGCTGTGAAATCATGCTCTCGGGGAAGAAAATCGCCTTTGATGTGCAGGGCTTCTTTCAGTCAAACCTTTCCGTCCTCGAAAAAACGATTTCTGCGCTCACTCGGAACATGGGAGGGCGAAATCTCTTGGACATGTATTCTGGCTGCGGCACATTCTCGGTGTTCCTCTCTGACTTTTTCGATACAGTCTGCATGGTCGAGCATAACCGCGACGCAATCGTCTTCGCCGAGGAAAACCTTCGCGGCAAAAAACACGAGAGCTTCGGCTTGAGCGGAGAAAACTGGGTTCGCTTCAGCGCGGAAAGCTGCATCAAAAACAACGGCGAATTCGACGCTGTGGTGATTGACCCGCCCCGCTCTGGAATGGAAAAATCGGTCTGCCAGTGGCTTTGCCGCTCAAAAATCCCTCAGATTCGCTCCGTGAGCTGTAACCCGAGCACGCACGCCCGAGATTCCCACTTCCTCGTAAAATCAGGCTACACGCTCTCAAAACTCTACCTGCTCGACTTCTACCCGCACACCGCGCACATTGAGTCGCTTGCTTGTTTTGAGCGCGTTGAGTAAAAATCAAATTCGCAAAAAAAATCCTGCCCGTCAAGTGAACTGGCAGGATTTTTTGCTTTTGGCTTCTTTACTTACTTTGCGTTATAGAGATTTGAAGCCGCATTTCCCGCGCGCTGAATGATATTCGTGTTGTCAGCCTTTGATTCTGGTGACATGCTCGAGAGATCGCTTGTGTTAAGGATGATTGGTACTCCGTTTGCGTCGGTGACTACAATTCCCTTTGCGGTAACCGTAATCGGTGTAGCGGCTTTTACAGCTGTGCTTGATTTGAGCAAAAGCTGTGCACGGTTATTGTATTTTCCGATGTAATATGAGCTTCCTTCTTGAATTGTGCAGTAGTAATTGCCGTCTTTTTGGGCAAGGAACGAGGTTTCTGCGAGTTTTTCTGCACTTTCTTCTGAAATTTCAAGCGTATTTTTATCGATTGTAACGAGACGAACAGCTCCGTTTCCAAAATTAGAGCCAGCAACGGCAATGAATCGGTCGCCGTCTTCATAGACAGTGCGGCCACGAATAACAGATACCGGCGATTCTTTGCTAACAGTGCCCGTCTGTGCGTTCATTCGAACGATTGCGCTTGTAACACCTGCGTCATCGACATTCTTTAAGCCGTACATAACAGTTTCGCTCTCATTCTGATTTTCATTGATGAGCGTTTGCTGGTCACGGGCGATTGTTGTGCGCTCTTCCTGCGCTTCATCGCGCTTTTGGTCGGCTTTTGCCTGCTCGCTGTCAGCAGTATTCTGTGCATTCTGCGCGTTTTGAGCCTGTTCATCGGTTTTCTGAGATTGCTCATCGGCAACGCTCTGCGCATTTTCAGCTTCTTTCTGTGCAGAATCAGCTTCTTTTTGAGCGTCATTCGCTTCTTTCTGAGCATCGCTTGCTTCTTTCTGAGCATCGCTCGCTTCTTTTTGAGCGTCTTGCGCATTCTTTTGAGCATCTTGGTCAGAAGGATTTGCCTTTGCGTCTTTCTTTGCTTGGTCTGCCTTTTTCTGTGCTGCTTCAGCTTCTGCCTTCTTTTTGTCGGCATCGGCTTTTGCTTTGTCAGCTTCTGCCTTCTTTTTGTCGGCATCAGCTTTTGCTTTTGCGGCGGCGGCATCGGCTTCAGCCTTCTTCTTTTGCTCTTCGGCTAACTTTGCTTTTTCTTCGTCTGCCTTCTTTTGAGCTTCATCAGCCTTTTCCTGCTGATTGTCAGCTTCGCGCTCTTTTAAATCGACCATGTCTTTTCGAGAGTCGATTCCTTTGTCGTCTTCGCCCTGCATTGACTTGATGACTTCTTTGTCAGAAATGACAGATGTGTCGATGGTGCTCAATCCACCGTTCAAATCTGAGAGCGGAATGACAATCTGCGTTTTGCCCGGCCACTCTTCGTAGTTTGTTGCAAGACCGACGATAGAAGCGGAAAGCTTTGAGGTAGCGACATCTTTATAGCGAGTTTTGAAATAGTCGAGGTTTCCGCGGTAAACGGCATTGTAAACGGTAACGAAAGTTGCGATAGTGTCGGCGTCTTTTGTTGAATAGCCGTATGCTGAAACGAGATATGCCGAAATAATGCGGCGCAAGTTCGTGATGTGGTCAACAGTTGCGTTCTTTCCAATGATGAAAATATCCGCGTCAAATTTTTCTTTTGTGGTGGGGTCGATTGCGTGAATGACGGCATAGCGGTTTGCGTCTCCGATTGTGCCGATTTTGTTCGGGTTTGCATTCACCTGATTTCCCAAGCCTGAACCGATTGCGCGAATTTGCTCAATCGTGTTGATAACCGAGTGCGGACCAGAATAGTTTCGGAATACAATATCCGTGTTGCCCGCGCTTTCAATTTCGTTTTTATCGACTCCGATTGCCGAAACTGCCGAAACTGCAAGAAGCGCGAATAGAGAAACAAAAGCTTTTTTAAGAACTTTTTTACTGTTCATCAAAATCCTCCTTGAAAGAACAGAAAGAGTATATCATAAAACTGATGTTAATTCTATAAAATTCAACAAAATTACTTTTTCTTTTCGAGCAAAATCATTTTTTCGAGCGTTTTTCGTGCATAAGTGTTTATATTTTTGTCGAATTGCGGCAGGAAAAGATACGAAAGAATGTTCTTTCCGCGTTTTATAAGGGCTGGTCGCCCCATGAATCGGCAGATTTCGTAAGTCGCGTCGCACACCGCCTTTAAAAGCGTTGTATCGCTCGGTGAGATTTTGTTCATTAAAAGGTTTTCGAGCGCGAGGAGCATTTCCCCGTTTTCGTCGTAGCCGCTGTTTCCCGCGAAGGTAATGACTGAAAGCAACTGGCTCGAATCAAGGGAACTAGAAAGCAGGCGCGAGAACAAGAGCGAGAATTCGCGCGTGCCTGTTTTTCCCATGAGGTAGAGAAGATTCTGCGTGTAGACGGCATTTTCGGCAAAGAAGTTAGTCCCCTCACCCCGAGAGAATGCCGCCTGCATTGCATACGAATTGATATAGTTTTCCGCTTCGGTTTTTAAAAGCGAGAGGTATTCTTCTTCTTTTTCGCCGTAGTCGCCCGCCTCAAATGCCTTTGAGATTTCTGCCATTTTTTGGTTTGTGAGCGGCCGTATTCCCAAATCGGTCATCGTAGAATCCACGGAAACGCGTGACACATAGGAAATCGGAAGTTTACTCGCTTTTTTGGGAGCGGAAGCCGTTTCTTTTGCACTTTGTTCCATGAGGTAGCCTTTGATTGTCCAATCCTTCATGCAGAGAATGATGTAGTTTTTGTCGGTGTAGAAGAGCGAGCTCCATTTGTTTTTTTCGGGAAGGCTTGCCGCGTACAGAATCGTGCCGTCTTCGCAGAATTCGCAGGCAGAATACACGCCGCTTATGAAAAATCCTGCCGGGGTTGCGCGGGCAAGTTTGAAATCTTTTGAGGCAATCTGCCCGACCTGAAAGCGGTTGAGAATTTCTCCCGAATCCGTTTTTACAATAACAGCTTCGGTTTTGTTGCCATTTTGAAAGAAAAACGATGCATTTCCCGTTGTCTTTGAATAACAGATTTTAAAAGAGCCACCCGTGTTTCCCGAGCCGTTGACCCATAAAGAATCCGCCGAGCCGTCTTTTAGCACTGCCACGAGACCGATTGAGCCGTTTTTGAGGGAGACGAGCATGCCTTTTTCGGAATTTTCCGCGCTTGAAACAATTGCGGAAAAAGTGATGTCTTCGAGCCGCTTTCCAAATGCGGAAAAACGGTTCGCAATCGTCTGGTTGTTTTTGGGAGCTTTCAAAAAGAGAATGATTGAGCCGTCATCTAAAAGCCCGATCGGAAGTTCGCCAAGTTCTGCGGTTGTCGCATGCCATTTTCGCTTGCCGTCAAGCCCGTAGCAGGCAACACCCTTTTTTCCGCGCACGAACACGCGCCCGTCACGCGCAACGACGGGAAAATCGGTGATTTCAAAGGGGCAGACTACAGACCAGAGCGTCATTCCCGAGGGATTTACGAAATTGAGGTGCGAGCGGTCGGTCACCACGAACAAAAAATCCCCGAAAGAAGAAATGTACGGCGAAGGCCGCCCGCGAATGCTCTGCTGCCAGATGACAGCCCCCGAATTCGTGCAGGCAGAAAGAAGCCGCCCGTCGCTTAAAACCGCCATGCCGTACGAAGTTTCAATGCATGGAGAAACTGCCTCGCCTCCGATGACAGCGTACCAAGAAGGCTCTTGATTTTTGAGGTCGGAGACATGCAACGCCGTTTGAGCGCGTAAACTGAGAATTGAGAATTGAAAAATGAAAAAAAGGAGGCGGATTTTTTTATTCTTCATTTGCCTTGTTCTCGAAGCGTGTGATTGAACTGAGGAATAAGAGCGGCACATCACCAATCGGACCGTTTCGTTGCTTTGCCACGATGATTTTTGCGTCCTGCACCGGCTCTGCCTCGCCGTCTTCCTGCTTTTTGCGCTCACGGTGAATGAACATGACCACATCCGCGTCCTGCTCGATTGAGCCAGAGCCGCGCAATTGGTTCAAGCTCGGCTCGTTTCCCTCTGCGTCTCGGCTCACCTGGCAGAGCGCGACAATCGGAATGTTCAGCTCGCGGGCAAGCGACTTCAATGATTTTGAAATCTCGCTCACCTGCTCATAGACAGGCGCGGCACTGTTCTCTGTTGCAATCAAACCGATGTAGTCAATGAAAATAATCTCGACTTTTTGGTTCATGCGCATGCGGCGCGCCATTGCGCGGAGGTCAATGAGCTGCATGTTCGGCGTGTCAACAATGTAAAGCGGCGCGTCATAGCACCGCCCCGCCGCGTCGTTGATTTTCTGGAAGTCGTCGAGTTTGAGCATACCCGTGCGGAGCTTTGTGCCGGGGATTCGCGCGTTCTGCGACAAAAGACGCTGACCAATCTGCACATGGGACATTTCCAAAGAGAAGAAGCCGCAGGGAATCTTTTTGGTGACGGCGATATGCTCCATCATGTTGAGCGCGAGCGCGGTTTTTCCCATTGAGGGGCGCGCGCCTATGATGACAAGCTCCGCCTTCTGGAAGCCGCTCGTCATTGTGTCGAGCTTTGAGAAGCCCGAGGGAACGCCCGTGAATGTGTTCTTGCTCTTATAGTTTTTTTCAATCATGTCCACGGTGAGCGGAACGATGTCGCCCATTGAGTGAACGACCGTGGTCTGCTCGTTGTCGGCGAGGTCGAAAATCTTTTTTTCTGCTTCTTCAAGAATGAGCTTTGAGTCGCGCGTTTCGTCAAAGGCAGAGGCTTTTATCTGTTGGGAGACATCGATGAGACTGCGCCGCGTTGCTCGCTCAAAGACGATTTTTGCGTAGTATTCGATGTTCGCCGCCGTGGGAACGACATCGGTGAGCGAAGCGATGTACGCCGCCCCGCCAGATGCTTCAAGCTGGCCGTTTTTTGAAAGCTCTTCCACGAGCGCGAGCGTGTCGCAGGTTTCGCCTTTTGAGAAAAGGCGCATCATTGCGCGGAAAATCACTTGGTTCTGCTGAATATAGAAATGCTCCGCGCGTAAGAGCGTCGCAATAGAACTGACCGCGCCCCAGTTCAAGAGCATTGCGCCGAGCGTGGCTCGTTCTGCCTCGTCATTGTGCGGCGGTACGGTGTCTTTCAAAACAGAATCCATGCGTTTCTCCTATCAAAAAAAAATCCTTGCAAGGATGCAAGGTTAAAGACAAGAGAGAATTTTTAGACTGTGAAACGGTCTAAAAATTCTCGTACGAAAGGAAAATCCATGGAACGGGCACAAGTATTGTTGTGACTGTTTGAATTTTCCTTTCGAATTACTCTGACTTTTCTTCTGTTGATTCAGCAGGAGCAGCCTCTTCTTTCTTTTCAGCCTTTTTCGGAGCTTCTTTTTTAGCAGAAGTGTCTTCCTGTGCAACGACAGAAATCTTTACTTCGGCAGTCTGTGCTTCGTAAAGGTGGACGATACAGTGATAGTTACCGACAGATTTGATTGCAACGCCAGGAATCTCGATTCGTTTGCGCTCGATTTCAAATCCGTTCTTAGCCAAGAATTCAGCGACAGTGAGCGAAGTGACTGAGCCGAAGAGTTTGCCGTTTGCGGCAGCCGGCATTTTGAGCTCGACGGTGAGTGCTTCAAGCTTGTCTTTTGTGCTTGCGGCATCCTTTCGTTTCTGCTCTTTGCGTGCTTCGATTTCTTCTTTGCGAGACTCGAAGTAAGCGACTGTCTGGTCATTGTACGGAACAGCGTACATGTGCGGGAAAAGGAAGTTGCGTGCGTATCCGTTCGCAACATTCTTTACATCACCCATTTCACCAAGGTGTTTTACATCTGTATAAAGAATAACTTTCATTTTAACAAGCTCCTCTTGTATTATTTGCGCCCCGCGTCACCAGGAGTTGGATCGTGAGGCTTAAGATTTTAGATTTACTCTGTAACGAACGGCAACAAGCAGATGTTGCGAGCGCGTTTGATAGCAACAGTAAGCTCGCGCTGATGTTTTGCGCAAGTGCCTGTGATGCGGCGTGGAAGAATCTTGCCGCGCTCTGTGGTGAAGCGTTTGAGACCGTCCGCGTCTTTGTAATCGATTTTTGCCTTGTTCGCGCAGAACCGGCAGACCTTCTTGCGGAAGAAAGTTTTGCCCTTGCCGCGCGCACCTTTTTCTTCGCCGTCGCGACCTTCAGATGCGTTCTGTGTATCTACTTTGAGTTCGACTTCGTTTGTAGCTTCGTCTGACATAGTGTTCTCCTAAAAATTAAAATGGGATGTCTTCTGGGAAACCTGAATCCTGCGGACCGCCAAAGCTCTGATCGTCATAGCTCGGGGCTTCCTGACTTGGAGCAAAACTGTTCTGCTGCTGACCTTGGAATTTCGGTGTGTACCCCCCTGACGACTGAGTGCCGCCATTTCCCGAATTTCCGCCCAAAAGCTGGACATTGTTTGCAACGATTGAGACATTGCTTCGCTGCTGTCCGGTGGTTTTGTCCTGCCAGCGGTCTTGTTTGAGGTAGCCTTCGACACAAATCTGCTTGCCTTTTTTGAGATACGGAAGCAGGTTCTCGGCTGTTTTCCCCCAGATGGTGACATTAAAGAAATTGGCTTCATCGACCCACTGATCGCCCTGCT
>ERZ842401.5513-NODE-5513-length-13988-cov-4.425321_pt1 | contig 13988 bp, 9 predicted proteins | sample MGYA00521270_ERZ842401 | MGnify/ENA primary metagenome ERZ842401 (study PRJEB31892, sample SAMEA3878208) | bioreactor metagenome | biome: Moose rumen | place: Sweden | collected 2011-10 | study: EMG produced TPA metagenomics assembly of the PRJEB12797 data set... | reverse complement strand
CCTGTGTGGCGTCGACAACCAGCAGCGCACCCTCGCAGGCCGCTATCGAACGCGACACCTCGTAGGAGAAATCCACATGACCCGGCGTGTCTATCAGGTTGAGTACATACTGCTCGCCCCCCATGGCGTAGTTCATCTGTATGGCGTGGCTCTTGATGGTGATGCCGCGCTCCTTTTCAAGATCCATATCGTCGAGCACCTGTGCCTGCATGTCGCGCTGCGAGATGGTATTGGTGTATTCCAGAAGCCGGTCGGCAAGTGTGCTCTTGCCGTGGTCAATATGTGCAATGATGCAAAAATTGCGGATGTTGTTCATAAGGTGGGTGAGACAATGTATGTGCAAAAATAGGCAATTTTTTGTTTCTTCCGGTAAATGAGAGGTTGAAATGCGGTAAAAAAGTGTTGCTGTTCGCCAAATGGGGCACAGATTTCCTGCATAGTCAAACCCGAAACGGTCGTAGATACTCGAATCAGGACAAGACGGTGTGCAGTATCTCGTGCGACTTGAAGTCGCCGAAATAGGTGACATGTATGTGGTAGTAATCTATCAGCAGGTTCACTATTGCATTGCGCGTCGCCGCGGGGTGGATTGGCATTGTGCCACCGCCATACACGGCCTCGAGATAGTTGTGCAGCACCAGGCTGCGCTGCTCTTCCACCAGGTTGTTCATTGACCTTTCGGCCTCGTTTACGCCCCCCACATATCGCCCCTCCGTAAGGCTGAAAAAGGGTTCGTGGATGCTGTGGTTGTCAAGGGGGCCTATGCCCAGCAGCTTCGAGGTGCCAATAAGAAACTCTATCGGCATAGACACATCCAACACCGTTTCATCTTCAAGCCGTTCGAGCTGCCGGGTGACGTATCTGAACAGCTCTTCCATTGGCTCGTTCTCTCGAAGAGTGCGGTAGAGCAGTTCATCCATAAAGAAAACCACAGCTTTTTTAGCCTCATCGCAAATCGTCCTCGACGACACCGGCGAAATCTCTTTTACATGGTTCAGCGTTGTGCCGGACGTGTCGTACACCACCATATCGAGCCATGACAAGGGGCGTAGCAGCCCTTGTTTGTGATGTCCGTGCGACCTGCGCACCCCTTTCAGTATGTACGACCTCACGCCCAGGCGCTCGGTGAACACCTTGGCTATCGCTGAACTCTCGGAGTAGGGAGTGGTGTGAAGCACGAGCCCTTGTGTCTTGACCAACATTGTCGGTTACTTTATTACCAGCACTTTGCCCACTGACTTGTTGTGCCCCTCCTCGTCAGAAGCGAAGACGAAATACACGCCGCTACTGACTCGTGAGCCTGAGTTGGTACGTATATTCCATACCGCTTGGCCGCCGTCGGCGCGGGTGCTGTATATCACGTGTCCGGCCTCGTCGGTGATATGCACTATGGCGTTGCGTGTGAAGCCCCTGAACGCCACGGGACCGTCGTAGTCGGGACGCACAGGGTTCGGGAAAACATGTATTTTCTTTTCGGGCTCGGTGGTGGCGAAGGTGGCTGTAGAGCGGTAGGATTGCAAGCCCATGTCGGTGCCAATGAAGACCTCGCCGGTGATGGGATGTATGCCCACAGCCACTATTTTGTTTGAGAAGAGCGGGCTGTTTTCGGCGGTGTAGTTCTCGAGCTGCTCGAGGCCTGTGGCGGAAAGCAGGTAAAGGCCGCCCGCTGCGGTGCCTATCCACTTGCGGTTGGCCCCGTCGACGGCTATGGACGTAATGGACTCATAGGCCAGCAGATATTCAACCAGGTCGTCCTCGGAAAAGAGGATGTTGGAACAGACGACGGGCGAGAGCTCGCCATTGCCGCCGTTGTTGAAAGCCTTGTAGGGGTCGTAGATGACCTTTATCCCTTTGTCGGTACCAATCCAGATATGCCCGTTCTGGTCTTGCGCCAGGCAGTTAACCGACGATGTTTGCAGACGGCTCCCGTTGTTCGGGTCCACCCACGACATAAGGTCGGCTCCGTTATGGACATAGATGCGGTTGTCGCGTCCGGAAAACCATAGATAACCTGTGACTGTATCGAGCAGAAGATTGTAGATTTCTGCGCCGCGGACAATGGGTGCGGTGTAGAAGGCGCGCCATGTCCCGTCAGCGTAGCGCACTACCAGACCACTGTCGGACACTGAATTGAGAGCCCAAAGATTACCTCCCATGTCATAGACGACGGCTCCGGTGCGCAGGGTTTTGAAATCGCCGATGCTTAAAGGATGCAGGGCGTTCTGGCTGTTGGTTTCGTTGAAGAGGGTCCGGATTTCGTTGCCCACAATGTCGAGCAAGCCGAAGCCCCACGACGCTGCCGCGAAATTGTTTGCGTCGGTCGGATTCTGTGCAACATCAAGAACATCGGCAAATTCAACGGGGTTCTTGTTTTTGTCGAGGTAAATCCATTCGTGGTTGGTGTAGCGGTAGATGTTGCCGTCAAGGTAGAGGTTGGCGTTGGTGCTGGACTTGCCGCCCGGGCAGACGGCAATGCCGTCGGTTGTTGAACGGATGCGATAGACGTTGTCGCTTCCCGGACCGCTTGGCGAGGTCGAGAAAGACGAGCCGTCCTCCTCCTCAACCACCATACCTGCCCATTCGTGGGCTATCCAAACTCGGTGGTCGGAGGTCTCTATCGCGTCGTGGGCAAGTATGTCGTTGCCTGAAAAGTCGTGAATTACCTTGTCGGGAGACAGGTTGACGTTGTATAGTACAACAGAATCCCACATTGAAACAACCAAATGTGAACCTGAAGAGCGAATGGATTGTATATAGCCGGTTGTAACTGTGTGTAGGCTGTCGTCAAACAGACAGGAGAGAGTCAGGTCTGACGGGTCGTGCCCCATTGTGACCATGGCGAGGCCGTCGGCGAAAGCGGCAAGATACAAAGGCGTTGAGGTGTCCCATACGGCGGATGTGTCGACAGTCCAGGATTCCTCAATGTTCAGGTAGGGGTTGTTGGCATGTGTTGAGAGTAGCCCCTTTGGTGTGGCCAGAAAGATGGTAGTGTCCAAAAATGCAACGTCGTTGACCGCGCTGTTGCCTCCATCCGATGCCTGGAAATAGTAGGTGTCCTCGATTTCTTTGCGTTGCAAATCGATTACTACAAGGCCAAAACCACAAGCCAGCCAGGCGCGCTTGTTGTGGAATGTTATGGAATTTATGCCTTTATCACCGGTGTAACCCCACTGCTTGATGCCAGAGATATTGTAAGTGACATCGTTTTGCAGGATGTCGATGTTGCCGTTTACGTAGGCAACCACCAGGCACTTGGTTTGTGGGTCGTAGGCTATTGTGCTTACTCCCACATCGTTCAGACCGTCGCCTTTCGTCAAGGTGTGGATTGTGAAATCGTCTCTGTCGTAGTAGAACAGGGCTTTTGGCGATGCCGCGTAGATGCGGTTGGGGGTATCGGCCAAATGGCGCAGGCTTGTATAGGAGGGGTAGCCCGTCCATTGTCCGATACGCTGGGCTTGCGTCGCTCCACACACAAGCAGGCAGACTGCGAAAAGAATGTTTATGACGAGATGTGACCGTCTCATTTTGCGGTTTTTCTTGGTCTGAAAATCAGCTGCCAGGCAATGGCAAGTATCAGCGTGGCTATGGTTGTGAAAACAGCGGAAAGCAGAATGTTGAAAAAGTCGGCGAAACTGAAATAGTCCAATGTGTAAAAAACCAACGAATGGATGAACATCAGCAGTGCGGCATAATACACAAAATACTGAGGCTGGACTGTGAAGACGGATGGCGTGTCAATCGTCACATCGTCGCCACGTGTTATTACGCGGTCGACGAAGGTAATCCGGCAGAATGCCATGACGGTGGTTGCACAGGTATGCATACCTAACATGTTCGAGCTGATGTCCACACAAAGACCGGTCGCGAAGGCAAGCAAAAGTGTGTAGATTTTACCCGTCCGGTTTGGCAGCATTATGATGAACAGCGTGTACAACATCGGATTGATTTGACCGCCAAAGTATATATTGTCCAGAACAAGCACCTGCACGGCGAGCAGGGCCAGGAACCTCAATATATTACGAATTACAATGCTGCGCATGGTTTAATTGTCCTGTAAGGCGTCGGTGAGCTCGTCCTGCTCGGCACGGAAGCAATTTTCGATCACATACACAAAGCCGAGTTTGTTAAAGTCGGTCGACAGACGTATCTTTATTTCGTAAAAACCGTTGTTGTTTTCGGAATCGGACGACACGACATATCCAACGGGTATACCCTCGGGGAAGTCGTTGGCCAGGCCTGAAGTCACGATGGTGTCATTCTCGTAGAGCTTGTATGTGGTGGGAATGTGGACCACCGTGGCATAGCGATAGTCAGCCCCGTCCCAAATGAGAGTGCCGTTGGTATGGGTCCGGCTCACTCTCACGCTGTTTTGGCTTGAGGTGTGAATGACAGGCATTACTGTGGAAAAATTTTTTGTGCAGTTCAAAACCACACCGACAACCCCTTGTGGGGATATTACCGCCATGTCGGGAAGAACACCTTGGTCTGTTCCTTTGTTAATCATGATATAGTTGGCCCGCTTGGTCCAGGAGTTTTTCACAACCTTGGCTTCGGTATACGTGTAACGGTGGCTGTACACGGTGTCGTCGACTATGAACGACTGGTTGGTGTATGAAAAAAACGACTCTTTCAGGCATTCACGAAGTTGTGCATTCTCTGCCGCGAGTTTCTCGTTCTCGGATTTCAAATTGAAATATTCTCCTACCGAATTAATCCGGGATGACCACGAACCGGTTATGGCGGTGGTCCAATTAAGGAGAACCGACCGCTGATAGTTGGTGTTTTGAACCAACAGCACAATACAAACTCCCATCAATACGATGAAGCAAATCACGTAGTCCAGTCGTTTCAGGAGTTCAAACAGGTGTCGCATTTCTAACGGTAAAGGAATTTGTCGATGGCTTGGATGGTGTCGTCGATTGCAGTTTGCAGGTCGTCGTTGATTATCGTGATGTCGAACGACGGTGCCTCGCCGAGTTCGATGGCGGAGCGGCCAAGCCGTTTCATGATGGCCTCTTCGGTCTCTGTGCCACGCTGCCGGAGCCGCTGTTCGAGCACTTCGATGCTCGGAGGCATCACAAAAACAGAGAGTGCGGCATCACCGAAATGCTTTTTCAGCCGTTTGCCGCCGTTCACGTCGACATCGAACACTATCACGTGGCCATTGTCCCAAATGCGAGTGATTTCTGACTTGAGGGTTCCGTAGCATACCCCTTGATACACCTCTTCCCATTCGAGAAATTCACCGTCGGCGGCCTTTTGTTTGAAAACGTCGTTTGATATAAAGTAGTAGTCGACGCCGTCGCGTTCGCCTGCGCGCGGACTACGCGATGTGGCCGATATGGAAAACTCAAAACAGTCGTAATGTTTGGCCAGCTGCTTTATAATAGTGGTTTTACCCGAGCCCGACGGGGCTGAAAAAAGAATTGCTTTACGATGGTTCATGGTTTCAGAACTTTCGGTCAAGTATTTTGTTGAAGGTTTTCACCTCGATAGAATCCATGTTCCAATTATACTGTTGGGCGGTCTCACTGACGAAGGCCATCGCTTCACTGCGGTCGTCAATAGCGTTCAAACGAAGGATGAAATCGGTGTAGGCCCTCATGTTGTTGTGGAAAAGTGCCCCGACAAAGCTGAATTTGTCGTTAATGTTTATCACAGTGCGAAGGTCAGACACTTTTTGGGTTGCCACTTTTTGCGAGATGTGGTCGACGACGCTGGGGCGGTCCTGTCCAAATTTGTCGCCGATTGTTTGTGTGGGTTTTGTATCAGTGTTTTTTTGAAGATAGTCAAATAGCGATGGTTCCGGAGCGGGTGCTTCGGCGGCTTTTGTATCGGGCTTTGTTTTTGTTTCGTCGCTCGCTTCGTTCATGCCGTCCTCGCTGTCCTCATGGCTGGGAGTGGGCTGAGGTGACTCTTGTGGGCTCTCTTCCTCGGCTGATTCTATCTGGGGTTCAACGGTGTCGATGCTCTGCTTTGAATCAATGGGGGTTTCTGGTTTCTCATCAAACAAACCGCCGTAGGTCTTGTCCTCGATACCGGCCATTACGGGTTCAGACACGCTTTCGATTGTATGGGTGGCTGGTTCTGGGGCGAACAAGGGCTCGGTTTCAGCTGTTTTATTTATTTCGTCATTTGGTTTGTTCTCCGCTGTTGTGTCCACGGACTCTGGCTCGTGTCGGCCGGTTTCGCTTTCCTGGCATGAGACCTCGTTCTCGGGCTTTACAGACGTTGTTGAAAATGTGCTTGCGCAAACATAGATTGACCGCAGTTTCTCCAAAACGATGTCTCTCTCTATCAAAGAAATTTCATCGGAGCGAGTTGATATTGTGTCGAGATAGTCACACAACGACCTCAATTCACTTATCAGATTATTTGTGAACGCCATAGTAACATTTAATAAATTTATTAAAAATCAACTTCTTGTCGCCCAACCCCGGGGGCAATATAGTTTTGTAAAAGTACGAAAATAATACAACCTGATACTAATACTGTACCAAATTTTTATTGTATCAGGTTTCCGCCCCCACGATTGTCACTTTTTGTCACTTCTCACCCTCCCTCTTATCGCGACTGTTCCTTGTAATAATGATAAAGGGGGACTGCTTGAGCAATCCCCCCTCAAATTTGTCGAATGACTATCGGCCTTTGGTCGTCATTCGCGCACTATCTTGGACGTGCCTACAAGGGTGTTGTCCTTATAGATGCGTACAAAATAGATTCCGCTGGCATAGGGACTCAGGTCGATGGCTGTTGTCGAACCCGTCAATTCGCTACGCTCGAGACGGCGGCCATAAAGGTCGAGCAGTTCAACGGTAGCGTTGTCGATACCGTCAATGCTGATAGTGACCACACCGGCAGTCGGGTTAGGATAGATGCTGGTTTTTACTGTCGCAACATCGTCTATGCCATTCACTTCAAGTACTACCAGGTTCAGCACCACAGTGCTGTCGCAGCCGTAGGTGGTCTGGAAATTTAACGTGTCGCGATACATGCCTGCGTTCTGCTGTGGCTCCACGTAGAAACCGTTGTCGCCGTAGGCCTCGCCCACATTGACCTGGGCGTTGATGCGCGAAACCGTCGAGTAGTGCACCGTAAGGTCGAGGGTTATGGTCTCGCTGCAGCCCTCGCTGTTGGTGGTGGTGTAAGTGGGCAGATTGGTGCTGGTAGTATAGGTATTGCCATTGCGCCACGTGTAGCTGTCGCAAACCTCGACAACGTCGACGCTGCTGCTGCTGTGTCTGACGGTGAGGTTTAGTGTTACCTGATTGTCGCAGCCGTTCACATCGGTAGATGTGGGCTGATAGGTGCCGCTGGTGGTGTAGGTGGTGCCGTACCACACGTAGCTGTCGCACACATCCTGCATCTCGGTCGAGGAGGTGCTATGGTTGATGGTGAGTATCAAGTTCTGCACTTCGGGACATCCAGCCGCATTGGTGCCGTTGACGCTGTAGGTGCCGGAGGTGGCGTAAGTCTGGCCGTTGACAGTCCAGGTGTAGCTGTCGCAAGCGCTCTCGGCAACCGTGGTGTTGGTGCTGCGGTTGATAGTGAGATTAAGCGTCTGCACATCGGGGCATCCAGCTGCATTGGTACCTGTTACACTATAGGTGCCGCTTTGAGTGTAGTTCTGTCCGTTCCAATCATAGCTGTCGCAAGCCGCATAATCGATTGACGAGGCTGTGCTGTTATTGATGGTGAGGTGCAACGTGTTGATGTCGGGACATCCGGTTGAAGCATTGACATCGGTCAAAGTATAGTCGCCGCTTTGGGTATAGGTGACACCGTTGAGACTCCACGTGTAGGTGTCGCAAGCGGTTTGGCTGACATCGTTGCTTGAACCATGGTTGATGGTAAGCACCAGTGTCTGCTCATCAGGGCAACCATTCGCGTTTGTGCCGCTGTTGGTGTAGGTACCGCTGACCGTGTAGGTCTGGCCATTGGCATCCCATACATACTCGTCGCATGCAACCTGTGTTGTGTTGCTCGACGTGCTGTTGTTGATTGTCAGGTTAAGCGTCTGCACGTCGGGGCAGCCATCGGCATTGGTGCCGGTGATGCTATAACTGCCGCCTACGGTATAGGTCTGGCCGTTGGCCGACCAGGTATAACTGTCGCAAGCAGTCTCGCTGACTGTGGTTGAGGTGCTCTGATTGATAGTCAGGTGCAGTGTCACCACACTGTCGGCTCCCAACGAGTTTCCGCCGGCGATAGTGTAGCTGTAGTCGCCGCTGGCAGTGTAGGTTGTGCCGTGCCATAGATATTCATCGCAAGCTGTGGCGCTCTCCTCGCCGAATGAGGTTCCGGCGACCGACACGGTCACTGTTGTGCTGGTCGTGGTCTCGCAACCCTCGGCACTGCGTCCTACCACAGTATAGTTGGTGCTTGTTGAGGGCGACACAGTTATCGTGGCCGATGTCTCGCCTGTCGACCAGGTGTAAGTGGCGGCGCCGCTGGCTGTGAGTGTGGTGCTTTGCCCCTCGGTTATGGCCACATTGCCGGTGATTGCCACATCTGGCGATTGGTTGATGGTGAGGTTGAGCGTGTAGATGCTGTCGCATTCGCCGTTGACGGCGTTTTCGACGGTGTGAGTATAGGTGCCGGTTGTCGAGTAGGTCTGGCCGAACCAGGTATAGGTGTCGCAGGCCGACATAGTGATAACGGCAGTCAAGTCGGTGCACTGCTCATACCACACGGCAAAGAGTGTCATGTTGCCCGTCGGGGTGACCGATGCGCCATTTTCATATACCACTTCGCCATCGCTGCTGGTGGCCCAGCCGGTGAAAGTGGCAGTGCCGTTGGTGAACGCGTTGACCGTAAGCGTGGTCGACTGTCCGCTGCACACCTGCAGGTCATCCATCGTGCCAGTGCCGCCGTTGGCATTGAAGGTGATGGTGTAGTTCGGCAGGATGGTGAGGTTCAACGTGGCCACGCTGTCGCAACCCGCCGCCGAAGTAGTAGTGTAGGAATATGTGCTGGAGGTGTTGTAGGTTGTGCCGTTCCACTCATAGCTGTTGCAAGCTTCCACAGTTATCGGGGCAGACTCTATCGTGCCGACTACATTCAATTCGACGAGGTTGCCGGTGCCGGTGGTGAACTCTTCCACAAGGTATTGCACGCCCTCGGTGGAGGTGTTGACGTTTTCACCGTTCAGAGTGTAGGAGCCGTTTTGACAAACCTGGTCGGTGCGGGCAATTATAAGGTCTGTTGCATTGGATGGGAATTCAATGTCATCGACCCAGGCAGCATTCGATACACTGTTGCCTCCGGGACCGCCACCACGGGTGAAGGCGAACTTGTAAACGTGCGTGCCGGCCGATACTGGATAGGCAACGCGTGTCCATGTCGTTTGTGTGGAGCCGGTACCCGCAATCTGTGCGGTCTGCACTCCATCGATGTACAGGTACAGATAACTGTTGTTTCTTGCGGAGGTCAGATAGTAAAATCTAACGCTGTCGTCGACCGTCGAAGTCCACGTGTAGCTCATCTCGGATGTTCTGTTGGCAGAGAGACCGTTGTATGACCTCATGCTGTAGCTTGCCGAATGATATTTGCTGTTGTCGCAATACCACGGATATGTTCCGCCCGTCCAGTCGGTGACATCGTTGTCGTTGAAGTCCTCAACGGCTGAAGCTCCGCTCACCAGCAGGCGAACCTCTTCGTTGTAGGTGTATGAATCATTTGCAACATTAAGTGTGAAAGGAATGGTCACGTTGTCGGGCATCTGTGCATCGACTGTGGCGGTGAAGCTGTAGTTCACCGTGCCGCCAACGGCGAGGTTGAACGTGTAGGGGCCGCCGGAGACTTCAACCAGCGGGAAGTCCTCGGTGAAACTCATGGTCACGTTGTCCATGGCCATGTGGCCCTGGTTTGTCATAGTGACGTTGCAGACGGCGCTCCCACCCGGTGACACCTGCGTCGGGTTCCAGGTGTAGGAAACCACTGGCAGCGGGGCGTTGACAACAGTGTTGAGCGTCACCACGGCAGGTGTTTCGCATCCCGTCCAGCTGATAGTGGCTGTCAGGGTGACGGGCATCTGGTCGGTGCAGCTTGCATCGGCCTGAACGCTGAACACGCCATTGAGTGTCTGTGTGGCCGAGGCGTTGAGCGAGGCGAGGCTGTAGTTGCCGCTGGTCACGGTCACATGGTCGTTGTCCGAGGCGAACGAGATGGTGATGTTGCTGGCCGTCTCGGTGCCCACGTTTTCAAGCTCGAGGCTGTAGGTTGACGACTGACCCACATAGAGGGTGTTGTCCTCGGTCAGGCTGTTGGCCATCACGTATGGGCCGGACGGCACAATCACGCTGACCGTTGCAAAGGCGGTCTTGTACTGCTGTGCCGATGCGGCCACCTCGTAGGTTCCCACGGCAAGGCTCGACGGCAGCGTGAGCGTGGCCACTCCCGAGGCGTTCGCAAATGCGGCAGCAACCAAGTTGTAGCTCCCGCTTCCGGTTGTCATAGCCACGTATGCGTATGGCACCGCTGTCACCGCCAGCTCGGTTGTTCCGGCTGTGATGGTCGAGGCCACCGATACCGTCATGTCGTCGGGCGTGGTGAGCCACGGGGTGATTGACGGGTCGCCCATCAGGTGATATATTTCCCAATAATATTGCGGGAAGTTGTAGCCTCCGCTTGATCCGCCCGTCTGCACGGCATTGTTGCCAGCCATTATCATAGAACCGAGCGAAGTGTGCCATGTGCTGAAGTTCTCACTGTGAGTATGGCACATCAAGTCGTACGAACCCGGATAGGTTGAGTTTATGTCAAGGCTCATCGAATAGCTGATGCTTGAGCGGTAGCCTACCGACCAGTAGAAGTCCTGGTTCCAGTAAGAATAGTCGCTTGCTCCTATATATGCCACCGCTCCCGCGTTGCTTTTCCTCAACAACGTTTCGCCGAAACATGAAGGACGCGTGAAGGTGTTGGTCAGGCAGCAGTTGCCTATCATCACACCGTATTTTCCCGTATTGGTCATCGAGTTGGCCTGTGTCGAGGTGAGTTCGGGACAGTACCATTCATTGGTGTCGCCGTGGGCTGAATAGTTGATCCAGCCAGCACCTGTGTTGTATTTTGTGCGTATAGTGGCCGACTGTGTGCATGAGCTGCCGCCATTGGTGGCCATCGTTACATTGGTTGGCAGCGTCGAGGCTCCGGCAGGATACCTGGATGTCCTGTTCTTGTAGTACGACACACTGTTGAACGGATAAGGTGAGTCACCGTTCACATAGTGGTAGACCACATAGTCCTGCGTCGGGTCGGAGATGCCGTAGGCGTTGTCACTTGTCGAGCCATTATCAACACCCGAAATCACTATCGAGGTGTTCAGATAGCTTGGGTCGCTGAATGTGTATTGCTCGTATGTCAGGGTTTTCTCTATAATGTTCTGGAGGTCGGTTGCCGTACGAGCCGAGAAACGTCCATAATAGCAGTCGGGAAGATTGTCGCCACTGGTCCACGTGAAGTAGTACAGGTCGGTCGGGTGTTCGTTGGTATTGCCCGACATAGTGCCATCGCTGCTCGACAGCTGCGTCGTGAAAGCAGGTACCAAGGCACCTGTCGGAGTGGCATTGCTGCTCACCGACGACGCGGCGTCGCCAACCAGCAGCACAAAGGTCGGGGCGGGAGTCTCGGTCGTGGCGTTGTCGTATTGCGACTTCAAATAGCTGGCTATCGAGGTTGTGGTGGTCCCCACGTTGGCATCGCTGGTATATACCACGTCAATCATGAACCCTTTGCGTTTCTTCCAGTTGATGTAGTTGGTCAGGTTGGTGTTGCCGCTGAAAGTGCTGCCGGCGACTACCAGCATACGTATGGGGGCGCCGGTATATGCGGCCTCTTTGCGCGGCAGTGTGTTCATTGTGGCTGCGGCTGCGAAAGCGGGCGAATAGTGCAGCTCCTGCATGTTCTCCGTCGCGGCCTGGTCGGCATTGACGTAGGTGACGGTCACATCCACGCTGCGGCACACAACCAGCTTGTTCGACACGGGGTTGTACTGTACCGGTGCGAAATGCAGCACCGCCAGGTTCTGGTTGCGGGCCACGCCAATGCGTTCCACCGTCACCAGCTCCTCGCCGTAATAAGCATCCGTCGTGTATGTCGTGCGGTTCATCGTCAGCGTGTAGGGCGACGTGTCCGATTTTCTGCGCGGTGCCTGCACCGGCATAATCGTCTCGCTCAACCCTATCGCGGCACCATCGATGGTGTCGTAGCGTGCATTGGTGGCCTTCACTGTCAGTCCGTCGCACAACGGAATTTCAAGCATGTGGCCGAACTGTGGCAATGACGGCATGCCGACGTTCTTCGTCTCGGCGAAGCCTGACATCTGTAAGACGTTGTAGTCCACGTCCAGATAACTGACGGTTTCCACGCTGGGCACCGGCGCGGTGAGCGTCATCCGGATTGCAGAGTAGTCGCTCTGCGAAACCGAGTAGTTCTGCTGGGCTTGTGCAAGACCTGCGGTCAGCAAACCCAAGAGTGCAAGAAAATAGAATTTTTTCATATTGTTGATTATTTAAGTTTTTGCAAAAAGTGACTGCAAATGTAGGAATAAATTTCTATATATGTGCATTTTTTTGCAAAAAAACATCGCCTTAAAAAAAACATTTGTTAATTAAGTGTTGATAACCCACCATTCAGAAAAAAAATTGTATCTTTGCAAACTCATTGTTTGTGTACCGTGGAGAATAATTTTGACACAAAGATACAGTTTAGTGGCTTAAAGCCAGGGTGTTACGAGTACGAATACAGGTTTGACGGTGCGTTCTTCTCGCGGTTCGAAAACGACGATTTGAGAGAGTGTAGTGTTGATTTCAAGGTGAAGCTTGAGCGAAAAGAGAGGTTGCTGGCGTTCGACTTGTCGTTTGAGGGTGAGACGGTGCTGGAGTGCGACCGCTGCCTGGAGAAGATGAGGGTGCCGCTGCAAGGCGAGGCGAGCCTGTTCGTGAAATTCGGCGAGGCAAAAGAGTGCGACAACGAGGACGTGGTATACCTGCCTGATGGCGAGAGCGAGATTGACTTGGCGCAGTGGATGTATGAATACGTAGCAGTGGCGGTGCCGATGGTGCATATCCACCCCGACGACGAACATGGAAACCCCACTTGCGATCCGGCAATGATGAAATACATCAACACCACCGAGCAGGAAGACAATCACGGCACCGACCCCAGATGGGACGCACTGAAAAAACTTAAAGACGAATAATAACAAACAAAAAATAAATAATTATGCCACATCCAAAACACAGATTCTCACAGACGAGGACTGCCAAGAGAAGAACTCATGACAGTTTGGAGAAAGCCCAGCTGACCACGTGCAGCAATTGCGGCGCACAGATTATGACTCACCACGTATGCCCCGAATGCGGTTACTATCGCGGTAAACTCGCAATCGAGAAAAACGTCGAGGCATAAGCCCACACGCAATCTTTCTCAACCTCAACATTCGCAGAGCCGTGCAACAGCCGTTGCGCGGCTCTGTTTTTTCGGCCTACTGCTGACTTTTTTTCACTGGCCATAGACTATCGGTGTGTTTTTTGCGTTATTCCATCATTGACTAACATTGACAAAACTATGAAGAAAATCCTTATCGCTGTGGCATTGGCCTCGCTGGGGTTCACCTCGTGTGTCACCCTGGGCAAGTATGAAGACCTTGAAAGTCGCTACAACCAAGTGACAAAAGACCGCAACCTCGCAAAACGCGAGCTGAAGGAGCTGAAAGAAGAGAACGCCGAGCTGCAACGGCTCAACCAGTCGCTCACCGTAAGCAACCAGGACCTCGCCGCAGCCAACCAACTGAACGAGCGTACCCTTGACAGTATGCGACGCGAACTCGAAAAGTCACGTCACGCCTACGACACCACACTCGAGAACTACATGCAGCAGCTTTCGGGCAAAAACCGCGACCTTGCCAAGACGCAGAAGCAGCTCACTGACAGCACCCGCGAGCTGGAGGAGAAAGAGGCCGCCTTTAGATCGGAAGAGCACACGTCTGA
>ERZ842401.5512-NODE-5512-length-13991-cov-3.158510_pt1 | contig 13991 bp, 12 predicted proteins | sample MGYA00521270_ERZ842401 | MGnify/ENA primary metagenome ERZ842401 (study PRJEB31892, sample SAMEA3878208) | bioreactor metagenome | biome: Moose rumen | place: Sweden | collected 2011-10 | study: EMG produced TPA metagenomics assembly of the PRJEB12797 data set... | reverse complement strand
TAATTGGAATATTCAAAAAATACAAAAACAATATTAAGGAAGGTAATCATATTTTACTAGTAAATCCATCTAATTCTGGCAATTTAGGAACTATTATTAGAACATCAATTGGTTTTGGAATTAATAACTTAGCGATTATCAAGCCAGCTGTAGACATATATGATCCAAAAACAATAAGAGCTACAATGGGTGCTTTATTCCACATTAATTTTGAATATTTTAATACATTTGAAGAATATTATAATAAATATCTAAATAATAATCTTTATTGTTTTATGCTTAAAGGGAAAGATTATTTAAGTAATACCAAATTTATTGAACCATTCACTTTAACTTTTGGCAATGAAGCTACTGGATTAAGTGATGATTATTTAAATTTTAATAGTGTTTTAATTAAACAAACACAAAAAATCGATTCTTTCAATTTACCAATTGCTTTATCTATTGCTTGTTATGAAGCAACAAAAGATAAACTATAAAAAAACTGGCTTTATATGCCAGTTTTTTATATTTAATACATAAATGGATTAAAATTAGTATCAGGATCTAAATCTAATATAAATTCAGTCATTAAATCAATAATATCTTGAACATCTTTTAATGAGCAAACTTCTACTGATGAATGCATATAACGTAAAGGAATGCTAATTAAGAAACAAGGTATACCAGCTTGACGATGGAATATTTCATCAGTATCGGTAGCCGTTTGTTCAGGAGTTGCTTTCACTTGGTAAGCAATATTTAATTTTTTGCAAGTTTCTTTCATCTTTTCAAGAATAACTGTATTCATTTCTGATCCAATAGTAAGCACAGGGCCTTTACCTAAAGCAACACTTCCAGTAAGATTTTCCCGATACTCTAGGTCACTAGCATAACATACATCTGTTATTAAGGCAATGGTTGGTTTAACATTATCCGCTGCAGCCATCGCTCCACGATAAGTCGTCTCTTCTCCAACAGTTGAAGATGCATAAACACCATTCTTTCCACCACGTTCTTTAACGTTTTTTAAAACCTCTAAACAAATAAATGCCCCAAGACGATTATCTAAAGCTCTTCCACTTAAAAATCCATTAGCAAGTTCAACATAAGTATTCATATGTATAACAGGGTCCCCTATTGAAACAAGTTTCAAAGTTTCTTCTTTGTTAGATGTTCCTAAATCCAATACTAAATCTTTTACAAGTAGTTCTTTTTTACCCATATCAGGAACATATCCGATGACACCAGGAACATAATTGATATTACCATCTTCTTTATGTATTACATTAACATGTTGTCCAGCATACATATATGGCCTAATACCACCATTACGTTGCATTTTGATTGTTCCATTGTCTAGCACTTTGTCCACAACCAATGATATTTCATCAATATGACCGGATAATAATATTTTCATTTTACTATCAGGATTTATAACATTCACAACATTTAAAGAATGATGAGTCAATACTTTATCACTATAAGGGGCCATTTCCTTAATAATCTTTTTTTGGATTTCTAATTCGTTACCTGATGGTGATGGTGTGCTTATTAATTCTAATAAAAAATCTTTATTCATAATATACATCCTTTTTTAAGCTGGATCGACCTTTTTCAAATTTGGATCGATAACTTTTTTAATTGTTTTTTCTTCTTTTTCCCAATAATTATAAAAATCTTTCCTAATTAGTTTCCCATATAATAGAGAATCTTTATTAATAGATTCAACTAAATTATCATTTTCATCATAAAAACCTTGAAATTCATAACCAGCAACCCTTACTTTAGGGACTAATAATTTTTCCTCAAACTCTAAAGTATCATTAAAATCTGATAAAATAACTCCAGGAATATTATCTATTGCATATTTTACTCTAAACGATTGCCAGTGGAAAACAGTTTCTGCGGTAAAATATAAAAGCTTTGCGGTATCAACTAAAGATGCCCAACTTGATTCAAAGAAATCATCAGCGTAGTTATATGGAATAAAAGTTGTACAATGCTCATCATTTCTCCACCAGGCAAAAAACGTTACCAAAAAGTTAATGAAGTCTACAAATTTATCATTATGTAAACAATATCCAATAAATTTATCTTCACTTTGATCAACAAGTTTACTTCCACGATTAACTTCTAAAAAATATTTATGGAAAGCAAAACCTAAGCCATAACAATTATCTTTTCCATCACTATTCCAATCTAAAGCAAAGTTAATAAAATCTTCTTTTGAATAAATATTTTTATTCTCTAAATCATTTTTACCACCATGATTCAAAATGAAATCATAGAATTCACCATAAAATTCATTAATTAAATGTCTTTTATTAAGCCAAAAATCTTTACCAATTTCATGATCTTTAAATAATAATTTAACTTTCATAAATCTTTATACCACTCTTTATCATCTTTCTTAATACTTCTTTTACGTTCATAACATCTAAAAAGTTATAAGCATTAACTTTTTTATTTATAATCTCACTTAATTCATTTGCAAGAGCTATGACATCAATATCTTGATGACTATCTACTAATAGTTCTATACTACTATCTTTCTTTTCTGTAGATGTAGCATAATCACCGAACAATATACAGAAATCAACATTATATTGTTTTAATGTTTTAGAAAACTTATTTTTTATTTCCTGTACATGAATACTAAAAATTCCTTTTTCTTTATAAATGTAATTTTCTAAAATATTAAATATTTTTTGATATTTGTCTTTGTTCTCGTAATTCGTTTCGTTCTCATACCTTTTATATGTTCTTAAAGGCATGCCCAAAACAATAGACGCTTCATTTTGTGTTAATGATCCACTAATTCTAAGTTCTTTTAATGTCATATTACACCCCACTATATTATTATATTATTATAAAGATTGATTTTTGTCAAGAAAAAAAGTGCCAAATCGTGTCAAAATAAAAAGATTAATTTATATATTTGATAAATTTTTATTTTGAAGTAATAAAAAAACGGGTTTCCCCGTTTTAATAAATTTATTCAATCTTCTTAATCTTTAACCCATCATAATAGTCAACTACATAATTTTTATAAGGTTCAATTTCAGAAGAGATTATCATTTTTGCAATTTCTGTTTCTACGTTCTTTTGAATAAACCTCTTAATAGGACGTGCTCCATAAGTAGTATTATAACTATTATCAATAATATATTCTTTTAAATCACTTGAAAACTCAACATTAATGTTTTGACCTTTTAATCTTAACTTCAAATCATTAAGCATTTTATCAACGATCTTTATTTGAACATCTTTTGATAATGGATTAAACATAACAATTTCATCAATTCTATTTAAGAATTCCGGACGGAAATGAGCTTTTACAATATTCATGACTTCCTCAGTTGCTTCATTATAATTACTACTACCATTATTAGCATGATCAAGTAATACTTCACTTCCTAAATTAGAAGTCATGATAATTATAGTATTTTTGAAATCGACTGTATGACCTTGAGAATCAGTAAGTCTACCATCATCTAATATCTGTAAAAGAATATTAAATATATCATGATGAGCTTTTTCTATTTCATCAAATAATACAATTGAATAAGGTTTTCTTCTTACAGCTTCAGTAAGTTGTCCACCTTCATCATAGCCAACATATCCTGGTGGAGCACCAATCAATCTAGATACTGAATATTGTTCCATATATTCAGACATGTCAAAACGAACGATGTGTTGCTCTGAATCAAATAATGCTTCAGCTAAGCTTTTACATACTTCAGTTTTACCAACACCAGTTGGACCCAAGAATAAAAATGAACCAATTGGTTTATTTTCATCTTTAATTCCGGCTCTTTGACGGATTATAGCATCACTAACAAGTTCTAATGCATTATCTTGACCAATAACTCTTTTTGATAAAGTTTCTTTTAATGTAAGGATCTTCTCTCGATCACCTTTTACTAATTTATCTACAGGAATTTGTGTTGCTAAAGATATAATATGGGCAATGTCAGTTTCAGTTACAACTTCCGAGATTAATCGATCATTTTTAGTTTCTTCTTTAAAATCTGCTAAATCTTTTTCCAATTTAGGAATAATACTATATTGTAATTTTCCAGCTTTTTCATAATCACCATTTAACATTGCATCAATAGAATCTTTACGGGCTTTATCAAGTTCTAATTGTTTAGCCTTAATATCTTCAACTTCTTTTTTCTCTTTTTGCCATTTATTATATAAATCTTGTTCTAAAGATTTTTTCTCGCTTAATTCACTTTCAATTTTTTCTAATCGATCACGACTTTGAGCATCTTTTTCTTTCGATAAAGCACTCTTTTCAATTTCTAATTGTACGATTTGTCTTTTTACTAAATCAAGTTCATTAGGCATAGAATTCATTTCTGTTCTTATTGATGCACAGGCTTCATCAATTAAGTCAATTGCCTTATCTGGTAAGTATCTATCAGTTATGTAACGATTAGAAAGAGTTGCTGCTGCCACAATTGCATTATCACTAATTCTAACTCCATGGAATAATTCAAATCTTTCCTTTAACCCTCTTAAAATACTAATAGTATCATTAACAGTAGGTTCATCAATCATTACTTTTTGGAAACGTCTTTCAAGAGCCGTATCTTTTTCAATATAATTACGATATTCATTTAATGTAGTAGCACCAATGCAATGTAGCTCCCCTCTAGCCAACATTGGTTTTAACATATTTGAAGCATCTAGTGCTCCATCAGCTTTACCCGCACCAACTATTAAATGAATTTCATCGATAAATAAAATAATCTCTCCATTACTATCACGAACTTTATTTAATACAGCTTTTAATCTTTCCTCAAATTCTCCACGATACTTCGCACCAGCTACTAGTGCTCCCATATCTAGTTCGTAAATATGACATCCCTTTAAATTATTAGGTACATCTTCTTTTACAATACGATTAGCTAAACCTTCAATAATAGCAGTTTTACCAACCCCAGGTAAACCAATTAATATTGGGTTATTTTTTGTTTTACGAGCCAATATTTTAATAATTCTTAATATTTCATCTTCCCTACCAATAACAGGATCTACTTTACCACTTTTAACTGCTTCAGTAACATCCCTACCAAACTTTTCTAGAATCTTTTCATCTTTTGAATAATCTTCCATTTCCATATAATTATTTCCTCCTCTTATAATAAGTATTTATCTTCATTTATAAATTAGCACTCTAACACCTCAAGTGCTAAATATATTATAGTCTTATTTTTTTATAGTGTCAATAATGATTTTTAAAAAATTACACAATTTATTAAAATGTCATTTCAAACAAAAAGTGCTCTTACACGAACGTAAAAGCACAATTTTTTATTATTGACTAATTTTGCCTGGATTTAATATATTATTTGGATCAAACACCTTTTTGATTCCTTGCATTAAAGCAACTTGAGTTGGGCCTAACATTTCTTTCATGTATTCTTTCTTGGCATAACCAATACCATGTTCACCGGATACAAGTCCACCAACCATTTTAGCTTTCTTATACATTTCATCAAAAACATTTGCCAAAATGTTTTCAAATTCTTCAGGAGTATAATCATCACGACAAATATAGATATGAAGATTACCATCGCCAGCATGACCAAAACTTGGAATTCTAATATTATATTTTCTCGATAATTCATAAGTGAATTTAATGTAATCAGCAACTTCACTACGAGGAACGACTACATCGCATTCATCCATTTGTGATGTGGAAGCTTTGATAGCTTCTAAGAAAGATCCACGAGCTTTCCATACTGAATCTTTTCTTTCATCAGTATCAACAATATAAGCATCAATTGCTCCTAATTTATCAACACACAAAGCAGCTGCTTTTTCATAATTTGCTCTTAATTCATTCTTATCAGCACCTTCAAATGTTAATAAAATATATGAATCGCTCTTAGTGTCAGGGAATTTTCTCCCTAAATATTCTTCTGCGAATAATATTGTATTTCTTACGAAAAATTCAATCGCTATAGTATTAACTTTGGCTTTAATTATTTCTGGTACCGCACTAATTCCTTCTTCTTGAGTCTTAAAAGGAACAAGTAAACTTAAAGTTTCAGCTGGTTTCGGAATAACTTTTAATATAGCTTTAGTAATAATTCCTAAAGTTCCTTCAGAACCAATCATTAAATGTTTTAATGAATAACCAGTAGAGTCTTTAACAACTTTCTTCCCAAAATATTCGATATCGCCATTTGGTAAAACAACTTCAAGTCCCATAACCCAATCACGAGTTGTCCCATATTTAACAGCTCTCATACCACCAGCATTAGTACTAATATTGCCACCAATAGTAGCAGTCTTTTCACCTGGGTCAGGAGCGTAGAAATACCCACGTGGTTCAACATATGAATAAATATCCATAAGTAATACACCAGGTTCAACAGTTAAAGTCAAATTGCTTTCATCAAGTTCTAAAATATGATTCATCTTAGTTGTATCAATAACTATTCCCCCAGCAAGTGGTACACAAGCACCAACTAAACCAGTTCCACTACCACGACAAACAACTGGGATTAAATTGTCATTAGCATATTTCAATACTTTACTGACATCTTCTTTAGATCTTGCAAAAACCAAGGCATCAGGCATGTGTCTACAAGTGCCTAATTCATCTTTACCATAATCTTCACCAATTTCATCACCAAAGAAACAATAACCAGGTTCAAAAACAGACTTTAAATATTCAATATCTTTATTATCAAATTTCTTATAATTAGTATTATACATATTAAATGCCTCGTTCTTTCTTAATTGACTCAATCAATTTTGGAACAATTTGGAAAACATCACCAACTATTCCATAATGAGCAACATCAAAAATAGATGCTTGAGGATCATTATTGATAGAAATAATTAATTCACTACCATTCATTCCGGCCACAAATTGAACAGCACCGCTAATACCTAAAGTAATTATTAATTTAGGAGCAACAGTTTTACCACTTAATCCAATTTGGAATTTAGCATCTTTTAATCCACTTTCAACTAAAGGACGTGAACAAGCTACAACTCCACCTAATAAATCAGCTAATTCTTGAGCCATAGCAAAATCTTCATCACTCTTAAATGGACGGCCAACAGCTACGATAACATTTGCTTCACTTATGTCCACAACTTTTTCTTTTGGTTTAATTGATAAAAGAGTAATTGTGGAAGCGAGATCTAAATGACTTGTTTCCATATAAACTTTTTCGCCAAATGGTTTAACTTTATCAGGCATCTTAAATATCTTATAACGAACAGTTGCCATTTGAGGACGAGTGTTAGTACAAATAATTTGAGCCATAACATTTCCACCAAAAGCTGGACGAACTTGAATAAGATCGGTATTTTCTTTCATACCTAAACGAGTGCAATCAGCAGTCAAACCAGTACGGAAATGAGCCGCAATCCTTGGAGCAAAACTACGCCCAAGTGGAGTACCACCATATAATACAACTGATGGTTTAACTTTATCAATAAAATCTATAACACATCGGGAATGTAGTTCGACATTAAAGTTTTTATATTCGTCACGTTCATAAATAAATAATTTATCAACGCCATATTCTAATATTAAATCAGAATATTTATTAACTTGTTCTTTATCACCAATTAAAATAGCATAAACAGGATGATGAGTTACACTAGCTAATTCTTTAGCTTTACCAATTAATTCAAATGAAACCGGATGAACATTATCTTGTTCAAGTTCCATAAATACACTAACACCAACCCATTCATCTTTGTTTATCTTTACTTGATCTTCAACTTCAATAAGTTGCATTACTCCTTGTGGACCTTTTCTTGCGCATATTCCACAAGTCTTACAACCAGCATTAATATCTAATTTATTATCTTTATATTCAATGGCACCAAAAGGACAAATTTTAATTAATTCTTGGGCATTTAAAGGAGTTACTTTAGATTGATCAATAATTAATTTTCTCATATTAATTACCTATAAATATTTGCTTTCTTTAAGAATATTAGTAAGTTGTTCTACAAGTTCTTCATTATTTCCTTTTAAAACAACTTTATTATTATTTCTATCAGGATTAAACATCTTTTCTACTTGAGTAGGTGAACCTTTTAGCCCATAATGATTTTCATCTTTATCATCTAAATCCATGAATGTTATTGATTTACATACATGATCTTTAAATTCAACACTTCGTTTGTATGATGGAAGGCGTGGTGTAACCGAGCCTTTATCAACAGTAATTAAACATGGATATTTTATCTCTAATGTTTCTAAAGTTTTATCCATATTAGCCCTTACTACGATACTATCTTCTTTTACTTCAATTATTTTGTCAACATAACAAGCATATGGAATACCTAAATGACTAGCCATTTCTGCACCAACTTGGGCGGTATCACCATCTGTTGTTTGTTTTCCACAGATAATCAAATCATAAGGAGCCATTTTCTTTACACCTTGACTAATAGTGTATGAAGTAGCCACAACATCAGCTCCACCAAATTTTCTATCAGTCATTAAAACACCATCATCACAACCCATCCATAAAGATTCTTGTAACACTTGACTAGCAGGAGGTGGACCCATAGTAATAGTACGAACGGTAGCATTATTTTGTTCTTTGATTTTCAAAGCCATTTCCAAAGCATACAAATCGTATGGATTCATCTTTGTATTATTTCCATCCCTTATAAGTGTACCAGTAACAGGATCAATTTTTACATCACTAGATGCTGGAACTTGCTTAATACAAACAATAATATTCATAATCATTTGCCCTTTCTTTATAATCAAAAAATTATTCAATGTTATATTTTAAAATGCCAATTTTTTTATATTTATTAAAACTATATCCATTAATAATATTAATAGGATATTTATCACACTCTATTGGATTAGTATATATTTTATTTACACCATTTTTTTTGAATTCTTTTAATAATTCAAAGAATAAAACTGATTCGATATTAATATCTTTAAATTCTCTACTTATTGCAATAAAAGGAAAATCAACTGTATCATTTTGTTTAAAAGCATTATGTAAACGAATGGAAGTTGCCGGTCCAATTCTCCCTTTGCTCTTTTTCAAAGCTTTAGCTAAACTCGGTGAAGCATAGCAAAAGCCAACTAATTTCTCATCCTTGTATATACTTACAGTATAATTATAATTAGTTAATTCACTAATAAACAAAGATAAACTATTAATTTGCTTATCCGTATACGGAGCAAAATATAAATCTTTTTGATAGATTTCATTAATTTCATTAGTTAATTTGATTCCATTTGCAATCATTTCAACTAATTCAGAATCATTATTAGGTTTTTTAATAACGAGGCCGTAATTATCTAAAATATATTTACACATTTTTTCATATCTTGGATCATCATAATTACTTATATCAAGATATAAAACATATAATTCCTTATCGACATTAAATCCATTTTCTAAGAAATATTTACTTACATATTCGTAGCAACAAGAACTAAAACAAGTCCCCATTGTATCAAAATTATCTAATAATAATCCATTATAATCCATCGATGAAAAACCAAATGGACCAACAATAGTATCAAGGTTATGACTAATTGCAAATTCTTTTGCTTTATCAAAGAAAATATCAAATACCGATTTATCGTCTATCATGTCAAAACGAGTAAACCGTAATTCTTTCTTATTATTTAAAGAATTATATCGATTATTAATGATAAATGCAAATCTCCCCACAACTTTATTATTATCATATATTAAAAATCTCGTAACGTCACAAAATGAAAAGCAATCATTATTTTTTAAAGAAAATATGCTATTTTCCTCACTATATAATTGAGGAACAAAATTAGGGTCATTTTGATGCAATTTACTTGGGAATTTAAAAAAATCCGATATTTCTTTACTTGTCTCTACTTCCTTAATTTTAAGCATATAATCACCATTATTTATTCATCGTCTTCATCTATTTCGTTTACAATTACTTTGATTAATTCAACTCGAACATCGTCAACTTTTAATATAGTAACATCTAAATTATTATAAGAGAATTTATCACCTTTTTTAGGAAAATGGTCTAATACTTCTGTGCACCACCCAGCAACGGTATCATATTCACTTTCAAAATCCTCTTCTTTATAGCCTATCTCTTCAAACATGTCTTCGATATTCATATCACCATCAATAACAAAGGTATTACCTTTTTTATTAAGGACATCTTCGTGAATATCATCCATTTCATCCCATATGTCCCCAACAACTTCTTCTAGTACATCTTCTAAAGTGATAATACCTAGCATACCACCAAATTCATCAAGGACAATTGCAATATGAGTACCAGTATCTTTAAATTCTTTTAATAAAGAAGTTAAAGATTTAGTTTTATGAACACGCAGAGGTTTAGTAAGCATATTACGAACGTTAATTTTTTCTTTTAATAAAGCCTTTAAAATTAACTTCTTGGTATTTAAAACTCCAATAATATTATCAATACGATCTTCATATACTAATATACGAGAATATTTAAAAATATTTTCATTATTTAATAGCTCTTTAATATCATTATTGATATCATAAGCAAATACATCAACACGAGGTGTTAATATTTCTTGACATGTGGTATCCTTGAATTCAATAGCTTGGCTAACAAGTTCCACAGTATCATCATCCACATACCCACCTTCTTTAACATCTTCGATTATGTTAATGAGTTCTCCACTTGTGGTATCATCGTCTTCTTCCTCTTCCTTTGGTGTCCAAATAGGAGAAATCAAATCAATTAATTTTGTAAAAACAAATACTAAAGGATTAAATATTAAATGGAAAGCATTAATAATTGGACTAAACAATATTGATGCTTTTGTACTATATTCTGTCAAAATAACTTTTGGTAATATTTCCCCAAATATTAAGATAACACCAGTAACAATTAAACTTCCATAAAAGGCACCAATTTTTGAATAATATTCAGTAAATAAAATGGTAGCCAAGCTTGATGTAGCAACATTTACTAAATTGTTACCAATGAGGATTGTGGAAATAAGAGATGGAAAATTCTCAGCCGTTTTCCAAGCTCTTTGAGCTTTTACATTTCCAGCTTCAGCCATTTTCTTTAATTTAATTTTATTAACACGAGCATAAACAATCTCACTACCTGAGAAGAAACTAGATAGAGCAACCAAAATAACAAGAAGTATAATAATAAGAGTAGTACTCATTATTTATTACCCTCCTCATCTCCAGTTCCTGATTCATCAATATCAGAAACAAGTTCTTCTAAGATATCTTTCATTGTAACCATACCAATAGTATGAGATTTTTGTTTTACTATCGCAATATGAGTTTTCTTTCTCTTAAATTGTTCTAATAATTCATCAATCTTTACTTGAGGAGAAACAACTAAAGGTGTTAATAAACAATCATCTATTTTTACATTTTTATTTTTCCATAATTCTTTTAAATAAGTTCGTACATGCAATATACCAATAATATTGTCAATACTACCTCGATATACAGGTATACGCGAATAATCAACTTTTGTTAAGAACTTTGGTAAATATTTATTATTACATTTATTTATATCTAGTGAAACTATATCATCCTTTTTAGTAAGAACATCGCTTACTACTTTATTACCAAACTCAACAGCAGCATATAGGATTTCTTCTTCTTCCTCATCTATTTCGCCCTTGTCTTGCTTGTCTTCAACAATATCATGAAAATACCTTTTATTTATATTCTCATCATCACTATTTAATCTAAATACTTTCTTGATTAAAAGCATTAATAAATTAAATAATTTAACAATAGGCCAAAGCAAAATATAAAAAGCATAAAGGAATATAGATGAATAAATACACCATTTATCACTATTTACTTTAGCAATATTTTTAGGTAATATCTCAGCGAATAAAAATATTAAAATAGTAACAATTATTGTACTAACAATTGTTCCGCTTTCACCCATCATTTTTACAAATAATAATGTGGCTAAGGTAGAAGCAGCAATATGCAAAATGTTTGTGGCAATAAGGATTGTAATAATAGCATCATCAAATTTTTTAATAATTTTCATGGCAACTTTAGCTAAACGATTACCATTATCACTCCAAGCCTCAATTCGATAAGCGTTACAATATGATAATGATGATTCCGTACCAGCAAAAAAAGCACTAAAGATAATTAACAAAAAAATGAGTATATAGGACAGAGGCCCCGAAGGATCAGTTAACATTTAATTTTTTCATCTCCTTTTATATATGTTAACGAAAATACGTCTTATATATTTTATCAAAAATATTTGTCATTGTCAATACAGGCTAAATAATAAAAAAGCCTTATAAAAACTATAAGACCTAGTTATATTATTATATTAAACTCTAATTATAAAAGATTGTGCATTAATAAAATAAAAGTTGATAATAATATTTACAATGCTATTTAATGAACTTTATCAAAAAGGTGACTATCAATAATTATATTTAAAGACTTTAATGCCTCAACATAACTTACATGTTTTATCAATAACTTTTCAGTACTATCAGTATAATCATTTTTGAAAAAATCTGTTTCTATAATTTCTTTTAAAAGAGCGGAAACATTCGCTTCATCCTGTGCTGAAACACATTTCTTATTCACTTTTCTATCTTCTCTAACACTATCAATAAGTGGTCTTAATTTCTCATTTAATTCAACTTTTGTAAGTATACAAGAAATATCATATATATGGCGTGAATTACGTTCTGTTTCATTACGCAAATAGTAATCACAAATTGCGAATACTTTGTCCACAAGTGTCCTTTCCAATGATTGCACCCTAATATCAAATGACATCATTTCTAACTCTGCAGCAAGGTCATTATTTCCATTACTTATTAGCCATGAGCCAATATAAGATTCAGCTTGTTGAAGTTCATCAGGGTAGGCTTTTTGAATAAAAACCATTTCAACTTTCAAAAATGGTTTAACAGCAGACGATGGGAAAAGAATAGGATATTCAATGTTGTAAACATTATAATTACTATGGCTATGTTTCTCCAAAAATTCCCTATTCATAAGTTTGAAACCTAATTCGTCACATACTTCAATTATTGCTTTATTTGCACTCTTTTTTTTACTTTGAGAAAAGTGATCGTTATCCAACGTTAAATCAATATCTTCAGAAAAACGATTTATGATTTTATAACACTTTGCAAGACTTGTTCCACCCTTGAACAATAGCCCAGGGATTTTAGAATTTAATGTTTTTAAAATTAACGTAACATAATAATCTTTTTCAACCAATGATCTTGATATTTTGTAATAAATACTTGTAGCTTCTATAGACTCAATGAATTTTTCCTTGTCATTATGCAATAACATTTAAAAGACCGCTCCCTATTAAGTTTTGTGTAGTTCTCGGTGGAAATTTCAAGGATAAATCAAGTAATTGCTTTCCAGTTATTCCATTTTCATCCATATAGTCAATTAGTATTTGCTTTGAAAAACTATTCAATTTTGTTTCCTTGCCAAAATCGTTGAACAATTGCAAAATAGTATATACTGATGCATTATCTTTATCTATTTTAAATCGTGAGCGTCGCAAGATAAATCTTCTGCCATGTATCGTAATCTCTCGACACTTTGCTGATTCGTTATTTGATACAACTTCAATAACAGCCGGTACTTGTGTTGTAACTGAAAAATCATTCAAAAGTTTAATTCCGCTATAAACACCGAAAATTTCACTTTCATTCAATAAATATTTTTTCTCTATAATAGATTCAACACTGATTGTGGACATCCCAAAAAAAGTCTTTTTAGGAATATAATATACACCTTTATCAAAATGATTTATTTCACCTTTTTCTACTGATTTTTTAATAAATCTGAAAACTTGAGCACGAGAATAGTCAGGAAAAAGTTTAAGAAATTCCTCTGTAAAAATAGGCTCGTTAACTCCAAAATTTTCTTTTACTCTTTCTATAAACATAATATCACCTCAATTATTATATTCTACTATCTAGATATATGATACTACTTTTAACTTTTCTTGTCAATATTAATCTAGAT
>ERZ842401.5511-NODE-5511-length-13998-cov-10.904755_pt1 | contig 13998 bp, 18 predicted proteins | sample MGYA00521270_ERZ842401 | MGnify/ENA primary metagenome ERZ842401 (study PRJEB31892, sample SAMEA3878208) | bioreactor metagenome | biome: Moose rumen | place: Sweden | collected 2011-10 | study: EMG produced TPA metagenomics assembly of the PRJEB12797 data set... | reverse complement strand
CAAAAGTCCTCTGCGCTATCGTAGTAGTTGAATTGGCTACCTCGTTCTAGTAATTCTATAGCTTCATTAATCGTTATTTCCATCTTCTTTATCACTTCCTCATACACTTTTCGTTTATCTGTGTTAATAGATTTCCGATAGTTCTTAACGTAATAGCTATTTCTGATGTATTCTTTTCCAACTTCTCTAGTCGCTCAAGTATATCTAAATCCACATCATAACTATTTTTGGAAAACTGTGTTATAATATTTGAGATAGCATCAAGTTGTTTCATTACATCAGAATCCACATCGGCGTTGTCCTTTGTGGGTTCTTTTGCTTCTTTCTCTTTCAATGTTACGTCTACTCCATATAGAGTTTTAATCAAAAGAATATCTGTATTTGATAGTGTTCCTCTCTCCTTAACTTTGCTGATAAAAGATTTTTCATGCCCTAAAGTTTTACCAAATGCTTTCTCTGATACTCCTACTTGTTCGATAATAGCATCAAGCCTGTTTACATCGATTTGCTTATAAGTTGATAGATTCATTTGTTTGTTCTCCTTTCGTTCTCCTAGGTTTCTCTTTTTCGTTCCATTTCTTCCACACATGATAAAGTGCATAGCTTACAGGCTTTTGAATAGCCTCATTTTCTTTTGCGTTTTTGTAAATACTGAAAAATTCTAGCATTATAGCTTGTTCTAGCTTTTGGTCTAACAAAGAATCAATTTCTTTTTCTATCACTCTTCCACCTCCTTACATTCATCCCAAGTGTGCTGAATCCTTGTCAATTGCCCTCTCATGTCCTCTCTTTACCGTGTTAATTACAGTTAGCACCATTATTACAATTGCTATTATTTGTCCGATTTCCTTTAATGTCATTTGCTTTCCTGTTCTTCCTGATATGGTATCTTTCTCTTGCGTATGCTCTTCGTTCTTCTTTATTCTCTTGGCACCATATCTTGTTTCTAATCTTTGCTTTGATTTTACTTAATTCTCTAGCAGCTTCTTTGCCTTCTCTGACCTTCTTTTCTAATTCCATGATTATTTTATCGTCTTCATTCAAATCAAGGTCACAATGGCTTGGTGGCTCGCTTAATGGACATTTAAAACCGTCTTCGCATTTGGGATATATACAACCGTCAATGCTATAAATCATTGCGAACCCCTTTCTGTAATCTATAAAGCTCGGTGAAATACTGTAACATCCCAATTGCTAAACATCTACGCAAAATTTCACAATCACTCCCCGCCTGATATTGTTCCGGTAGCATATCAGCTTTATATATAAGCTGCTGCCACCAGTTATCATTATTAAAATCCATTGATTCAAATTCTCGCATAACTCGCCAAGTTTCAGTAAACGCTTTCTGACCTTCCTCTTTAGTCATTTCTTGCCCCCCTTTTCCCTAATCAAACGGCAATTCTTCTTGATTTGCGTCTTCAAATAGTTCTTCTGGCTTCTTTTTATCTATGATTAAGCGATAGCAATAGGGTGAATAATTCCTAATTATCGTTACTTGTTTCCTTCTACCTTGCCCTTTCTTATATCCATATAAACATTCTTGTTGTACAATCCAGTCAAGCGTAATTTTTTCAGAAAAGTTACCTTCCTGCATATACTTTCTGAATTGTTCCGTTAAGATATTCAGAATATGCTCACCCGTGCTGATTTCTTCGATATTGCCGCCAACCTTGCCATGATACGTGTTGTCGTCAATTTCTTTGTTCTGAGGCTCAAACATGTTGATATCACGCATGACGCATTGCAAAACATATTCAAATCCGCGTTGTCCTTCGTCAACTTCTGACTGATTTTTAAGTTGCGATATATACGTAATTGGATTTTTGCACATTCCTAACCCGTCTTTGAATATGAATTTTTCTGATAATTCATCACCAAGGAACAGAACCGCTAATGATGCAACCTGCTTATCAGAGAAGTTATGCCCTTTGCCGTAGTTGTTATATATTTGATTGATCCAGAATCTATATCTTGTCTTGATATAATCAGGATCCTTTTCTCTGAGTTTAACAAGTTCAGTTATAAAATCTTCTCCGGCATATCCATAATTATCTTCAAGGAAAGATACAACCTTGTTACCGTCTTCAAATATCGCCGCATTACCTATCTGAAAATCAAGCACTCTGTTAATACTTCCACCCTTGGCGTTATCCTCTACAAGTGGCCTTTCCATATTGGTTAGAATTGCACATTTCCACCGTTTTTGATCGTTTAAAGTAAGCAGTTGATTGCTTCGGCTCTTGCCCATTCCGGAACAAAGTGAATAAATTATGTCATTGATATTTATAAATTTGTTTGATGATATTTTCGAAAAGTCATCTAACAACATTGGAAGGTGATTAAGAGTTGATAACCTTACTTCATTAGCTACCATCGTATTATTAGAATCTGAGATAAATGTTGCAGGTTTCCCCCAAACAGATGCTGCCAGATGTAAACAAACTGTCTTCCCTTTGCCTGTAGTGCCGTATAGATTGCAAATAAACGGATTAGAACTAACCAATGCTAATAGAGGACTTGCGAAGGATGCCGCAAGATTTATATATATCTCTGGCCTATTAGTTGTTCTTAAGTCTTTCACAAAATCAATCCATGCTTCTGATGATCCTGAATGCTCCGACACAGAGTCGTATAGCTCTTTAAATTGTGTTTCTGAATCAAAAGCAATAGTATTGTTGTAAGGAATAAAATCGTGTCCGTGCCACCCTAGCTTATCTGTGCTATCTGCCACCGGAATTTTATCGTTAACCCCTAGGAAGTCTGATAAATAGTCCGTAAAGTGCTTTGCTTCTGTAGATGTCATACTAATATCGTAATCTGATAACCCTTGCACTTTGTTTGCATTTAGTAACCATGCACTAGGAAATGCTATTTTTTTTAATCTTCCGTATCTGTCTCTATAGGCTAGTTCTAATTTGCACTTATCAGACTCAATGTTAAAGAATTTCCTCGTGATGATCACGGGTTTGCGACAAGCATATATCTTGTTTCCATATATGCCGTATTTCCATACGCCGCTATAATCAACTTGCCATTCGCCACAAGGAATTGCTACATCACCCTGTCCAAGGTTCGCGATTACATAATTTTGTAAATTTTCTTGCGATTGTGGTACTATGTTTTTCTTTATCTCATGCTCAAGAATTTTTAAAAAATCCTTGATATTTGATTGACATTTAAGCTCTTTTGCCCGATTAAGCAGCTTTGTTCTATTTTGTGCATACGTGACTTTATCTACTTCCGGGTCTCCAAGTTGCTTAATTACTTCATCACTGGTTAACTGATCTTGAGTTAAATTCTCCCAATTAAACTCTTGTTCTAATGCGTCAATTTCTTCATACATATACGCCCTCTTTTATTTTTTTTATATGATTCAATATCAAATCAGCGCGATATTCTGCATATTGCAAATGTTCAAAAGCCCATATCCATTCTTCTGCGCCGTTTCCCCACTCATCGAATGAACTACAATTATTTGGCGGTTCGTTAATTTGACACCATTGTCGATATAACTGTATATCTAAGCAAATACTTGAGTATTGATGATTAAGTCTTACTATTTCTTTCGCTTTTTTCTGTCGTATTGCCGTCATATGTCTTAACCAGGATGATTCTTTTCTAGTCAATGTATGATTATGACCGCCAAGCTTCTCAAACGCATCCTTAAACTTTATACCTTCAATACTCTGCACAAAATTAAAGATATCTCCGTGAGCGCCGCATCCGAAACAGTAATAACTCTTTGGATATATCTTTAAACTTGCAGTATGATCTTTGACATGGAAGGGGCAACTTATAAAGCCACCCCTGTTAACTTGAAAACCGTACATCTCAACAATTGAACGCATAGACCTTTCACTTTTAATTCGTTCAATTTCTTCCTGATTCCTTGTCATCCTTGCTCCTTGTCAATATCTCAACTATCCGTTTGCCTGTTTCTTGCTTGGTGCAAAATTCAAAATCAATGTTGTAACGATCATGAATAGTGGTCAGAGTCTTATATAACTGTTCTCCTGTTAATGCGTTAGGGCTGTCTACAACTTTTTGTCTATGTCCATTAACCCAAGCTATACGCAGCTGTCTACGTGGATTCTGCCATGTTTTGACATCTTCAAGACTTTTTATGTCTTCCCCATGTTCGCATAATATTACAATATGTATTCCTGCTTCTCTAGCTCTCATTAATTCTTTTTGAAACCGTTCATGCTGCTGACAAACATTACCACAAATTTCTTGTAGATCCTTTTTGCGGTCAATTACAAGACGACTGTTAGATACATCTTGATAATCACCGCAATAAAGCTTACAACGATCATACTGTATACCTAAAACATCAAACTGCTTCTTAATCCTATCCCATTCTGTCTTGTGTTCCCGAGTATCGCATAGTATGAACATTTATTTCCTCCCATAAAAAAATTAATTGAAAGGTAATTCTTCATTGATTGAATCCGGAATATCCATAAATGAACTATTATCCGCAATAGCCTGATTTTGAACTATTTTCTTTTCTTGCTCAGAAAGTTCTTTTTCCCTCGGAATTGTTACCTCGCTAACTTTGTCATCGGAACAGAACCAACGCATTTCATTTCTTATCTTCTCTTCATTTTGATAAACCGAATGAACTTTACCAAAAACAACTCCAATACGTGTATTTTTAAATTGAGCGCACCATGCAGTATCATCTTCAATCCATAACACCTGTTTATTATTGGAATGTTCCCAGGACGTACAAAAAGTCTTATAACTCCTGCTTGTTTTACCTTCATTATCTACGCATACAGTATAATTAGTGCCACCGTGCGGCCATTTTTTCTCAGGTCTAACATCATCTTTATATTGATTCATAAAATATCCGGCTTGTTTATCGTTTTCAGCAAAATCAAAACTAATAACAAGCATATCTTTATTGGTTTGTGTTTTAGCAATCTTAACGTCAAGAATCCTTGCATGATGGCCGCCGGTTTCCGGCGCTGCGTACTCCCCTGTTGTTTTTGCTTCTTCATATCCGTTCGGTTTTAACATCGTTCTTTCCCTCCTTTAATTTTTCTTTTTCAATACTTGCATCTATTCCGTAATACTCACGTATAGCGGTATCAACTAACTTTAAATTGTTATCAATTTCTTTTGCTGAGAACATATCTTCAGGACTCTTTGTTATATCGTTTCCTTCTGTTTGAGTAAGAAAAAAATGTCTTCCATACTCCGACATACATCTGATACTGATAGTTACCATTCCCTCAAGCACAACTTTATTATCAATTAGTCTGCCAATAGTCCGAAGTTTAGTATTTCCATAATCGTCTACATCTTCGTGGAAAACTAGATAAATAATCTTGTCATCCGGAATTTCTTTTTTTATTCTGTCCACCAAAAAATACAGGATATCTGCAATGCTATCATACATTTCGAATGATTGACTGCCTGATTTATTCCTATGATTAGACATAAAATAATGTGTCATGAGATATCCGCAATCATCAATCACAGCTGCTTTACATGGCATTTTTAAAAACTGGTTTATCATTACATCTACTGAATCTGTTTTTAACTCGTACTTGAATTTCTTTTTGAAAGGAAGTGCTTTTCCTTCAACATTGACTAGGAATATTTCATCCTCATTAAAGAATTTTAGACTGCGGCTTTTGCCGCTTCCTGATTTGCCATAAATTAAAACCGGAACTGCCATATTATTCCCCCCTATTTGATCTTCAAATATGTGCTTCTTTCAGCAAGTTTCGCAAAAGTTAATTCTTCGCCTTTTTCAAGCGCTTCTCTTATCTTTCCAGTATCAGTTTCATAGACAATTTTTTGAAATTTATCGGGAACATCATCTGTTAAAATTAATCTTCTTTTGCCACCTGATGTTTGGACCTTAACAATAAATCTGTCTCCTTTTATTTCTTTAAGATTCATTTCTTCAAGTTGGTTTTTAACATAGTCTTTAAGCTTTTGCGCCGAGTTATGAAGTGCGTTTGCTCTTCGTTGATAAAAATCAGCCTCTTTATCGAATTTCTCCGATTCTGCTTCAAGCTCTCGTATGATACCCGCGCAGTTATCAACTTTGATTGCGATTTCACCAGTTAAGCCTTCTAACGTATTAAGAAAAGCTTGTGAATCTTCCGGATCATCCGGATCACATTCAGAGGCAAAATCAAGTAGTTTTTGGTATTCGTACTTATATTCATATAAGCTAGGCATGGCAACCTCCTTTTTTTGCAATAAACCGCACTCACAAATTAGTGTTGACGCGGGAACGCCTCACTTTTTAAGCAAAAATACAAATTATATATCCACTTTTCCAAAGTTAATAGTTACGTGTGAGTGCGGTTGATTAAACTCCGCTTGTCTTCGCTCCAAAAAAGGGTTCTTCTAAGAATAGGGTTTGGTTGGGTGAAGAAGGAAATCGAAGCAGTCGCCCTGGAACATTTCACGGGAAGTTGAAATTCGGCGCTGTCATAGCAGAGTATTATAACTGTTAATATAATCACTTATAAATAATTTAGTTCTCTCCTTAATTCGTGAATTTCTTCTTTAGCAGCTTCAAGATGATCGGATTGATTTTCATCTAATAAATCAGCACATTCATACGATTCTATTACTGCTTCAAGTGCCTTAATTCGTTCTTTTATAGACTTATTAGCACTTGTTATGTCGTAATCCGGTTTTAAGCGTTCAAATTCATAATTTGCCAAAACCGAATCGTTGTAATAAAAATTACTCATGTCCTACCTCCACTAGATCACTTGGAAGTTTGATTGCATCTCCGTAAATATAGGCGAGATCAGAAGGTGCTATATATTGCTCATTATTAATAAGTCTTTGGATTCTTGCAATTTCATCATTTCTAAGGAGTGTGATAAGATCAAAATTCTTTTTCATTTCCTTAACTTCATCTCTTGCCTTGATAAGTTCTCCCTGTGTCTTTATAAATTCCTTAAATAACAACTCAAATTCTTTACTTTTCATGATGTGACTCTCCCTTCGTTTTCTTTTATCTTGAAAAATAATGGTGCCCGTATTTATACATTGATATGTTACCGTTATACCCTTCACTCGAAAAAAATAATATCGAATCATCCGTGCGTTCGTTTAATTCCGCAAGAACAGCCCCGTAACAATCAATAGGTATGTCATAGTCATTTATATTTCTTGCATATTTATAAGTTGTAAATTGTCCTTTTTGGCTTATTACACTATAAATATCATTTGGAAATAAATCCGATTCTACCCGGTTTAAGATCACAGATACTACAAGTCTTTTACCTCGTATATCTTCTGTATTAGCCTCATAGAAAACTATTGCGGCCATAAGGTCTATATCTGCTTCGGATATTCTATATTGGTTTGTAAAGAGATTTTCGTTTGATTCTAATTGATATGGTTTAGGAGCTGAAATATTGCCTCCTGCACCAACATTAATTGCATTAAAAGAAAAATATAGAACCCCAATTAGTACCCCTATCATCCCCTTATTCATGTTCTCTTTCAGTCTCCCATTTACATTTTTGATAATTCCTCCAATGTGAAACCTGTAAGCTGACATAACCTAATGGCCTCTTTGAGTGTCATACACATAGGATTATTTAACTTTTTAGACGCAGTTGGAATGCTCCAGTTCATGCGTTCTGCCAGTTCTCCCAAACTTTCGATATGGCGTTCTGAACATCTATTTAGAATTGGTCTTGCTGTTTTTCCTGTTCTCATTCTTTTTTAATTCCTACAAACGTTATGTTTACAGTTTTTAAACTTTTTGAGCATAAAAAAACAAGCCTATATCATTAATAGATATATCTAAGAAGCCGCATATTTGAATAATATCAGATTGGGAAAAGCCGTTTACCCCTGAGAGCTTTTTATAAACAGCTTGTTTGGATATTCCAAGGCAATTAGCGAGATCGGCTTGCGTGGCTCCTTTTTCGGCCATGCGTCCACGTAATTTAGCATATTTAATTGACATTTTTTAATAACTCCCTGATTGTTTAAATTCGTCCTCTTTATGAATTGACATGTTTTAAGTTTACATTTTATAAACAACAATGTCAATACTAAAAGTTTTAAATCCATAAACTTTTTTGGTTGTTGTGTGCAAATATACGTATTATAATGGTTTGGGAGGTTTTTATGGAAAATAAAAAAATGTTGGAAGATGCAAAAAATAATTCAAGAATGCGAATAAACGAATTAATCCAAACTCATTGTGATGGAAGCCAACAACGTTTTGTTGAAAAAACCGGACTAAGTAAAGCTGCTGTTTCTCAATATGTTAATGGTAAAAAAAGTCTTACAAATTTAGCCGCATCTATTATTGGAGATACTTTTAATGTCTCAGTAGGTTGGGTGTTAGGATTTGAAGTGGAAAGATCTAATCATGCATTTGAACGTTATCTGACCTATGCTGAACAAATAAGTAAACAACCTGCTTTAAAAGAACTTATAGATTTATTAAATGATTGTAACTACACTCAAATCAATGCAATTAAAGATATTATAATAGCTTTTAAAAATAATGAGGAGTAATATGGCAACACCTAAAAAACTACCAAGTGGCAATTGGCGGATAAGAGTTTTTTCACATATTGATGCAAACGGCAAGAAAGTATATAAATCCTTCACGGCTCCAGATAAGAAAAAAGTTATGAAACTTGCTCACGAATTTCAAGATAACAAAGAAGAATATCCCGACAAAGAGTTAACTATAGCCAAGGCCATAGCTGATTATATAGACTCTAAGGAAGGTGTATTATCTCCCAGTACCATTAGAGAATACCGCCGTTTGCAAAATAAGGCGTATAGCAGTATAGAAACAATCTATGTGTCACGTGTCACATCAAAAGACCTGCAGTATTTTGTATCAGATCTAAGCCGTGATCACTCTCCTAAATCGGTCAGAAACATATATTCTCTGTTATTATCTGCAATACAGATGCATACAGACAAGAGATATAAGGTTACTTTGCCACAAAAGGAAGTTATCAATTATTCCACTCCTGACGACAAGGAAGTAAGGATATTGCTTGATAATGCATCTGACAAGCTAAAGCTATGTATCTACTTGTCGGCTATTGGAACTCTAAGACGTGGTGAGATATCAGCACTTAAGTATTCTGATGTTTTATATGACATAAATGCTATATACGTGCATGCTGATATGATTAAGGATAAAAACAATACTTGGATATATAAACCTGTTCCCAAAAACTCAAGTAGTGTAAGAAAAATTACCCTTCCTAAAGAGATCATTTCTTTAATAGGAAAAGGCGAACAAGATGATTATATAGTAAGCTATAACCCCGATTACATTACACATAAATTTTGTAAACTTCGTAATAAATTAGGACTTAAATGTCGTTTTCATGACTTGCGTCACTATGCCGCAACTATTCGAATGTACATGGGCATACCTCTTAAAGAAATACAGGCCGTAGGCGGATGGAGTAGTTCTGCAACGTTACAAAAAGTATATGTCAATCAATTAAAGTCTAAATCAGTGGAATATACCAAAAAAGCCAATGAATATTTTGAAGATAATCTATTGTCAAATCAAAAGAAAAACATTAAATATTTTTAAATTATCGTGTCATATTTCGTGTCATATTTTACTTAAAAAATACGATATTTATTTTAAAACTATTTAAAATCATTATAATTATCTTTAAAGCATAAACTCAGTATACATGCGACTTTGAAGACTCAAAAGCAATGTATACTGAGTTTATCTAAAAAGCTGCTGACGGGAATCGAACCCGTAGTACAATTGCCCGAATCCCTTGATATCACTGCATCTAATTTTTTCGTGTCATATTTTCGTGTCATATTTTACTCATAAAAAAGAGCCTAAGTCATTTTTAATTCCTAGGCTCTTTTTTGATGTTTATCTTGTTGCTTTTTTATTTTGCACCCCAAGTACCATCTTTTTTAATATATGGTGTGCGCTTCCATTCTCCAAATACATCCCACATCTGTTCAACATCAGATTGTGAATAATTTCCACTGTTGAAGTAGTCAAGCATTTCAGTCTGACTAACTTTACTATCTCCGTTATCATCAATCTTTTTAACAGCTGTAGCGTATTGACTTTCGGTTAGACTTGGAATAGTCTCTGTTGCATGCTGATATGCTTCATAAACTTCATTGCTTGCTTTAAGTCCGGCGCTGTTTAATGCGTTCATGGAGTTTACATAGCCTTGAATTGCAGGAATGCCACCTGTCTCGTACAGATTTTTCTCATAATCATCAAAGCTATATCCTGAATCTTTGAGTATTTGTTTAGCTTGCAACCCTTCTTCGCCGTAAGAATCAAGTATCTTGGTATTTGATTCGTTATATTCCAGGTCGTACTTCTCCATAGTCTCAGTGTCTTCTTTTTTCTGAGTTAAGCCGCTAGTATTGCCATTATAATATTCCTGCTTACTCTTCTGAGTAACGGCAATATCGTTTTCTTTAAGCCAATCATTCGCTTCTTTGTAAAGACTAACAGCATCAACACCAGTTACAGTTTGCCCGTTTGCTAATTCAATACCATTTTCAAATACATCTCTCGTGGTGTCGCTCGGATCCGCGCCGGTCTGTCTTATTACGGCATTCGTGGTAAGGTAATCTATTACAGCTTCACTGCCTCCTTCCTCATAAAGCTGATTCAATTTATAATTTGTTGTATTTTCTGATATCGTCTTACCAAAAAGAGTGCTTTCGGATTGTGCTTTAGCAAGACTATAAATGCTTGATAAAACTTCTGCCTTATTTGCATCATTAAGACTATCATAATATTCATTATTTTCAATGAAATTATCGGCAAGTTCATATGACCTTTGGCCCATCTCTCTTGAATATTCTGAGTATTCCTCGTTAGTAAGGCGCTTAGTTTCTCCATTGCCTAAATCAACACTCCATGATGCTTTGTTAGGATAAACCGTATTTTCACCCGTCGAGTCGTGCAATCTTTGAATTTCGTCATCTATTGGGCTTGGATTACTTACGGATAGTTGCCCAGGATTAACAAATTGAGCAAAAGCGGCCTCAGCACCATTTTCAGATCTTAAACGTTCTCTTCCCCACATATCGTAAGATGTTGGAAGTGTTTTGCTAAGCCCGGGAATTTTTGCAGCAAGCTGATTTATAGCAGCATTAAACATATTTTTATTATCATAAGAAACCCTATAATTGTTATCAGTAGCACGAGCTGTAGCACCTGCTACTGAAGGAATATAACTTCCTGCGTAACTTATCGCCGCATCTTTAACCCCACTTGCAAAAGATCCTGAATAATTTCCACTACCAAATACGTCTGCTATAGTCTGTAGTGGTGACAAGTCTATCCAAGCGTTTGCTGATGCTTCAAAACCGCCATATAAAATATTGGAAAGTTCAGCGTTATCTTCTTCCATTGCGTTATAAATCGTTGCGCCAAGAATGAAAGGTATAGCCGAAGGCTGCGCCCAATCATAGCTATAATATCTGTCGCCTATTTTAATGGAATATGCTTGTTTCCCCTGTGCTTGCTCAAATTGTTTTTCTCTTGTGTTATCTGATAAAGAACCTGTAATAACACCTTCTTTAGCGAGTTCAAATCCCAAAGCAATTGCCGCAGTTCCGGTTACCGCCTTAGACATGTCATCAAAAAGATTACTTATGTCGATAGCCGATCTGTTAGATCCAAGATATTTGCCGATAGACGTGGCAAGCCCTAACGGACTATAATCTATACCTCGCATAGCTATGGCCGAAGGAGTTTTAGTAAAAGGAAACAGCGCATCTCCAAGTAAATTCCCAGAATATTTATTAAGCGATTTGCGCACACTTCCTAGAGTGTCTGACAACACATTATCATCCTTAAATGTAGCCTTAAGTGCTTCCTGATATGCAATTTCTATCACTTCTGATGGAATATTGGCAACGTCTGTAATTTTTTGAGCGCGAATATATGAGCCAAGCCTGCTATCAAAATTTGCTTTTACAAATGGATTATCCTCCAACTCTCCAAGAAGGTAATAGTCAAACCGTCTTAAGTTTTCAAGGTTCGATCCTGTTATTTTTCCCTCTCTGACCGCATCAGCAATTTTGCCACCTGATATTTTATTGAGAATACTATTATCACTGAACAAGATCTCATTGGTAAATCCACCCACCTTACTATCTCTAAATATTTGGCGATTTTCATTAAAAGCCTTATTAAAAGCATCTATTCCAACAGCCTGCTCAGCATATTTAGAACCGTCAAGTCTTGGTGCAATCTCCGAATCAAAAATAGTTCCTGCAAGCTTACGATCAGATGCAGAAGGAGACAGTATTGATTGAGTAACTTCATAATCTCGGTGAAAGAGTTTATAAATATTTTGCCCAATAGCTGATACCCTGTCTGTTGCTTCTCTTACCGGAAGCATTACAGTGTTCGCCGCAACATTTCTTATGTGTGTTCGTGGATTAAAAAGCATGTTGAGCTTACGATACTCATTTAACTTATCTGAAAAAGATACAGGCATTTCTTGACCTAATCTCTTACCAATCTGAGTATAAAGATCACTAATAGCATCAACATCACCCGGATTAATATTACTAAATGCTTTTATCTCATCCTCAGTAAGTTTAAAATCAACCCATCTATTTTTAAACTTTGATTTACCGGCTGTATTCAATGCATCAATCTGGCGTTGTAGATAAGTCTTAGCAACTTCCGGATTGTTCTGCACAATAGTCATCTTTGCTGCTTGTGTGAACTGAACGGATTTAGTCATTTTTTCTTCAAGCGCATTAAGAAGATCAACAGCCTTGTTAGTATCTCCTGTTCTTGCATACTCATTAATAAGCTTGGAAGTAAGCGGAACTGCTGTTGCGTCACCCTCTGCAATAAGAGAACGTGCCTTTGTTTCTGTGGCATCAAGCGATTTAGAAGCATTCCATATTTCGTCTGCCGCTTTCTGAGTATCTGCATTGTGCCTAACCTTATACATTTCGGGTTCAGTTTTAAGCCCTTCCTGTATATTTGTTCTGCCGCTCTGATAGGTCTTATCATATCCACGCTGACGCATATCGGGATTATCTACAGTATCGGCGCCGCTTGGACTGCTCAATTTTGAGCTGTCGGTAGGAACATCTACGCTTGCTCTTGCTGAATTGTCTATTCCTGTGGACTCAGCCATAGCACTTGTGGTACCTTTTGGAATATTTTCACCATCAAAAAAAGCACCCTGTTTAGGTGCTCCATCTATAAGAGAATCACGATATTTTATTGCTTCGTCATACGCATTATCGCTGAATTTCGCTTTTGTGTATAGTGGCAAAGCGTTCAACTCATCAGTCGTACTCACTTTAAAGGTTCCATTTTTTATGTCTTCAAGGACTTGTTCGTTAGAACGATTATCCTTCATCATTACAAAAACTGTTTCAGGTGGATTATCGCCCCAATCATCCGGCTTGAACTTTTCATTCCATTCAACTCGTGCTACTGGCGTAAAACCATCTTTTTCATATTTGGCAACAAGACCGCTTCCGTAGCAATCTAATCTATCTCCACCATTGGCTCTTGCTGTTATCAGCATGTCATCAACGGCGCCTTTTTGCTTATTTGATGGATGCTTATGCACTGCTACAATATCGCCGCTTGGTTCAACTGCAACGCCACAAGTATTAGCACTATCGGTATAAAGTTTAGCATCAGTCAAGTCCTCAGGAGCTTTATACGATACCATTCGCCCATTTGGATTTGCTGCTTTTGCTTCGGCTAATTGTTTACTAAAGCTATTCGTATTACCAGAAGTATCTATTAATCCAAAGTTATTGATCCCGGCATCATCCATCTTTTTACTAAAAGATTCATCTACTACATTTCGTAAATTAAGAGTTCTGCCATCCTCTGTGGTGTAACTCCTTGCTGAGTCCACGCTTCTACCAATTTCTGATCCGCTAGGCTCAAATTCCTCGGATCTAATATTTCCTTGATTTCCTGTTCTGTTAACTGCTGTGCCATTCTCATTACCTCTCAATGTTGAATCAACA